>OLRP01002426.1_pt1 | contig 12898 bp, 13 predicted proteins | sample 1672401 | NCBI WGS metagenome assembly OLRP01 (sample SAMEA3136682, study PRJEB25190) | human gut metagenome | reverse complement strand
AGATGGAAAAATCGGAGAAACCAGCTTTTATATTACTTACATGCTTTTGCTTGCAAAATTAGCGAAAAAAACTGATTCACCAAACGCGATACGGCAAATTTATGCAAATCTTCCACGCTTATTCTCTGATACTTCGCAAAAGAAGCCGAATTCTCAGGGAGAATCACTTCATAAAAATTTGCGTAAATCACCCGGTGGGATAACACGTGCTTCACCCCTTTCCGCACCAGCCGCACTATGGGCTCCTCTCCCCCGGCCAGCATCCCGCGAAACTGCGACGACCGTTCCCAAAGTATCAATTCCAAAGTTCCAAAGTATCAATTTGATACTTTGGGCTGCTCGCTGGAAGAACTGGCAGTCTTGGAACTGGTCGCACAAAACCCGGCCATCAAGCATCCGCGACCATTTCCTGTGGTGGATCAGCGTGGGAGACTCCCCCCTGTATTTATGGAGCGGGGCGGACAGCTTTCGGATGGACCGTCTGAATGAAGACCATTCCATGAGACCGATTGCGGATAGCCTTTACCGGAAGGGGAAAATGTCACTTCAGGGTGCGCTTCGGCAGCGTTGCATTCTCCGTTCCGCCGTTATGGGCGGTCCCATGGAACTGGTGGACATCAGCGCCATGCCCCTGCTCCTGCATCCGGGAGATGCGGTGCTGGCATGCTCGGATGGCTTGCAGGTTTGGAGCGAGCTGTTGAGAGAACCTTCTTTCCTGGCTCTTCAAAAGGCCAGGGATTGTTCCAGCAGGGAGCTGGTGGGGATCATTATGGAACAGGTGAAGGATATGCTGGAGCCCCAGCAGGATAATGCCTCCGTCTGGGCTGCCGTCATGCGGAAACCCTGCGAGGGCGGTAAATAAGCTTATTCCGGCGAAGGAAGTGCGGGAGCATGGTTCTGGGCGGGCGGGAAAATGTTCGCGCTGTTCTTATTGCGCCTTAAACAGGGCTTTTCCGCAGACCGGGGCACGGAGAGCCTTGAAAATGAGGATCTGGAGGAGGCTGTCAGGTATGGTGTTCTTTTACGGGAGCAACCCCTCCGGAAAGAACCGGGCCGGAGGTGATTTCCCCATTGTCATTTGACCGGCGGGGGATTAAAATGCACTCCGCACAACATGATTGCCTGGATAGTTTTCTATTACCTGATCGGAGCGATTCCGTTCGGCTACCTTGCCGGCAGAATCAGAGGGATTGACCTGAGGCAGCAGGGTTCCCGCAACATAGGCGCTACCAATGCGTGGCGCGTACTGGGCTGGAAGTGGGGCCTTTCCGTTTTCATTCTGGACTTCTTAAAGGGGTTCATCCCTGTGTTCGGCGCCTTGAACTGGCTGCCGTTCCTGACGGGGGATGCGGGCGGCTGGGATTTCAATGTCTTGGTAGTTCTCTCCTGTTTCGCTGTTATACTCGGTCATACTTACACCTGTTTCCTGGGATTCAGGGGAGGAAAAGGCGTAGCGACAACCGCGGGGGTTTTATTTGCCCTCAATCCGGTGGTGGCTTGCGTGGCTCTGGCTTCTTGGCTGGTGGTTATGGGAATCTCCGGCATCGTGTCCCTGGCCAGCCTGGTGGCCGCTGTGGTGATGATCGCCGCCGGATGGTGGATTTATCCGCTTTGCCAGGACGGGGATGTCTCCCCCCAGATACTTTACGTCGCCTTTTTCACGGTGGTAGGCGCACTGGTGATTCTCAAGCACCGTTCCAATATCGCAAGGCTTCTCAACGGAACGGAGCACTCCTTCTATTCCAAAAAGTCCAAGTAAGATGATGAATCGGTTACATAAAATAGCAGTCATTGGAGCCGGTTCCTGGGGCACGGCCCTCTCCATGGTTCTGGCGACCCGGGAATGTGAAGTCGTCCTGTGGACGCCGGAAGAGGCTCAGGCCAGGCAGCTTGCCGAAACAAGACGCAGCCCCGTCCTTTCGAAAACCGCCCTTCCCCTGGCCCCCAATATCCATCCTACTTGCGATCTGGGCCAGGTGAAGGATGCGGAACTCATTGTAGTAGTGGTACCTTCCGTGGCCATGCGTTCCGTGGCCCAGCGGCTGCGCAGCCTGCCGGTGCAGCCGGATGCCGTCATCGTCTCCTGCACCAAGGGCATTGAACAGGGAACCCATAAAAGAATGACGGAAATCCTTCAGGAATATCTGCCCTCCAACCCCATAGGCGTGCTTTCCGGTCCCAATCATGCGGAAGATATCTGCCTGGGCCTTCCGTCCGCCTCCCTGATTGGATTTGAAGATCCGAAGTATGCGGATTGGGTGCAGCAGATATTTGCATCCAAAACCTTCCGTGTTTATTCCGCTACGGACATTATCGGCATGCAGCTGGGCGGAACCATTAAGAACGTCTTTGCCATCGGGGCCGGCTTATGCGAAGGGCTGAACTTGGGGGATAACGCCCAGGCCGCTTTGCTGACCCGCGGCTTGGCGGAAATGACGCGCATCGGCGTGGCCAGCGGAGGCCGCAGGGAAACCTTCATGGGCCTTTCCGGAGTAGGCGATTTGATTGTTACCTGCTATTCCCGCCACTCCCGCAACCAGACGGTGGGGCGGAGACTGGCGGAAGGGAAGAGCCTCCAGGAAATCCTGGATACCCTGGGCATGGTGGCGGAAGGGGTGCCCAACACGCTATCCGTCTATGAAATTGCGCGGAAGCTGGAGGTGAGGACGCCCCTGATTGACGCCGTTTATTCCGTTCTTTATGAATCCAAGCCGCCGATGGAAGCGCTTGCGGAACTCATGACGCGGGACCCCCGGCCGGAATTAGATTGATTTTTTGTTTTTTTGAGTTGCTTTCCCTCGACAAATTATACTATATAAATAATCAGTATGAAACGTGCCATCATCTCAGCTCTTTTTGCCGCCGGCGTCGTTGGTGTCGCCAGTGCGGACATTCAGGCTCCCCCCGCTTCCGAATACACCCCCACCCGCAAGCTGGGCCGCGCCATCGCCAACCTTATTTATTCCGTTGAAGAAATCCCGCTGGGAATCATCAACTGGACGAGCCGCGAGGGAGATTATGCCGGTTTTTCCGTAGGCATTGTTGATGGCACCGCTACCATGTTTGAACGCATGGGCTACGGAATTTATGAACTTGTCACCTTCTGGGCTCCTACTTACAAATGCACGTACAAGCCCCCTTATCAGGGGCGCTGCGGCATGAGCGGCCTCAAGGAATACAATCCCAATGGCGGCCTGAGCGAATTCCCTGCGGAACTCAGCTTCCAGAGCTACTACAAGTATTCACGCCAGCAGCGCGACTAAGGCCGGGCTGTTAAGATTTCAAAAGGGCTGTCCGCTTGTTTGCGGACAGCCCTTTTTTCATATAGTGGTCTTGACAATAGCCGCCATTGACGGGGAAAGGAGGAAAATGTATTCTTCCATACCGGAAAGGCTTCCGTATCATGAATAAAATTGTTGCTTCCATCAGCCTGGGTACTGCCGTTTGCATAACAGCCTCCGCATTTGCCCAGGACTCCCATCTTTCCCTGACCAGGCAGAGCGTTGCCAGCATGCATGAAATCGCAGCGGCTCTGGACAAGGTAACGGATGAACCTGGGGCGGCCGCTGCTGTGGAAACAGTTAAAAAAGTTCATAAAAAGCTGCTGGACATTGGGAAAAGACAGCTGGAGCTTCCTGGTGCCACGCTTCAGGAGCAGGCTCAGCTTTCCGCCCAGATAACGGAAGCACAGAAAATTTCAGGTGAATTGATAAAATCTCTGTCCCGTTTGAAGAAGGAAGGTCTGCTTACGCCTGATTTGCAAAAAGCCCTGGCGGATTTACAGTCTGTTCAGAAGGAGCTGGCGCAGGCTTCCCGGGATAAGGCTGAGCAGGCGGAGCCGTTCCCGGAGGATGCGGAGGGCAACACGCATGAAACCCTGCTAACCAAAACTGTGGAGGAAGTAAAAAAGCTTAACGACTCTCTGGCCAGGGTAAGGGATGAAGAAACCGGCAAGGCTGCTGTGGAACAGATAGGTCGCTACCGGGCGGCTATGCTGGACGCTGCCAGGAAACAGGCCGCCCTGCCGCCTCTCACCCGCAACCAGCAGGCCAAGCTGATGGGAGTGCAGCAGCAGCTTGTGGAAATGATGCAGCCCATTGTCAAGCATGTAACGGCCATCATGCTTTCTCCGGATGCTTCCAGGAACCTGAAGGAAGCTCTGAATTCCCTTTCCGAACTGCCTAAGGAAGTTCAAAAAATCCGTGAAGAGGCGGCTAAGTGAACTTTTTAAAGGATGCGTCCTTTTGGGCTGGTCAAAAAATTATAATTGTTCTAAATTGGCTGTCCTGAAAAATGCGCCCGGTTTTTAGTGAAACAGATCTCAATGAACGCCCTTTCCTGGTCTTCTGGGAAGTGACGCGCGCTTGCGCGCTTGCGTGCAGACATTGCCGCGCCGTCGCCCAGCCGCGTCCCCACCCGGATGAATTGACTCATGAGGAGGCATTGCGCCTGATTGACCAGTTGGCGGAACTGCGGCCTCCCATGCTGGTGCTGACAGGCGGAGACCCGGTCATGAGGCCGGATATTCTGGAATTGGTCCGTGCGGCTTCCGGCAAGGGGCTGCATGTAGCATTGAGCCCTGCTGCTACCGCCCGGCTGTTGCACACGGATTTCCATGCGTTGAAAGAAGCTGGGGTCCAGAGCATGTCATTGAGCCTGGACGGTGCGCATGAAAGTACCCATGACGCCTTCCGCGGTGTCCCCCACACATATGAACGGACTCTCCGGGCTGCGGAAATGGCGAAGGAAGCCGGCATGCACTTGCAAATCAACACCACCATTACCAGGAGCACGCTGGGAGAATTTGACGACTTTGTGGAGCTGGTGAAAAAAATGAAACCGGGCATGTGGAGCGTGTTTCTTCTGGTGCCCACAGGCCGCGCCGCCATGGATGAGATGCCTGCGGCGGAAGAAGTGGAAGCCGTCTGGAAAAAACTGAGCAGGATAAGCCATGAGGTTTCTTTCGGCGTCAAAACGACGGAAGGGCACCATTATCGCCGCGTGGCGCTTCAGGAAGCCCGTGCTCAGGGAAGCAAGCCTGCTCGCCGCGCCATTCCCACCCGGGACGGCAAGGGCATTATGTTTATTTCTCATACCGGGGAAATACAGCCCTCCGGTTTTCTCCCCATAACGGCAGGAAACGTCCGGACGGATGACCCTGGAGAAATCTACCGCACGCACCCCCTTTTCCTCAAACTCCGGGATGACAATGCGTTGCAGGGCAAATGCGGACGGTGTGAGTACCGTACCATCTGCGGAGGGTCCCGGTCTCGCGCTTATGCCGTTTACGGAGACATGATGGCGGAAGACAACCTTTGCCCTTATCAGCCCAGGCTTTCACAACACCATGATTAATATTACCAGACTTTGGACAGGGGCGGAACAGCCCGCGGACCATTTGAGATACGGACAGGGCCACGGGCACGGTCGTTTTGCAGGGGGCGCCGTGGAATCCTGTGCACCGGCTTCGTCCCGTGCGCGCAAGCCCATTGTGGTGTGGAATATTACGCGTACCTGCAATCTCAAATGCGTGCATTGTTATGCAGACGCCTCTGCCCGGAAATTTAAGGGAGAGCTGGATTGGGACCAGTGTTGCGCGGTCATTGATGATCTGGCGGACTACAAGGTGAATGCCCTCCTTTTTTCCGGAGGGGAGCCGCTGGTGCATCCGCGCTTTATGGAACTGCTGGAACGTGCCACCGGAAAAGGGCTGAAGGTGACCATTTCCACAAACGGCACCCGTATTACGCCGGAAGCTGCAGCGCGGTTCAAGGAATTGGGCGTGGCGTACGTAGGCATTTCCCTGGACGGCATTGGCGCCGTTCATGACAAATTCCGCGGTGTGGAAGGTTCTTTTGAGCAGGCGGTGCGCGGATTCAGGCTTTGCAGTGAAGTGGGGCAAAAGACAGGCCTGCGCCTGACGCTGACCCGCAACAATGTGCAGTGCATGGGCCAGATTTTGGATTTTATTGACGCCAACGACATCCAGCGCGTCTGTTTTTACCATCTGGTCCCCACTGGCCGCGGCGTGGAAGTGCAGACCCTGACTCAGGAGGAAGCAAGGAATGCCATGGATACGCTGATTGCCCGTGTAGAGGAATGGAAAGCGGAGGGAAAAAACCGTGAAGTGCTGACTGTAACCCAGCCTGCGGACGGAATTTACCTGCTTCTGCGCCAGCTCCGGGAAGGCTCCCCTCTGGCGAAGGAAACCCTCGGCCTGCTTCAATGGAATGGCGGCGGCGCGAACAGTTCCGGCCGGGGCATCGCCAATATTGACACACAGGGTGCCGTGCATCCGGACCAGTTCTGGCAATCCGTTACTCTGGGCAATGTGAAAAGTGACCGGTTTTCCGATTTATGGGATGCCAGGGCCGGAGCTGCAGCGGAAATGTTGCCTGAGCTGCGCGGTTCCGACGATCCTCTGGAACGGCAGAAGAAGATTGAAGGCCGTTGCGGCCGCTGCGTTCACTTCGCCCTGTGCGGCGGAGGCTTCCGCACCCGTGCCGCGTTTGCCAACGGACACTGGTACGGGTCCGATCCCGGCTGCTATCTGACGGAAGAGGAAATTTCCACCCCTTTGCCGGAAATCAAGTAGTGAGATGCCCGGCTTTATTCACCGGGGAACGGTTGGTTCCGGGAAAGAGGTATCGGAGGAATTGCCGTTTCATTCGATCGTAGGGTATCCCGCGCGCAGGTAAAACGCCCCTGTCCTTGCGGTTGATTTGCCGGGAACAGGGGTTTTATACTGGGAAAAAACCGGGAGTGTGCTTCGGCGGGGGCAGGGGCGAATTTGTCCATACGTCTGGTTTTCCCTGCTTTACAAGGCAGGAGGCATCGCATAGCATGCCCCGCATGATGAATCAGGAATTGAGACCGGAGACCCTGTGCGTGCAGGCGGGCTGGGCGCCTAAAAAGGGCGAACCCCGCGTATTGCCCATTTACCAGAGCACGACGTTCAAGTACGAGACCAGCGAACAAATGGCAAAATTGTTTGATCTGGAAGAAGCCGGATTCTTTTATACACGCCTCCAGAACCCCACCAATGAGGCGGTTGCCAGAAAAATTGCCGAACTGGAGGGCGGTGTGGCCGCCATTCTGACGTCTTCCGGCCAGGCGGCTTCCTTCTTTGCCATTTTCAATATTTGCGAGGCTGGGGATCATATCGTCAGTGCTTCGGCGATTTACGGGGGCACATACAACCTCTTTGCCGTCACATTCCGGAAAATGGGCATTGAAGTTACTTTCGTGGACCAGGACGCTCCGGCGGAGGAAATCGCCAAAGCGTTCCGCCCCAATACGAAAGCTTTCTTTGCGGAGACTATTTCCAATCCCACGCTTTGCGTGCTGGATATCCGTAAAATGGCGGATATTGCCCATGCGCACGGCGTTCCCCTCATTGTGGACAATACCTTTGCCACACCCATTAATTGCCGTCCTTTTGAATGGGGTGCGGATATCGTCACCCACTCCACCACCAAGTACATGGACGGCCATGCCGCCGCCGTGGGCGGCGTGATTGTGGACAGCGGCAACTTTGACTGGGAAGCGCACAAGGATAAATTCCCGGGTTTGACGGAACCGGACCCCTCCTATCACGGGCTCTCCTACAGCAAAAGCTTCGGCAAGGGAGCCTATATTACCAAGGCGACCGTCCAGCTCATGCGCGATCTGGGTTCCATCCAATCTCCGCAGAATGCCTTTTTGCTCAATTTGGGTTTGGAAACCCTCCACCTGCGTGTGCCGCGGCATTGTGAAAATGCGCAGAAAGTGGCGGAATTCCTGCAAGGGCAGGAAGATGTTGCCTGGATTAATTATCCGGGTCTTTCTTCCAATGAGTATTATGAATTGGCGCAGAAGCAATTCCGCGGTGGCCAATCTTGTGGTGTGGTAACCTTCGGCATTAAGGGAGGCCGTGAACGTTCCATCAAGTTCATGGACAGTCTGAAGCTGGCCGCCATCGTGACCCATGTGGCGGACTCTCGTACCTGCGTTCTCCATCCCGCCAGCCATACGCACCGCCAGTTGACGGATGAGCAGCTCATGGAGGCGGGCGTACGGCCTGACCTCATCCGGTTTTCCGTAGGGACGGAAGCTGCGGAAGACATTATTGCGGACCTCAAACAGGCTTTGGAAGCTATTCGTTAAAAAGTCTTCTTGGAAAAAGCCGCCTCACTTTGCTGAGGCGGCTTTTTCTTTATCATTAAGGATTGGATAAAGGGGACAGCGGATTGTTAATCCGTTGTCAACATAAAAAGTTGAAAGAGCGGTATTCCGGCAGTGGACTTCTTTTTTGATGCAAGGGCTTTATAGAGACTAATTCTTGCGCCTCTTCCATTCTAACAGCTGCATGTTATTTCATAAATCATTCATTATTATGAATCGAACGTTATCGTAAACCATTCATGAAAAAAATAGGTCCAGCGTTTTCCCCATGATGTTACGGAAAGAAAAAGAGCGGATTAACAATCCTCTAATCAATGCAAAGCGTTATGAGAGTTTATCATTATGTTTTGTTAGCCAGTTGCGTATGTATGATGTCCGCCCAGGCGGCTACGATTGTTGCTGAGCTTCCTGAATCGCAAAGCGTATCACAGACCGCCACTATGGCGAGAACATCGGGGCAAGAGCTTCTGGACAAAGTAAAGGGCCTGCAAAATGGAATATATGCCGGCGGCAATAACAATTCCATTTCAAATTGGGGAATAAATGGTGAAGGCACTTGGGTGAATGAGAACAATGTAGGAACCATTACATTATGCGGACGCGCCGGAGTTAGCGGGGATTCTTTTGCCATGGTTCTTGGAGGGCCGCAGGAGGGGGATTCCGTTTCTTCCATTACGTTTTCCTGCAATACTCCTTCTTCTGTAATCAACAGTTATTCCATGGTGCTTGCCGTATATGATTCAACCGGCACTCTGGTTGAGGAACTTTCCAGGATACAGGACTTTTCATTTACCTCTACATCGGAAACAACGACAATTTCCCTGGATATGTCGGCGGCTCCCCTTACCTGGGAGGAAGGGTATAAGGTAGTTGCCGGAGTGCGCGGTGGTGCCGGAACCGCTACTTCCGCTTATACAATTACAGGTATACAGGTTTCCTATGAAACGGTTCCCGAGCCTGCCGCAGCGTCTTTGGGCCTGCTGGGCCTGGGAGCCATGTTGCTGCGCCGCAGACGTTCATAGTAAATATCCTCGTTATTCGGGAGGCAGCTGAAAAGCTGCCTCTTTTTTATTTTCGGAACGGGAATATGTCTTTGTTTTTGGGATAGTTGCGAAAGGAGAGAGATTCATAGTGCTAATCCCTCAGTGATTGCTCGAAAGCGCGGTACTGCACGGCTTCATACAAATGGACATCCTGAATATCAGAAGTTCCTTCCAAATCCGCTATGGTTCGGGCCACCTTTAAAATGCGGTCATAGGCTCTGGCGGAAAGGGCCAGTTCTTCCACGGCGCGGAGCAGGATAGCCCTCCCTTCCGGCAGCAGACGGCAATACTTCTGGAGTGCTTTTCCGGAAAGGGCCGCATTATTGCGGAAAGGCGTTCCTGCGTATCTGCTGGACTGGAGCCGCCGTGCGGCCGCCACGCGTTCCCGGATACTGGCGGAACATTCTCCGGCAGGCGCGGAAGCCAGAATGGAGGGATCCACGGCGGGAACTTCCATCAGCAGGTCAAACCGGTCCAACAGCGGGCCTGAAATTTTGCGGCGGTAGCGTGCGATCTGCGCCGGGGGGCAGGTGCAGGCTCTTCTTCTGTCTCCCAGATAACCGCAGGGACACGGATTCATGGCGGCTGCCAACATGAAACGGCACGGAAATGTCATGGTGCCGGAAGCGCGGGAAATAACTACCTGGCCGGTTTCCAGCGGCTGCCGCAGGGTTTCCAGAGCGGCACGGCGGAATTCCGGCAATTCATCCAGAAAGAGGACGCCGTTGTGAGCCAGGGATACTTCTCCCGGCGTGATATTCGCACCTCCCCCCATCAGCCCGGCATCGGAAATGGTGTGGTGGGGAGCCCGGAACGGACACTGGTCCACCAGGCCGTTCCCCCGTTTCAGCAGACCGCATACGGAGTGGATTTTACTGGTCTCCAGCGCTTCCTCCGGACTCAGAGGCGGAAGAATGGTCGGGAGCCTTTGCGCCAGCATGGATTTGCCGGACCCCGGAGAGCCGCAAAGCAGGATATTATGGCCTCCTGCCGCTGCAATCTCCATGGCGCGGCGTGCATAAGGCTGCCCTTTGATTTCGTCAAAATCCACAGCGGCGTCTTTGTCCCGTGGAGCATGGGCCTCTCGCCCTGAACCTGTAAATGGAGGCGGCAGGGCGTCGGAAGTAAGCAAATGCCAGGCTTCTCTCAGGGAAGAAACGGGATAAATTTCCACACCCTGTACGGGCGTCCCTTCATAGGCATTGGCTTGCGGCAGCATGATGCGCTTCCTGCCCATGCGCCGCGCTTCCATGATTTGCGGCAGAATGCCTTGCACGGGGCGTACGGTTCCGTCCAGGGCCAGTTCTCCCACAATGCACCAGGCAGAAGCGTCCATCTCCTTTTCAGCCGCTCCCGCAACCATTCCCAGGGCGATGGGAAGGTCGAATCCGGGGCCCTGCTTCCTTAAATCCGCCGGAGCCAGATTAACGACGAAGATACCCTGCTGAAAGGGAAGGCCGCTGTTTTGTATGGCCGTGTCCACGCGCTGCCCGCTTTCTTTCACGGCCGCATCCGGAAGGCCGACAATAAAGGTGCGTTTTTCCGCCATGGGGCGGAAATCCACTTCCACCTCCACTTCTACGCCATCTACGCCCAGGACGGTGGAGGAATACAGTCGCGTCATCATTCATCCATGCTAGGAAATGGATGGCAAAAAGGAAGGAAAATAACGAAAAATATAAAAATATCTAACAAATAGTTCAGCGCCGGGAAGCGCGCCGGAGAATTTCCCGTTCCTCCTCCGTCAGGCTGGACAGGCCGGACCTGGATATTTTTTCCATGATTTCATCCATATTGCTTTCAGCATGAATTGCTAAATCAATTGGTTTGGATAAATCTAAACTGAAAATACCCATAATGGATTTTGCATCGATCACATATCTTCCGGAGATTAAATCGAAATCAAATTCGAACTGGGTGATTGCATTAACAAAAGATTTTACTTTGTCAATGGAGTTTAAAGAAATCTGTACTGTTTTCATGATAAAAAACCTCCTTAATTAACTATCAAAGTTAACTTTATAGTAATGGTTTTTTATGGAAAAGTCAACACAAAATAGGAGTATCAAATGAAAATAAATAAGAAAGCCGCACTGCACAATTTAGGATGCAAGGTAAATGCATATGAAACAGAGGCAATGCAGCAGATATTAGAAAATGCAGGTTATGAGATTGTCCCATTCACAGAATATGCGGATGTCTATGTGGTCAATACCTGTTCCGTTACCAATATGGCAGACCGCAAGTCAAGACAGATGCTGCATAAAGCAAAAAAGATGAATCCGGATGCAATCGTTGTAGGTGCCGGATGTTATGTGCAGACAAAAGAGGCAGAGGCACTGCTTGATGATACGGTGGATATCGTGATCGGAAATAACAAAAAACATGAATTGCTTGCCATAATCGAAGCATATGAAAATGACCACGGAAAGTGTGGGAATGTGATCGATATCAATCATGAGAAGCAGGAATATGAGGAAATGTTCTTAGAGCGCACCGCAGAGCACACCAGAGCTTTTATCAAGGTGCAGGACGGGTGCAACCAGTTCTGCAGCTACTGTATCATTCCTTTTGCAAGAGGAAGAGTGCGGAGCAGAAATTCTGAAGATGTGATCCGGGAAGTGAAACGCCTTGCGGAACATGGATTCAGGGAGATCGTCCTCACGGGGATCCACTTGAGTTCCTACGGTGTAGATACCGGCGACGATCTGCTCCATCTGATCCGGGAAGTGCATAATGTCGATGGGATTGAGCGGATAAGGCTTGGAAGCTTAGAACCGAGAATCGTGACGGATGGATTTGCGGCGGCACTTGCAGGGCTGCCAAAGATCTGTCCGCATTTCCATCTTTCCTTACAGAGCGGATGCGATGCCACACTGCAGCGCATGAACCGCAGATATGATACAAGGGAATATGAAGAGGGATGTCAGATCCTGAGAAAATATTTTGACCATCCTGCCATCACGACAGATGTGATCGTAGGTTTTCCGGGAGAGACAGAGGAAGAATTTGCGGTTACAAAAGAATATTTAAAACGTATCCATTTTTATGAAATGCATATCTTCCAATATTCTAAGAGAGAAGGAACAAAGGCAGCTGTGATGGAACATCAGATCCCGGAACCGGTGAAAAAAGAGCGGAGCAATATCCTTCTGGCGTTAGAGAAGAAAATGTCTGAAGAATTCCGGGAATACTATGTCGGAAAACAGGTGACAGCTCTGATGGAAGAGGCTTATGAATTTGAAGGTGAAACATATTTTACCGGATACACAAAAGAGTATGTAAAGATCGCTGTGAAGTCGGCAGCTGACCTTTCGAATCAGTTTGTGAAAGGAACGATCCGTGGCAGATTGACAGATGATATCTATCTTATGGTTGAATTTTAGGACAAACTATATTAGAATAAGCTAGAGGATTACTGTAATTATGAAGGTACTGAATAATTACGGATTACTTTCTTACCATAGAGTAAAGAAGAGTATAAGGGCGTGACAAATATGCAGAACATCAATAATACGCAATATTTCAGAGTGGAGAAGGAGCCGGAACTGCAGGTAAAGGATGTACTTGCAATTGTGTATCGTGCACTGAGCGAGAAGGGATACAATCCACTGAATCAGATTGTTGGATATATTATGTCAGGTGATCCTACTTATATCACCAGTCATAATAATGCAAGAAGTCTGATCATG
>OLRP01002417.1_pt1 | contig 12924 bp, 12 predicted proteins | sample 1672401 | NCBI WGS metagenome assembly OLRP01 (sample SAMEA3136682, study PRJEB25190) | human gut metagenome | reverse complement strand
CTTGAAAACCTTCGCGAACCAGGGCCAATGCACCGCGACATGCACGAGCATCAGAGCCAGCAACAGCTTTGCGGACATCGCGTGCAGCGGATCCCAAAAGTAGTAGCCATCCGCGTACAGCCCCAGCGCCGGAAGCACCGCGCCCGACACCATGACCCCCGACACCATCACGACCATGACCATGGCGACAATGACGAGGTCGAGCACGGCGTTTCCCGTGCGCGCCCACGATAGACGCACAAACGACCCGCGCACGGCCTCAATCACCCAGTCGACGTGCATCGCAGCATGCACGAAAAAAATGACCAGCATGCCGAGGCCTAACCACTCATGGATGCCGATGCCCGTGACGGCCGGGTTCGCTGCCACCAGGTAGACGGCAAGGGCGGCGATGTCGATCACCAGATTGCGCCTGTCCATTCCCTACCCCTTCCGCACGATCAGCACGAGGCCCACGACCAGCGCCACGGGCGCCAGAATCCACAGGTTCAGGCTCGCATCGGACGCCTGATGGTAGCGCGTGGCCAGCGTGTCCCAAGCGTGGCACTCGACAGACGCACACTCCGCCTCGGGACACGTCATCTCGTGGACGCCGTCCGGCTCGGGCACGTCGTCGAAGCCATGGCACGACCCCGACGCGCACCCGACGGCCGGGCACGGGGAATCAACCTCGACGGCTCGGATGCCGGTCGCGGGATCGGCGGCGATTCCGACCGCGAACACGCAGGCTCCGACAACGGCGAACGCCGCGAGCGTTATGAGGAATCTCCGAACCATGGCTCACCTTCCGCAATCGAAGAAGCGGGGATCCGGGGCGCCGGATCCCCGTCTGGCAGGCTAATGCGAGCGCTCGGTCGGCTTGAGGGGCAGGAACTTGAGGCCCACGAGGAGCATCAACGCCCCCAGCCCGAAGACGCCCAGCACGATCCCGAATTCCATCGGCGTCGGCCAGTACACCATGCCCTGGTAGGCGCCCGTCATGCCGGTAGCCCAATCGGTCACCGTGTACTGCGTCATGGGACCGGCGTAGTCCAGGTTCGGGATCTGGAACCCACCCACCAGCAGCTGCGCGCGCTTGCAGAAGATGCCGACAATGGCCAGCAGGCTGGCGACCACGACGAGCGGGTCCGTGCGCAGCTTCGGCGTGAAGCACACCGCGGCGCACAGCGCGCAGCCGACGACCTCGACCCAGAAGAACGGGGCGAGCGGGCCGGTTGCGAGCATGGCGACGATCTCGGAGCCCGAGCCGCCCGGGAAGCCGGCGGTCAGCAGGTCACAGCCGAAGAAGTACAGGTCGACGACGACGAACGCGCCCAGCATCTTGACGAGCTTGACGACGTTGGCCTGATCGAGCTCGAGGTACCCGGCCTTGCGCAGCGCGATGACCACGACGAGCACGAGCGCCACGCCGCACACCAGAGCCGACGACACGAACCAGGGGCCCAGAAGCGCAGTATGCCACATCTCGCGACCCTGCTGCAAACCGAAGATCCAAGCGGTGACCGAGTGAACGAGCACGGCGCACACCAGAGCGATGGCGGACACCACGCGCAAGGCAGCGGCAGAGCCCTTGCCGCCCTCGAAGCGCAGCATAGCCCACAAATACACGATGGACAGGATCAGGTACGTGCCCAGCACGATGATGTCCCACATCAAAGGCGAGCCGAGATTGGAGTACACGAACAGCTCCCAAAGGCGCAGCGGCTGGCCGAGGTCGATCACGACGAAGCCGATCGCCAGCACCGTGCAGCAGATGGAGGTCCACACGGCGATCTTCGACACGCCGCCGAAACCCTCCATGCCGAACACGCGCGGAGCGCTCGAGATGATAAGGCCGCCGGCGGACAGACCGACGAGGAACATGAACATCGTGATGTAAAGCCCCCACGAGTCCAGATTGCGCATGTTGGTGTTCACCATGCCGCTGGTCAGCTGAAATGCCCACAAAGCCAAACCGCCGACGGTGAGGATAGCCGCCACCACGATGGCGACAGCAACCCCTTTGCCGCCGAATCCGGCAGCGGAAACCTTGGCGGACTTCTCCGCCGATACGTTCTCAGACATGATCAATCCCCTTACACGAGGTAGTACACGGACGGCTTCGTGCCTTCGCTGGCCAGCAGCTGCTCGTAGGAGCGCTCTTTGACAAGCTTCGACACCTCCGAATCCGGATCGTCGAAGTCACCGAAGTGACGGGCGCGGGCCGGGCACAACTCCATGCATGCCGGCACCTCCTCACGGGCAAGGCGCTGGTAGCAGAAGGTGCATTTCTCGACCACATGCTTCTGGTGCTTCGGGACGTCTGCATCGCCGACAGCATGGTCGACGGGGTACTTCGGCTCCTCCCAGTTGAACGAGCGCACGCCCGTGTACGGGCAAGCCGCCATGCACATACGGCAGCCGATGCACTTGTCGTAGTCGATCTCCACGCGGCCCTTGTCGTCTTTATAAGTGGCGCCCGTGGGGCACACACGCTCGCACGCCGGGTTCTCGCAATGCTGGCACGCCAGCGGCAGATAGGTGCGCGAAAGGTTCGGATACGTGCCCTCGGCGCTATCGAAGCGCTCGCACCCCTCGGTGAGCACGCGGTTCCACAGCATGCCATCGGGCACGTTGTTCTGCATCTTGCAGGCCAGCGCGCAGGTGTTGCAGCCGATGCAGCGATGCAAATCAATGCCAATAGCGAGCTTCGTCATGGCTATTCACCAACCTTCTTGATCTCGATGAGCGTGTCGTTGTAGGGGATCATGGGACCGAACGGCAGGGCATAGCCGCGCGGATTCAACGTGTCGTTGGAAACGCTCTGCATGATGGTGCCGTCCAGGTACTGGCGGTAGGTGCTCTCCACCATAAAGGCACTCTCCGGCCGCACGGCCTCGTTCACGCGCAACACCGTGCGGAAAGAGCCGCGGTCGTTGAAGACCTCTACCGCATCGCCGTCTTCCAAGCCGCGGGCGGCAGCATCCGCGGGATTCAGCTCGATGCAGGGCTCGGCCACTTCCTGAATCCACTTCGCACCAGAGTAGGCCGAGTGCACGCGGAAGCGAGAGCGCGCCTGGTTGAACTGCAGCGGGTACTTCTCGCGCAGCGGGTTCTCCGGATAGGCCTCGCAAGGCGCCTCCCAAGCGGGGAAGGCCTGGCCGAACTCCAGCAGCGCCTCGTAATAGGGCTCCTGGCGACCCGAAGCCGTGCCGTAGGTGAAGCCCACCTCCGGGGCGATGAGATCCTCCGAGCCGATGAGGCGCAGCGCGCCGCCGGCTTCCTGCAGTTTCTCCAAGGTGAAGCCAGCCATCTGCGGATCATCGGTGGTCAGAAGCGCCCGGGCGTACTCCTCGCCATCGGCCGGGAACAGGTCGCCCAGCCCCATGGCCTCGGCGATGCCCTTCTCGATGTAGAAGTCCGACTTGCTTTCGAACAGCGGATCGAGCACCTTCAAATTGGCCAAGATGTGGGCATTGGCACACTTGATGCCGCCCACGGAATCGGCGCATTCGAACTTGCTGCACACGGGCAGCACCAAATCGACGAAGTCGGTCACCGAGCTGTGGTAGATGTCGGCCAGGCACACAAAATCCAGCGAGTCGAGCCACTCCAGCGTCTTGTTCCAGTTCGCGGCCTTCTGGGTGGGGATATCGCCGAAGAACATCGCGCCGTGGATAGCGTCGCCCTTCACCACGTCGTAGAAGCCCTGGGGGCTCGGCGCCGGCGCCATGCCCTCGGGCAGCGGCCATGCGCCAAGCGCCGCCTCGTAGGGAGTCACGTGGTAGCCGTAGATGCCGCAACCAGTGCCGCGCTTGCCGTAGTTGCCCGTCAGCGAAGCGATGAGCGCGTAGCAGTGACCGGCCACGTCGTTGTTGCCGAACTTGTCGATGCCGCCCACGCCGTTGTCTATGATGGAGGGGCCGGCCGCATACTGCTCGGCCACATCGGCCACCATCTCGGCGGGGATATCGCAGGTCTCAGCGGTCCATTCCAGGGTATAGGGCTCCATGTCCTTGCGAAGGCGCGTGAACTGGGTCACGTAGCGCTTGCCGTTTACGGTGAACTCGCCTTCCAGCGCCGGGACCGCGCCCTCGGCGGTATGGGGCACTGCCGCGTTCGTCGCTTCGTCCCACATATAAAAGGTCTTCAGCTCCACCGGCTCGCCGGTTTCCGGATCGGTGCCCGTCACCACGTCGGCCAAACAGGCGCCTGTTTCGGCGTCGATCAAAAACGGCAGCGCGGTGTGGGCCAGCACATGCTCGCGATCGAACAACTCCTCGTCCAGGATGTACTTCGTCATGCCAAGGAAGAACGCCGGGTCGGTGCCGGCACGCAGGTTCACCCACTGATCGGCCTTGCCCGCCGTGGGGCTGAAGCGCGGGTCGAGGCAGATGAACTTCGTGCCCGCTTCCTGGGCGTCAAGCATGCCGCGCGACCAGGTGAGACTCGTTTCCACCAGATTGGTGTTGGCTAAAATGACCACGTTGGCCTCGGGCCACTCCCACATAGTATTCTGCGCGAACATGCCGATCCAGGGCGAGAACGCCATAATCTGGCCATTGCCCTGACCCATGTCGTAACCGTTCAAGCCACCGGCCTGAGCGCCGAGCACGCTGGCCAAAAGTGGTGGGAAGCGCTGGGAGGCCTCCGTGGAGAACTGGATCCACAGCGCCTCCTTGCCATACTTGTCCTGAATGGCCTTGAAGTTCTCGGCAATCATTTGGAAGGCCTCGTCCCAGCTGATGGCCTCGAACTCGCCGCTCCCGCGCTCGCCCACACGCTTCATGGGACGCTGGATGCGGGCGTCGCCGTAAATGTTCTGCACTTCGGAGATGCCCTTCAGGCACACGTTCTGGAAGCGCTTGTCCTCGTTCTCGCGCGGCTGGATCATTGCCAAACGTCCGTCGCGCACCGTGCACTGCAGCATGCAGTTGCACAGGCAGTGCTCGTTGTGGTACGTAAAGCCCAGCGTTTCACTGGCCGCGGGCTCGGCCTGAGCCGCGCTGGCAGCGATGCCCGTCAGGCTCGCCCCCGCAAAGCCAGCCGCTCCCGTGGCCGCAGCGGCCTTCAGAAAGCCGCGACGGCTGAGCATGGCGCCCCTCGGTTTCTGCTCCATACTATCCTCCTGCTCTCTCGTGCGCAATCGGCGTCCTCGGCCGGCGCCGCATAGTCGCCTGCCTGCAGCCGATGCCCTCGATTCCGTTCCGACCCCTCGTCGGAATCGGTTTCTGGGTGCAGTCTACGAAGCGTCAACAGGAAAAGCACTGCCCACTCCCCCGACCCCGTGGCTTAAGCCCCACTTTCCGGAAAGTGGGCATTAACGTAGGCCTCCGAGCAAGCGCAAAACCGCTAAGATGCTAACCAGCCAATGAAACGACGAGGAGGGACGATGGCGGACAAGAAGAGCGATCTGCGCGTCGTGCGCACGCGCAATGCCCTGCGCGCGGCCTTCGAGGAGCTTATCGCCGAGACGACCCTCGACAAGATCACCGTGAAAGCCCTCACCGACCGGGCCGGCATCAACCGCAAAACCTTCTACTTGCACTACGAGACCATCGAGGCCTTCTACGACGAAATTATGAACGGCATCATGGACGAGTTCTTCGAGTACTACGAGAAAACGCCGGACGACCCTTGGGATATGGACGGTCACGCCCGACGTTTCTTTCGCTATCTGGCCGCCCAGCCTCCCATGATTGAGCAGCTGGTGTGCTCGCCGAGCTTCTACGATTTCGGAGAGCGCATCTATGCCACCCAAATGAACCGTTACCGGGCCTTTGCCGACGAGCTGTTCTGGCGCGAGGGGATCACGTCCGAGAGCGAAGAACTGATATGCGCGCTTATTCGCAACATGGCCCTGGAATGCTACCGCCAATGGGTGCGCGCGGGAAAGGTCGTTCCCATGGAAGAGGCGGCCCAGATTCTCGGCTCCATGACGTTGCACAGCGTCGAGCACCTCATGAGCCCCCGGCCCGAGAGCGATTAGAACAGCGACATTTGGTCGGAGTCGGAGGGACGACGGGTGGGAGCGGGTTCTTCCTGGGCTTCCAGAGGCACGGGCGCGTGACGAGCGAGCAGGTCGCGGGCGGTGGTGGAACGATCCAGCCACGCCAAGGCTTCCGGCGCCGTCAGCGAGAGGGGCATGCGGCTGTGAACGCGCCCCACCACGGCGTCGGGCTCGCAGGTGACCAGCACGAAGCGGTCGCCCAAACGCAGTCCCGCCAGCAGAAGCGCCGTACCGCCCGCACTCGCGAACCGATACTGGGGCTTGCGACCGCCTGTTCCGCCATCGACATTCCGCGTCTCGTAAAAGGCGCGCACGGGCACAATGCAGCGGCCGTTCTCGACCGCCTCACTCCACAGGCCCGATCCCGACAGCGCCGATTCGATGCGCGCGTTGAACACGAGCCCGCGCTTCCAGGAAACATCGACGCCCCACAAAAGGTCGACCCTCGTCAGATCGCCACCGCGATCACCGACGAAGGAGGCTCCCTCGCCGTCGGAAACCCAATCGCCTTCGATCCGCTCGCCATCCATCACAATAACCGAGCTTTCCGCGCCGGGATAGCAATCAAGCGCGTCGAAGGGCACGTCCATCGGCTTCCCGAACGCTGGGGGCACCGCCATCGCCGCCCCCGTGCCGCTCGCCAGCGGCCGCCGCACGGCCCGCAGCCAATCGAGCACCGCATCGGTCTCTTCCCCGCTCACCATCTCAAACCGATGACACACAACGGCCCCCTTCGGATTCGCGCCCGCACGCTTTCTCGCCCCAAACTCGCAGCTGAATAAGACCTATCCGGAAGATACTGTTTTGCAATATGCGTGAGCTTGATCTGCAAAACCCGCACTGTAGCGAAATCTATTGAATATAGACAGGTCGTAGGAATATACCAAGTATAGTAAATATAGCAAATCTATTTTTCGGACGAAGTATAGCAAATATAATTCTCAAGCGAAGTAGAGCGAACGCAACCCATCGGGCTGCGCGTGAGAAAGCGAGGGCGTCATGGCCGCCGATGTTCTGTTCTTGGAATACCCGAAGTGCTCCACCTGCCAGAAGGCTAAGAAGTGGCTGGACGCACACGGCGTGACCTACGCCGACCGGCACATCGTGGAAGACAATCCCACCGCCGATGAGCTGCGCACGTGGCACGAGCGCAGCGGGCTTCCTCTCAAGCGCTTCTTCAACACGAGCGGCATGCTCTACCGCGAGATGGAGCTGTCGAAGAAGCTGCCCGACATGCCCGAAGACGAGCAATACGCCCTGCTCGCCACCAACGGCATGCTCGTAAAGCGCCCCTTGCTCATCACCGCCGCCACCGTCATCCCCGGCTTCAAGGAAACCGCTTGGGAAGAGGCGCTGGGGGCTTAGTGCAGCGGCGAAACTGCGGGCTAAACCGCAGGCATCTCAGATAAGCAAAGCCGACAGCTAAATCGGCCCGACCTTCCCGCCAACGCGGGCCGACCGGGCCGATTCATGAAATAGCAAGTAGAGGGGAGGCTTGCTATTTACCGAGATTGGGCAAGTGCTACCAGAGCCTCAAGGCTCACCCCCGAGACTTCAGCTTGCGCTACCGCCCCGCCACCCGGAGCATTGGAAGCGCAGGAGCACCCGATGATCTTGGCCGAGTCCCCCTCCTCGAGCATCTGCTCGGGAACCGTCCACGAAAGCCCGTCGATGCCGCTCACTCTCAGATCGCTTGCCACGCTGCGAACCGCGTAGTCGGGCAAAGACGCACAAAGTGTCGCAGCGGCCTTGGAGAAGATGCCGCTAATGTACTCGTTCGAACTTAGCGAATCCTGCGTATAGACGAACGTACCGACAACTTTGGAAACAGCATCATGGCTCTCCGTCGCAACAGCTTCCTGCGAGACATCTTGGATCGCGACCGCGTCACAAGTCCCATTCGACTCAATGGCCATGGCTGGCGCAACTATGGCACTACTCGCAAGCATTGCGCAACCAACAACTGCCGTGGCCTTTTTCACAGTCTTGCTCATGATCTCCCCTTCCTACTCTTCCACAACCACATACACCGACGCGGCAGTCTGGGTATCGAAGCCGCCCGCATCGCCAGGCTTCACCGACAACATGTACACGCCGGGCTCCGTAGGCGTCCACTTTGCCGTGAAATACACCCATTGGTCTCCATCGAAATCGGCAGGAACTTCGATATCAGTCCAGCTGTAGCCGTAGTCGGCGCTGAAGCGCACTGCCGAGGTGTGGTGCTCGTCGCACTGCGCCGCCCACACATAGCCTTCCAACGTTACCGTATCGCCTAACTTGTAGGTCTGGCCGTCCTTGCTCGGAGTCCAGAAGGCACTGTCCAGCGGATCGCAAATCTGGTTGTAGATATCGGATCCCTCGGGCGGGAAACCTGTGTACCAATCGTTCCAGCCCGTCTTGTCGGGACGCTCCTCCCCAATGAAGTCAATTTGCGTGAGATACTTCGTCCATGAATAGGCGGGCCATCCGGGAACCACGTAACGCAACGGTGCGCCCTCTTCCGGGGAAAGAGGCTCTCCATTCTGGGCCCAGGCGAGCATGGCCCCCTCGGCAAGATCCTCTTCAATCTGGCTGTACAACCCGTTCATGAAGCCGTCGGCCGTCGAGCGCTGCACCGTGACCATGCCGTCCTTCAAGCCACCGCACGCCTCAATCACATCTTCGAGCAGAACACCCGTGTACTCGATATTACCTACCTGGGTGCAATCGAATCCATTGCCGGCGCAGATGGCGCAAGTTCCCTTGGTCACCTCTCCAAGCGCCTTCAATTCATCAAGCGTGAAAGTGCGAGGGCTGTTCACGCCACCGCCTACTTTCAACTCGTAGGAAGCAACATCGATATTTTCGACCTGCCCGTTGACGCTGCAAAACAAGTCCTCGAGAGAAGATGTGCGCTGGTCTAGCTCAACTTTGTCAAGCTGCCAATCATTGACCACGTTGATGCCCGCGATGGTGTCTCCTCCCGACACATTTCCGCGCAGGGCAATCCATTCCTGCCATTCGGGACTACCGACGTTCTCAGGGAAACCACCCAGCTCACCGGTGTAGATGTACTCGTCGAAGAGAACCAACTCCCCATCATTGGTGGTCGCGTGACACGTGAAGCAGTTGCCCGTGAATGCCTGGTTATTGTAATGGGCCTGATGAATCGCTTCCCCAATCATGGGGCCGCCACCGATAGCTTGCGGCCGATGGCACGTCATGCAGTCGGTGACCTTCGTCCCCTGCCCATAGGTTGCCAGATCTTTGTAGGGCAGATGCTGCCGATACCCTGAAACGAACGAGTACAAATCGTCGCCGTGGCAAGACCCGCAACCGCGATTCCCAGCATTGATAAAGTTTGTCGTATAGTCGGCCTCGGGGAAAAAACCCGGGTCACGCTCTGTCGATCCCGATTGAGCCAAGGTGGTTGGCTCAGGCTCGACAGCTTCCACCTCGCGCGTTTGCGGCTGGCAAGCTGCCAGGCAGAAGACAGCCAACGACAGCATCAGAACGATTATTCCGACGATGCGTTTTCTTTTCATTAGTTCTCCTCCTTCTCATAGAAGTTGTTCATAGACACAGCCTCCTGCGGAACCACCTCCTTACTATTTCGCTGCACTATCAACCCTAATCTCGGCTAACGCATTCGTCTTGAGCAAAACAGACGGGTCTTTTCACGCATCTACGCAACCATTACGTAGGCGAAGAAAAAAACAACCCGTATACTCGGAATCGTTCAACTGAAGCAGAGGGGGAGCCATGGCGGAACAACCGGAAGACAAGGAAGCCAGAATAACACTGCCTATTAGCGCATCGTCTGCGCTGCTCGCCATGGGCTTTGGCCTTTGGTGGGCTTGGACGGATTCGTTTTACTTGGCATCGCCGGGAGCAAGCCCTTCAGCCACCTCCATGATTCCTTCCGAGAGATGCTTCATCTCTCTAGGCTGCGGCCTGGCTCTCATCGCCCTCCTGCTGAAACAAAGACGCCAAAAGGAGAGAGCGCCCAGGGGAATCGTCTGGGCATCTGCGCTGTGCATGAGCGTGCTGCCTTTCATAGCGCGCGTCATCCCCCTTTATACAGAGGAATCATCATGGCGAGTTCTTCTGCTACTCGTTGCCGGATTCGCATCCGCGCCGCTCTTCCTCGAGTGGCTGTCGAAAATCGCCGGCAACTCGGACGAACCATCACTTATTGTTCCTCTCGCCCTCGTTGTCGATGTTGCGGTCAACGGCTTGGCATACTTGCTCGGCGCCACCCTACCTTCTGCGAAATACGCTGTACTTCAACTTGTCTTACCCCTTGTCTCAGCTGTCGTCTTTGCAAAAACGAAGCCAATTTCCTCTGGCAACAAACCCTATGCCCAAACCATTGCGAAAGAGCATGCCCCCCACGGCGCAACTCCTTGGATCTTGCTCGCAGGATCGCTTCTATTCGCGTTTGATTTCGCCTTGCTCCTTGAGTGTATCTCGTCGATCCCGGAAAGCGCGTCTGCTCTTCAGTCCCTGCGCCTCTTAGGACCTCTAGCCTCGGCCGCACTCTTTATCACTATAGAAAACATCCTGCACAAAAGAGGCAGTCTGAGCTGGGGACTCAAATTCATCGTGACGCCCTCACTTGCCATGGGCTTCCTCGCCCTCCCCGTCATTGGTTTCCAGGTGCCCGCCATCTCATGCACGATCACGTGGATTGGCATCGATTACTTTGTCTTGACGTTCTTCACGCTTCTCTGTCAGATCATTCGGCGAGTCCAAATACCTGCTCGCCCGCTTCTCGCCCAGGGTATAGCCAGCAATTGCATTGGTCTTGCACTGGGAGCGTTCGCAGGGAAAGCCATCTGCATGATGGCCAACCCATCGCCGCTCTTGTTCTCGATAATCGCCCTCATCGTTGTCACTTCCATTATCTGGATCGCCTTCTGGATGATCGATGACCGAAAAGTCGATACTCTTTGGGGCCTCGACAAAAAACCAGCACAGCTTGTTCACGACGAACGTATTTGCCAATGCTGCGACGCCATTACCGCAACCTATGGACTCACCCCACGCGAGCACGAGATCATCGTCATGCTTGCCCATAACCGTACCGTGAGCGATATCGCTGGCGATCTGATCATCTCCGTCCGAACCGTAAACACGCACATGAACAATATCTACAGAAAGCTCGATATCCACTCGCGCAACGAGCTATCCGATCTGCTGAGATCCACGCAAGGCGACGTGCGGTAGCGGAGAGAGAACAGCGGCCCATGCTACAATAGCCCGAAGCCATCAGCAGGAAGGAGGCCCGTGGGCACGGGATCGGAATACGAGCGCTACGAAGAGCCCTACTCCCACGAGGTGCGCGACCGACGCGTGCGCGGAGCCCGGGGCCTGCAGGCCGTCGACGGGCTCACCACCAGCGCCGCCTTCGACGAGGCGGCCGAGCGCTACGTGGCCGGCGACATCAGCGCCCGCGAGCTGAGCGACATCGTAGACGACTACTACGACCAGAAGGTCGAGCGCGGCGTCAACCGCTACTCCCAGGAGGCCGACCTCGTGAGCGCCCGCATCTGCGACGCTCTGGACTCCAACGGGTTCACCTTCTCCCCCGCCACCCTGCGCGCCATCCACGGTCGCCTCTTCCGCGGCCTTATGGAAGAGCCCTTCTACGAGCAGCACTACCGCGACTACAACATCTCGAAGCGCGAGTTCGTCCTCGCACGGGAGTCGGTGGCCTACGGGGACTACGCCTCCCTCGAGGACGATTTGGAAACCGCCTTCTCGGAGTTCAGCCCCGCGCCCGCGCAGGACGGCGACTACACCGCCTACATCGCCTCGGTGGCCGACTTCATCGCGCGCGTCTGGCAGATTCACCCCTTCGCCGAAGGGAACACGCGCACCGTCGCCGTGTTCCTCCAGCAGCTGCTGCACTTCCATGGGTTTCCCCAAGACTGCAGCGAGGCCTTCGACCGATCGTCGCTGCAGTTCCGCAACGCGCTCGTGCGGGCCAACTACCGCAACATCCCGCTCGGCGTCGAACCCGATCCGACGTTCTTAAACGAGTTCATAGGCTGCCTCATCGCGGGTCGCCCCTTCCCCTACCGCAACCGCGACATGGCCGCCGCCGAGCTGTTCCGCTCCAAGGGCCTCATCCCTCCGCAAGAGGAAAGCCCCCGACGACTCGGGTAAAAAACAAATGCAGTCCCACGCCTCGGCGCAGGGGAACGTCGGATCCAGGTCGCGCCCGAAGCATCAGAAGTCGTCGACGCCGATGGGCAAATAAGAGCCACCAACTGCTCTTGCCAGAGCCTCGGAACGACATTCTGGCCAAAAATCGCCTGCAAGCTGCGTCAGCGCCTAGCATCTCCGCGACGAGCAACCAATCGCAATCCTCTGATCAGGGGAAATACAGAACAGGCGCAACCAACTTTCGCGAAAGGCAATGCGGTGGCCAAAAAAGGAGCCCGCAATGCCAGTTGATGACCCTTTTTTGGCCAGGATTCTCGCGCAACCCTTAACCTCATGAAAGCGTGGGCGGGCTGGGTGACGCTGGGGGCTCGGGGCTTCGGAGAAGGCGGCTGCATCGGCGCCGCTGAAGCCGGTGATGTCGAAGCGGGCGAGGAGGTCATGCCGACCAAAAAAGCCGCCCGGGGAGGCGGGCGGCTCGTAAAGGGAGCGGGCGCAGGGAGGGAAGCGCCCGCGCGGAATTGGTCGGAGGTCGGCGAACTAAGGCTCCGCAGGCCCTCGTAGATCGAGGAGTCTTTGGAACCTCGCGGCCTTCTAACGACTAGGAAGCGGTCGACTGCTCGAGACCTTCCGGTTCTTCGCAGTCTTCCAGCTGCTGACATACGGCCAACGCTGCGGCGTAGGCGGCCTGGTAGGCCTCCACTTCAGCGGCCAGAGCGGCGAGCGATTCCGCTGGTAGCATAGCCGCGCGGGCTTCCTCAACCGTGTCGAAGGGACTCGCCTCCAAC
>OLRP01002414.1_pt1 | contig 12935 bp, 5 predicted proteins | sample 1672401 | NCBI WGS metagenome assembly OLRP01 (sample SAMEA3136682, study PRJEB25190) | human gut metagenome | reverse complement strand
CACCGTGCGCCGCTACTGGCAGCTGACCGACCACGAACACCCCGATGATTTTACCCACACCGCAGCCAAAGTGCGGGACCTGGTGATGGATGCCGTCACGCGGCAGCTGGTATCGGATGTGCCGGTGGCAACCTTCCTTTCCGGCGGGCTGGATTCCAGCCTGATTTCGGCAATCGCGGATTCCCACTTTACGGCGCGGGGCAAAACGCTGCAGACTTTCTCGGTCGGTTATCAGGATAACAAAAAGTACTTCCACGCCACCCATTTCCAGCCCAGCCCGGATGCGCCGTATATCCGCACCATGAACCAGTTCTTGAACGCGCAGCATACCTGGGTAACGCTGGACAGCGAAGCACTGGCCGCCGCCCTGCTGGAAGCGGTGGACGCCCGCGACCTGCCCGGTATGGCGGATGTGGACTCCTCGCTGCTGCTGTTCTGCCGTGAGATCCGTAAAACAGCCACCGTGGCACTTTCCGGCGAGTGCGCGGACGAGATATTTGGCGGTTACCCCTGGTACAGGGATAAGACCGTGCGGGAGCGGTATGGCTTCCCTTGGGCGCAGAGCACGGCATACAGGGTCAGCTTTTTTAAGCCGGAGGTGTTCGGCGGCATTGACCCGGCGGCGTATATTGATGAAGGCTACCGCGCCACGCTGGAGCAAACTTCCATCCGCCCCGGTCTGGATCCCCTGGAACAACGGATGCGCCAGATGTTTGCCCTGAACTTTAACTGGTTTATGCAGACCCTTTTGGACCGCAAGGACCGAATGAGTATGTACAGCGGGCTGGAAGTGCGCGTGCCGTTCTGCGATTACCGCATTGCGGAATACCTGTACAGCGTGCCGTGGGAATATAAGGATTACGAGGGCCACGAAAAAGGCCTGCTGCGCCAGGCGATGCAGGGCGTGCTGCCCACGGAAGTGTTGTGGCGAAAAAAGAGCCCCTACCCTAAAACATGGAACCCGGCGTATTTGAACGCTGTCAGCGCCATGCTGCGCAGTGCGATGCAGGACCCGGATGCCCCGCTGCTGCGTATTGCCAAGAGGGCAGCGCTGGAACAGCTGTTGACCGCTGCCGAGACTGCGACCCCCTGGTATGGCCAGCTGATGACCACCCCACAGACCATTGCCTGGTTTGTGCAGCTGAATTACTGGCTGCAAAAATACCGGGTGGAGCTGGTGTAAATACCCGTGTGGCGGGCCCGGCATCAAACGCATAACACCAAAAACAGACGAGTGCCCACCCTGCACACGGATAACGGCGGGAAGGGCACTTTTTGTTTGCAAAGCGTAAAAACCGGGAAAATGCAGAAAAAACGCAGGCTGCAACCCATACAAAAAACACACAAGGTAATTGGGCATTGTGCCAATTAGCGGCATTTCAAGGATTTGTCAAGTGGCAGAAGAAATGCAAAAATAGCACTTTGCCAAAAGAAATGTGACACGCAGCCGGGCGTTCAATTGCCTGATAAAAAAACACGCAAAATGCCAAAAGAGCCCTTGACAATCAGCTTTTTGGCTGGTATACTGGCATAGTATCACAAAATGGAATAGAGCGCCCTAAAGGAATTTTGATTTTTTCGCGTTTTTTCAAACTTTGTTAAAAACGACGAATGTTCCAAGAAAATCATTGCTTCGGCGGAGCGCTTTTGCCAAAAACAAATCTGAACGGAATAGGAGTGGTCGCATTTTATGGTAAAGGTCAAGCCCGTACAAAACGGTCGAACCTCCAGAATGAGCTTTTCCCGCATCAACGAAGTGATTGGCATGCCCAACCTCATCGAGATCCAGAAAAACTCTTATAACTGGTTCCTGGACGAGGGCCTGCGCGAAGTGTTCCACGACATTGACGCGATCGAGGATTACACCGGGAATCTCTCGCTGGAATTTGTCGATTACCGTCTGGACAAGCACCCCAAATATACCATTAAAGAATGTAAAGAGCGTGACGCAACGTATGCTGCGCCGCTTTATGTCACTGCGCGCCTGTTGAACAAAAGCACCGGCGAAGTGAAGGAACAGGAAATTTTCATGGGCGATTTCCCGCTCATGACGGATTCCGGCACTTTCATCTCCAACGGTGCAGAACGTGTTATCGTCAGCCAGCTGGTTCGTTCGCCCGGCGTGTTCTATGCTTCCAGCAAGGACCGTACCGGCAAGGACCTTTTCACCGCAACCATGAACCCCAACCGCGGCGCATGGCTGGAATACGAAACCGATTCTTCCGATGTATATTATGTGCGCATTGATAAAAACCGCAAGCTGCCGGTTACTACCTTCCTGCGCGCACTGGGCCTTGGCACCGATGAGCAGATCCGCCAGTACTTCGGCGATTCTGAACCCAAAATCAACGCCACACTGGAAAAGGATATCACCCATTCCACAGAGGAAGCCCTGCTGGAGTGCTACCGCAAGCTGCGCCCCGGCGAGCCGCCGACGGTGGAAAGCTCCCGCAGCCACATCAACCTGCTGTTCTTTGATCCGCGCCGTTACGACCTGGCTCGTTTTGGCCGCTTCAAGATGAACAACAAGCTGTGCCTGTTCCGCCGTATTGCGGGCTATAAGACTGCCGAGGACATCATTGCCCCGCTGACCGGCGAACTGCTGGCCGCCAAGGGCGAGCGCATCAACCACGAAAAGGCTGTTGAAATTGATAACGCCGGTGTTTCCCGCGTTACTGTTATCGTGGAGCGCAAGGGCCAGGATCCGGTCAATGTGATCGTGTTCTCCAACGGCTGTGTCGATGCCCAGAGCTTCTTCAGCTTTGACGTGAAGGAATGCGGCATCAATGAGCGCGCTTCCTTCGCCGAAATCCGTAAGATTCTGGATGCTACCTCCGATCCGGAAGAGCAGAAAGAACTGCTGACCAAGAATCATGATAAGCTCATCAGCCGCACCGTTACCGTTGACGATATCTTTGCTTCCGTCAACTACCTGCTGGGCCTTGACCATGGCATCGGCGTGACCGATGAAATCGACCACTTGGGCAACCGCCGCGTGCGCAGCGTTGGCGAATTGCTGCAGAACCAGTTCCGCATCGGCTTTGCCCGTATGGAGCGCGTTGTGCGCGAGCGCATGACCCTGCAGAACCAGGAATCCGGCGAGATCACCCCGCAGAGCCTGGTCAACATCCGCCCGGTCGTGGCTGCCATCCGTGAGTTCATCGGTTCCAGCCCACTGTCTCAGTTCATGGACCAGAACAACCCGCTGTCTGAGCTGACCCATAAGCGCCGTCTGTCCGCTTTGGGCCCCGGCGGTCTGTCCCGTGACCGTGCAGGCTTCGAAGTCCGCGACGTTCATTATACCCACTATGGCCGTCTGTGCCCGATTGAGACGCCCGAAGGTTCCAACATCGGTCTGATCTCCTATCTGGCATCTTTCGCCAAGATCAACAAGTACGGCTTTATTGAGGCACCTTACCGCCGCGTGGATAAAGAAACCGGCGTTGTTACCGATGAAGTTGTTTATATGCCCGCCGACGTTGAAGATGAATACATCGTGGCACAGGCCAACGAACCGCTGGACGAGAACAACTGCTTTGTCCGTCCCCGCGTTTCCGGCCGTCATCGCAACGACATTCAGGAATTTGCCCGTGAACAGGTGGATTTCATGGATGTCTCTCCGCGAATGATGGTTTCTGTGGCTACCGCCTGCATTCCCTTCCTGGAAAACGATGACTGTAACCGTGCTCTGATGGGCTCCAACATGCAGCGTCAGGCTGTGCCTCTGATGGTTACCCAGCGCTCTCTGGTTGCTACCGGCATGGAATATAAGGCTGCTACCGACTCCGGTGTCTGCGTGCTGGCTGCCCATGACGGCACCGTTGAAAGCGTTGACGCAGATAAGGTCGTTGTCCGTCTGGAAGATGGCTCCGCCGATACCTATGAACTGATTAAGTTTATGCGCTCCAACCAGGGAACCTGCGTCAACCAGCGCCCCGCCGTCTATGTGGGCGATGTTGTTAAGAAGGGCGACGTTCTGGCTGACGGCCCCGCCACCAAGGACGGCGAGATCTCTCTGGGCAAGAACGCTCTGATCGGCTTCATGACCTGGGAAGGCTACAACTATGAGGACGCTGTTCTGCTGAACGAAAAGCTGGTCCGCGAGGATATCTACACCTCTATCCACATTGAGGAGTACGAGAGCGAAGCCCGCGATACCAAGCTGGGACCTGAAGAGGTGACCCGTGATATCCCCAACGTCGGCGATGATTCCCTGAAGGATCTGGACGACCGCGGCATTATCCGCATCGGCGCCGAAGTCAAGACCGGCGATATTCTGGTTGGTAAGGTTACCCCGAAGGGTGAAACCGAACTGACCGCTGAAGAGCGCCTGCTGCGCGCCATCTTTGGCGAAAAGGCACGGGAAGTACGTGATACCTCCCTGCGCGTTCCCCACGGTGCTTACGGCATTGTTGTGGATGTTAAGGTCTTTACCCCCGAAAACTCTGACGAGCTGCAGCCCGGCGTGCGCACCTGCGTGCGCGTCTATATCGCCCAGAAGCGTAAGATCAGCGTTGGCGATAAGATGGCAGGCCGTCACGGCAACAAGGGTGTTGTTTCCCGCATTCTGCCGCAGGAGGACATGCCGTTCCTGCCTGACGGCACCCCGCTGGATATCGTGCTGAACCCCCTGGGCGTTCCTTCCCGTATGAACATCGGTCAGGTGCTGGAAGTCAACCTTGGCTATGTTGCCAAGGCCCTTGGCTGGCATGTGCAGACCCCCGTGTTCGATGGCGCGCACGAATCCGATATCCGTGACTGCCTGGCCGAAGCCCGCGATAAGTGGCATGGCGACCATGCACCGGAATATCCCACCAAGCTGCCCCGCCTGATGGGCGATAAGGGCCACATCATCGATTTCAGCAAGATCGACCTGACCGATGATGGCAAGACCACCGTTTACGATGGCCGTACCGGCGAAAAGTTCCCCTCCAAGGTTACTGTCGGTTATATGTACTACCTCAAGCTGCATCACCTGGTTGATGATAAGATCCATGCCCGTTCCACCGGCCCGTACTCTCTGGTTACCCAGCAGCCTTTGGGCGGCAAGGCCCAGTTCGGCGGCCAGCGTTTCGGCGAAATGGAAGTTTGGGCTCTGGAAGCTTATGGCGCGGCTTACACCCTGCAGGAGATCCTGACTGTCAAGTCTGACGACGTTGTGGGCCGTGTCAAGACCTACGAAGCAATCGTCAAGGGCGAAGATGTGCCGAATCCGGGCATCCCCGAAAGCTTCCGCGTTATGCTGAAAGAACTGCAGAGCCTTGGCCTGGATATTGTTGTTCAGGATAAGGAAGGCAACGCTGTTGATATGCGTCAGGAATATGACGATGACGATGCCAACTTTGACAACAGCGATATCGGTGATAATGTTCTGCTGGAAAGCGAGCTGCAGGATGATTACAGTGTCAAGGATGCCGATGAAGGCTTTGACGACGACCTGGGCGATGAGGAGCCGGATGAAGCTTCTCTGGCACAGATCGAAGCCGACAATGGCGACGACCTGTTCGACGGTGAATGATCGGAATGCTGTTTACGTCACGATTAAATGAGAGGGTTCGCTGAATGGAAAATAAAGAGTTCGATTCTATCAAGATCGGCCTTGCTTCTCCCGACCAGATCCGTGCCTGGAGCTATGGCGAGGTCAAGAAACCTGAAACCATCAACTACCGCACCCTGAAGCCGGAGCGCGACGGCCTGTTCTGCGAGCGCATTTTTGGACCTACCAAGGACTGGGAATGCCACTGCGGCAAGTATAAGCGCATCCGCTACAAGGGTAAGATCTGCGACAAGTGCGGCGTCGAGGTCACCCGCGCCAAGGTCCGCCGTGAGCGCATGGGCCACATCGAGCTGGCCGCGCCTGTCTCGCACATCTGGTATTTCAAGGGCATTCCCAGCCGCATCGGCCTGATGCTGGACATCAGCCCCCGTCAGCTGGACAAGGTCCTGTATTTCGCCAACTACATTGTCACCGACCCCGGCTTCACGCCGCTGGAGAAAAAGCAGCTGCTGACCGAGCGCGAGTACAAGGAGATGCGCGAAAAGTACGAGGATACGTTTGAAGCCGGTATGGGTGCCGAAGCCATCCAGAAGCTGCTGGCCGAGATCGACCTCGACAAGCTGAGCAAGGAGCTGCGTGAGGAGCTCGAGCATGCCAACGGCCAGAAGCGCGTCCGCCTGCTGAAGCGCCTTGAGTGCGTTGAGAGCTTCCTCGAGAGCAACCAGCGCCCCGAGTGGATGATCATGACGGTCATCCCCGTCATTCCGCCGGATCTGCGCCCCCTGCTGCAGCTGGACGGCGGCCGCTTTGCGACCTCCGACCTGAACGATCTGTACCGCCGCGTCATCAACCGCAACAACCGCCTGAAGCGTCTGCTGGAGCTCGGTGCGCCCGACATCATCGTCCGCAACGAGAAGCGTATGCTGCAGGAGGCCGTTGACGCCCTGATCGACAATGGCCGCCGTGGCCGCCCGGTCACCGGCGCGAACAACCGCGCACTGAAGTCCCTGTCCGATATGCTGAAGGGCAAGCAGGGCCGCTTCCGCCAGAACCTGCTGGGCAAGCGTGTTGACTACTCCGGCCGTTCCGTTATCGTCGTCGGCCCCGAGCTGAAGATGTATCAGTGCGGCCTGCCTAAGGAGATGGCCCTCGAACTGTTCAAGCCCTTCGTCATGAAGGACCTGGTCGAGAAGGAGAAGGCCAACAACATCAAGTCTGCCCGCAAGATGGTCGAGCGCGCCCGCCCCGAGGTCTGGGATTCCCTCGAGACCGTCATCAAGGGCCACCCCGTCCTGCTGAACCGTGCACCTACGCTGCACCGTCTGGGCATTCAGGCCTTTGAGCCTGTCCTGGTCGAGGGCCGTGCCATCAAGCTGCACCCCCTGGTCTGCACCCCCTTCAACGCTGACTTCGACGGCGACCAGATGGCTGTCCACCTGCCGCTGTCCACCGAGGCCCAGCGCGAGGCCAAGATGCTGATGCTGGCCTCCGGCAACCTGCTGAAGCCCTCTGACGGTGAGCCCGTCACCGTGCCCACGCAGGATATGATCCTGGGCAGCTACTACCTGACCCTCGTCAACCCCGACGATAAGGGCCACGGCAAGATCTTCCGCGACGAGGACGAGGCCATGATGGCCTATTCCGAGGGCCTCATCACGCTGCAGGCACCCATCAAGGTGCGCCGCACGATGGTCTTTGACGGCGTTGCGGAGACCGGCCTGGTCGATACCACGATGGGCCAGATCATCTTCAACACCCCCATCCCGCAGGATCTGGGCTACGTGGACCGCACCAATCCCGCCACCAAGTTCGACTACGAGATGAACCCCCGCACCCTCAAGATCGCATCCGGCGGCAAGAGCGACAAGCTGACGAAGAAGGGCCTGCCCGACATCATCAGCCGCTGCCTGACGAAGCACGGCACCAAGACCTGCGCCATGATGCTGGATCAGATCAAGGCTCAGGGCTACAAGTACTCCACCCTGTCTGCCATCACCGTCGCTGTTCCCGATGCTATTATGCCTGACGAGAAGCCGGAAATTCTGGCTGCCGCCGATAAGAAGATCGAGAAGGTCATGAAGAACTTCAACCGCGGCCTGATCTCCGATGAGGAGCGCTACCGCAAGACGGTTGAGATCTGGCAGGCCGCCACGGAGGAGGTCTCCGAGGCTCTGAGCGAAAACCTGAAGAAGAACCACCAGCGCAACCCCATCTATATGATGTCCGATTCCGGCGCCCGTGGTTCTATGGACCAGATCAAGCAGCTGGCCGGTATGCGCGGCCTGCTGGCCAATACTGCCGGTAAGACGCTGGAGATGCCTATCCGCGCCAACTACCGTGAGGGTCTGAATATCCTGGAATACTTCATCTCCTCCCGAGGCGCTCGTAAGGGTCTGGCCGATACCGCTCTGCGTACCGCTGACTCCGGCTACCTGACCCGCCGTCTGGTCGATGTCTCTCAGGAAGTCATCATCCGCGAGGAGGACTGCCACGCTACCGAGGGCATCTGGGTCCGCGAGATCAGCGAGGGCAACTCTGTTGTCGAGAGCTTCAAGGAGCGTCTGAACGGCCGCTACTCCCTGCATGATGTGCACGATCCCGCCACGGGTGAGCTGCTCGTCAGCAAGGAAAAGATGATGGATATGTTCGACGCCGAGAAGATCGTCAACGCCGGTATTACCGAGCTGGAGATCCGCTCCGTCATGACCTGCCGCGCGCACGTCGGCGTCTGCGCCCACTGCTACGGTTCCAACATGTCCAACGGTGAATGCGTCAAGGTCGGTGAGTCTGTCGGTATCATTGCCGCAGAGTCCATCGGTGAGCCCGGTACCCAGCTGACCATGCGTACCTTCCATACCGGCGGTATCGCATCTGCCGAAGACATCACCCAGGGTCTTCCCCGCGTTGAGGAACTGTTTGAGAGCCGCCGCCCGAAGGCGATGGCTATCATGTCCGAGATCGCCGGTACGGTCCACATCGACGATACCAAAAAGAGCCGCCATGCCGAGATCACCGGCACGGACGAGAACGGCGCTCCGGTTACCAAGAGCTACCTGATCCCGTTCGGCCAGCGCCTCAAGGTCATGGAAGGCGACGAGGTCGCCAAGGGCGCACTGCTGACCGAGGGTCATGCTTACCCGCAGGACATCCTCGCCATCCAGGGCCCCATCGCCACCCAGAACTACCTGATCAGCGAGGTCCAGAAGGTCTACCGTCTGCAGGGCGTTGACATCAACGATAAGCATATCGAGGTCATCGTCCGCCAGATGATGCGTAAGGTCCGCATTGAGGATTCCGGCTCCAGCGACTTTATCATGGGCAGCATCGTGAACCGCCGCGATGTCATGATCAAGAACGAGGAGATCCAGGCCCGCATTGATGCCGGTGAGACTGATCTGAAGCTCGTTCAGGCCAGCCAGGTCCTGCTTGGCATCACCAAGTCCAGTCTGGCTACCGACTCCTTCCTGTCCGCTGCGTCCTTCCAGGAGACCACCCGTGTCCTGACCGAGGCCGCTATCAAGGGCAAGGTCGACCCGCTGGCCGGCCTGAAGGAGAACGTCATCATCGGTAAGCTCATCCCCGCCGGTACTGGTCTGCCGGAGGTCGAGGAGGAGCTCGTCCAGGCCGAGATCGCCCGCGACGCCGCCGAGGCAGCCTACGACCACTAAATAAACCGCAAAGGATTCCCGCCGCCACGGCGGGAATCCTTTTTTGTATACCGTCCGCGATTGACACACACTTGCAAAACAGTTATAATAAACTCACCGACAGCAAAACGATACAAAAGGGAAGTGACACCATGCTGTTTCTGCAATACCCGCCGTGCTCCACCTGCCAAAAGGCCAAAAAGTGGCTTGACGACCACGGCATCGAGTACACCGCCCGCCACATTAAAGAGGACAACCCTACCGCCGACGAGCTGCGCGAATGGGTCGCCCGCAGCGGCCTGCCCCTCAAGCGGTTCTTCAACACGAGCGGCCTGGTCTACAAAAATCTGGGCCTGAAGGACAAGCTGCCGACCATGACCGAGGACGAGCAGATCGCCCTGCTGGCGTCGGACGGTATGCTCGTCAAGCGTCCGCTGCTGGTGGGCGACGATTTTGTACTGCCCGGCTTTAAGCCGGCCGAGTGGGAAAACGCTCTTTTGTAACCTGTAGAGGCGGATTCCATATCCGCCCGTGGAAGCTTCCGCTGCCGTGAACTGGCACGGGAGGCCGATGTCCGCCCCTGCATCCTCAGCATAGCAAAATATTTTATAATAAGGAGAAAACTATGCCCGAAATTCTAAAAGAACGCAGTGAACTGGACCCGCAATTTCAGTGGGACCTGACCCCGATGTTCGAGAGCGACGCCGCGTGGGAGACCGCGCTGGACAGCCTCGACGCGGACATTGAAAGCCTGGCAGCCTTCGCCGGTAAGCTGACCGATGCCGTCACGATTGGCGCATACCTCGACGCTTCCACCGAGGTGGGCCGCAAGGTCGAGCGCCTCTACTGCTACGCCTCCCAGCGCCATGACGAGGACACCCGCGACGACAAGGCCCAGAGCATGTACGCCCGCATCGGCAGCAAGTACGTCAAGATGGCCGCCGCGCTGTCCTTTGCCCAGCCGGAGATCCTGTCCCTGCCCGAGGAGACGCTGACCGCCATCGTCAACGATCCCGCCGTCGCGGACTACAAATTCAACCTCGAGGATCTGCTGCGCGGCAAGCCCCACACCCTGACCAAGGCTGAAGAAAAGCTGCTGGCCAGCTTCGGCGAGGTCATGTCTGCGCCGTCCGAGATCTACCACAATCTGGAGGACGCCGACCTGCTGTTTGATGCCGTCAAGGACGGCAGCGGCGAGACCGTCGAGGTCACCGGCTCCAACTTTGTGCCGCTGGAGATGAGCACGGACCGCACCCTGCGAGAGAACGCCTTCCACAGCTACTACAAGAGCTACCGCGAGCACATCAACACCTTCGCCGCGTCCTACGCCGGTGCCATCAAGGCTGCCACCGCTGAAGCCGCCGCCCGCAATTACCCGTCCTCCCGCGCGATGGCCATGGCGGGGGAGAATGTGCCCGCCGAGGTCTACGACAACCTCGTCGCCACGGTCCGCAAGCATATTCCCGCCATGTACCGCTATGTCCGCCTGCGCAAAAAGATGCTGGGCGTTGACGCGCTGCACTTCTATGACGTCTATGCTCCGCTGGTCGGCGATCTGAAAAAATCCTACAGCTACGAGACCGCACAGGAGATGGTCCTGAAGGCCGTTGCGCCCTTGGGCGAGGACTACCAGGCAACCGTCCGCAAGGCCTATGCCGAGCGCTGGATCGACGTTTACCCCAACCGCGGCAAGCGCGGCGGCGCGTACTCCGGCGGCTGCTATGACTCCAACCCCTATATCCTGCTGAATTTCAGCGGCACGCTGGACAGTGTCTCGACGCTGGCACATGAGATGGGCCACACGATCCACAGCTGGCGCTCCCGCCAGCATCAGCCGCCGCAGTACGCGGACTACACGCTGTTTGTCGCCGAGGTCGCGTCCACCGTCAACGAGAATCTGCTCATCGAGCAGCTGCTTGCCAACGAGAACGACCCCCAGACCCGCCTCTATCTGCTGAACCAGTATCTGGAAAACTTCAAGGGCACGGTCTATCGCCAGACGATGTTTGCCGAGTTCGAGCGCGAGGCCCACGCCATGGTCGAGCGCGGCGAAGCCCTGAACGCTGCCGCCCTGAACGCTCTGTACAAGCGCCTTGTCACCGACTATTTCGGCAACGATATGGTCATCGACGACGAGATCCAGTATGAGTGGGCGCGCATCCCGCACTTCTACCGCCCGTTCTACGTTTACAAGTATGCCACCGGCTACTCCACCGCTGTTGCCCTGTCCGAGGGCATCCTGAAAGAGGGCGAGCCCGCCGTCAAGCGCTACAAGGAGTTCCTCTCCATGGGCGGCAGTGCTTACCCGCTGGACGAGCTGCGCCACGCCGGTGTTGACCTGGCCACCCCGGCCCCCGTGGACGCCGCCCTCGAGAAGTTCGAGCGCATCCTCGACGATGCCGAGGCCACGCTGGCAAAGCTGCAGTAAACCCCATTTACCCGTTGCCCCTGCCCCCCTGGCCCCCTCTGCGAGGTGGGCTCCGCCCGCAGGCGGTGGGAGAGAGAACCTTCCCACAAGCAGCCATCTGCCGTACACGCGCGGGCCGGGCATGCCCGGCCCCTACGTGTCATATAACAACAAAAAAGCGGAGCGCCTTTCCCGGCGCTCCGCTCCTATTATAATAAGGTAGAATTACTTGCCCAGCACGGCCTTGATGTAGGCGGCCTCACGTGCGGCGATCTGATCCTGATACGCCTTCACGGCCTTCGCATAGGCGGCCTCGCGTGCATCAGCCTTGGCCTGCGTGGCCTTGCCTGCGGCAATTACCGCGGCGACGCGCGCGTCAGCCTGGGACTGGGCAGCCTTGCCCGCGGCGATGACGGCCAGACAGTCTGCATCGGCCTTCGCCTGGGCAGCCTTGGCGGCCTTCAGAATGGCGGCGCTGTCGGCGTCTGCCTTGGCCTTTGCATTCTTGGAATAAGCATCCACCGCTGCAGTGTAGGCAGCTTCCTTCGCGGCGATCTGAGCCTGGTAGGCCTTGACGGCGGCGATATAATCGCTGTTGGCATCTGCAAAAACAGGTACAGCGAAGGCGGATACCATGCACAGGGAAATCAGGATAGCAAGCAGTTTCTTCATTGTCAGGACCTCCTCAAAAATGTAGCGTCAGAACTTGCATGGCCGGAACTGTTCCGGTTTTGTCTGTATCTTCATTATAGCAAAGCGAGGTACACAATGCAACAGAAATCGACTCGTCAAGTCCATGAATCTGACGGCTTGTTTTTGTGCAAAATGTATATTTGTCTCTGGTAAATAGACAAAACGCGCACGGACGGCAGCTGACCGCGCGGCGGCGGGGGGAGACGGTCCGCTTCATCCTATGCGCGGACTTACCAAAATGCAACGCTGCCGCCCAAACCGGCGCAAGATTTGCACATTTTGCTTCAGAAATGAAAAATTCTCCGTATTGCACGATTTTTTCAAGATTTTTTTGGCAATACTCTTGACATTCCGGCCAGGATGCTGTAATATAATCATTGCGTGAGATGCGGGGTGTAGTGCGGCCATCTGGCCGGACGACCCGCAAAAAGCGCGTGAATAAGTGAAGAAAGGAGAAAAGAAATGCCTACTTTTAACCAGCTCGTGCGCAAAGGCCGTGAGGTTCTGGTCAAAAAGAGCACCGCGCCTGCCCTTCTGAAGAGCTACAACTCCCAGAAAAAGGAGTACACCAACCTCAACAGCCCGCAGAAGCGTGGTGTCTGCACTGCCGTGCGTACCATGACCCCCAAGAAGCCTAACTCTGCTCTGCGTAAAGTTGCCCGTGTCCGCCTGACGAATGGTATCGAGGTCA
>OLRP01002399.1_pt1 | contig 12993 bp, 8 predicted proteins | sample 1672401 | NCBI WGS metagenome assembly OLRP01 (sample SAMEA3136682, study PRJEB25190) | human gut metagenome | reverse complement strand
TATTACGCGAGACAAAGACACCTGACGGATACAACTCAATCGATGTTTCAATTGATATGATTAAAATAATTAAGAACATTGAACATCAACGGTTAATCTATTTTCGTTTTCTGATGTTATGCCTTTTTGGTTGTTCGTATTGGTAGCTATCCATAGACCATACATCAGCACGATGAGAAATTCAGATTACAAAATTTTTCATCATGAACATAGATTACTAAACCATAAGTTTAGTTGGAACAACATGTGCCTCTGTTCAACTAATGGTGTAACAATGAAATACAATACCGGTATAATTGTAACCATAGTTATTAGTAGCTGGGACTTAAAACTCAATTTGGATTGAATATCCATAACCCACATATATGTAAAAACATATAAGAATAGCACGGCAAGTTTGAAGAATCTATCATAAAAAGTCAAACTGACATATCCGAAATTGGCAAAAGACAATAGGAGAATACAGAACCCCCAGAATTTGACATTCTGCTCCCAAAATTCTTTCCCTATTTTTTTATATAGTATATAGATCACAGCCAAGACACCGAAAACGGCAATTGTTTCACGAAGCAAATAGAACTGATTACCATACTCGCGTATTTCCTCTGCATACTTTCCAACAGACTGTATGATATTTTGATTCCTAACGCTCTCTTTGACGTAGTTTTCAAATATGCCAAATTGTGCGATATTAGTGACAAACGCGATTTTCGCAAAGCGAACGATGAATGATACGATAAGAATTAAATAGTACACTTTAAACCTATATCGCAAGAGTAGGTTTAATACAGCCGCGACACATAAGGCGAGTAGTGAATAGTGAAAACAAATACATAACGCAGATAACCAAAGGTACTTAACGGCTCCTGAATTAAGGTATCTCAAATAGAAGCCAGTAAAAACAAATGCTCCGCTCCAAAAGCGAAAACCGAGAAACCAATAGTATTCTACAGTAAAAATCACTCCCAGGAAGAGTAGCCATGCAGGAATTGACATTTTCTGCATATATAATGGCTGGAGTGGTTTTACGACTCCAAATATAAATAGAGAAGTATATACCACACACGCACAAGCAGAGAAAAAATTCCGGTTATCAGCAATTAAACCAATGAAATATTTAAATAATACAGGATATATTTCTTTGCCATATTTTGATGTTCCAGAGTCCATCCATTGCTCAACCAATGATTTGTCGGCAATACGATGAAAATGCTCATAATGAACCAACAAATCCATTTGTGGCTCATAAAACCAACCAAAATAGAAAGAAAAGATAATAAATAGAATGGGGGCAAACCTTTGTCTGAAAAACATTAATGACAAACACAGTCCTACAAAAGGAATAAATGTCATTATTACAGACAAGATTACAATTAAGGCTAAAGAAATAGCCCAATGTCGAGAATTAGTATCTATATTGTATATCCTATTGTTTATCAACATTACCAACTCTTACTTTATTGGCTAAATATAGGCGCAAAACCAAACATCCCACGTTCGCTATAATCAAAGCCCAAATAACACTTCCTATGCTAATACTGTGAGTAAGAATCAAGACAAGGACAACAATGATGTATATGATTGCAGAATAAATGGTTGTCATATTTACCTCATTGATTTTTCCAAGTACGCCCAAATAAGGGAAACCGAACATGTCAGCTGGCACACTAATCGCCAATAAAAGCAAGAATAGGTTGAAATACGTGGTTATACTTGCTGTTTCAGTCTTAATAAAAATCGGTATAAGATACGGTGATAAGAAATATATACAAGCTAAAGCGATTGTATTGGCAATACATAAAAGCAATACCATCTTAGTCGCTCTACCCATATTTTTTATCCTTGTGAAATATGGGTAAAATATCTGAGATAAAAGCGGAGAAACAAATGATGAATACGCATTATGAAGTTTTTCCGCAGCTGTATATAATCCGACTGCAAAATCTCCAAGAATAAAGCCAAGCACTAAGGTATTCATTGTTTTATAGGCTCTCATCAAAAAAGTTGATGAGAAAAACGGAATACTATCCTTAAGATAAAATTTCACTTCTTGTGCCGAGACTATTTGAAGTTTGATCCCGTATCTTTTTTGGGCAATGAATAAAGCGACAATACCTGAAACAAATGTTTCAAGAGCATAGCACAACATCACCAATGCATAATCATCAGTAGACTTAACGATTAAAAAAATAGGCAATATACATAATAGCTTTATTGGCACGCTGATACGTGTTATATATTTAATGTCCTCCATTGAACGGAAAAGCCAATAGGGAGCAATGACAACCCCTATCAAACGAATAAAGGCTAATATATAAAGCGTGAGTTCATTCCTTAGTGAAGGAATCAACCCTACAACTAAAATATAAACAAATAGAGAACAGAGTATGAGAAAAAACTTACATTGCAGAATAGAAGAAACTATCCTTCCCAATTTTTCTTGATTGTCTCTATTATTGACGACATGCCTGACATTAGATAAATCGAAACCGAACTCATTGAATATCTGAAAGTAAAAGCTAAATATAATGGCAAAATTTACAAGACCGTATTTTTCTACTCCTATAACGTTCAACAAATATGGAATTAGTAGAATTGGTATAATGCTACTGAAACCATAAAGGAGAAACTGATTCCAAATATTTGACAACAATCTTGATTTGAAAACTTGGCTTAATGTCATCTTCTTAAAGCAATAGATTTTCTGTAAATCTGCAATCAGTATATGTGTACGTTTATTGGGAGGGTAAGTCTTGGTAAACTTAATGATTGTCTACCTCTATTGCTTAAATATTCCACAGAAATCAAGTATCACTTTATCATCTTTCCACGGTAGTTCTTTGAAAGGTGTATGGGCTGTAAGGAACACAACAATATCGGCTTTGTCATAAGCCTCTTTATAGTCTGTCAACTTGAACACGTTATGTTCTTTCACATTTGGCTCTACCACTAAAATGTTGGCATTATTACATCCTTGCATTACTTTAGTTGTGATATATTTTGCTGGAGATTCACGCAAATCGTCAATGTCCGGTTTGAATGCCAACCCCATCATTGCTACCACAGGCTTACAGTGATTTTTCAGTTCAAATTCAAACATGGCGTTCTTTACTTTTTCAGCACAATAGAACGATTTATAATTGTTGATTTCGCGTGCTGTAGAAATTATGCGACTTTCAACCGGAAAATCCGCTGTAATGAAATATGGATCGATAGCAATACAATGACCTCCGACTCCACAGCCAGGTTGCAGGATATTTACGCGCGGATGTTTGTTGGCAAGCCTGATAAGTTCCCAAACATTAATCCCTGCCTTGTCGCAAATCAATGAAAGTTCATTGGCAAAAGCTATCTGCACGTCACGACTGCTGTTCTCAGTCAGTTTGCACATTTCAGCGGTCTTGCAATTAGTCCGATGCAGCGTCCCCTGTACGAACTGCGAGTAGAACTCGATTGCTTTTGTTGTACTTTCTTCGTTCATACCGCCAATGACACGGTCGTTATGTACCAACTCATAAATCACATTGCCCGGAAGTACACGCTCGGGGCAATAGGCGATATAAATTTTACCTTCCAATTCAGGACGCTCAGCGAAAATTAAGTCACGCATTTTATCAGTCGTACCAACGGGTGATGTGCTTTCAATTACATATAAGTCACCTTCCTTGAGAAAAGGAAGTACAGCACGAGTTGCCGCCTCTACATACGAAATATCAGGCTCATGATTACCTTTGAACGGGGTGGGAACAACCATAAAGTAAGCGTCACTTGTCTCCGGCTTCGTGCTTGCGTGCAATGTCCCGTTTTTCACAACTTCTTGCAGCATTTCTTCCATCCCCGGTTCAATGATGTGGAGCTTACCTTGATTGGTCAGCTCTACAACTTTGGGGTTGATGTCAACACCCGTTACCTGTACTCCGTGCTTTGCTGCGATAATGGCTGTAGGCAATCCGATATAGCCCAAGCCCATAAAACATGCTTTCATAAAATTGAGTTTAATTGAAATTCTTTTGATTGGTCATTCATACTTTTGAACAGTTCATCCAGCTTTTTCACAAAATTGTCTTTTTGGCTATCGGAAAGTTCCTTATCTTTTAACTGCTCTATAATGGAATGATAAAGAGCCTTTTCTCCGCTTGTCATCTTGTTGTTTATTAATAGGAATTTTTGTTATAGCTTGGCTATCCATAGCCGCAATAATCTTGACTATAAATCAAGCAGTTTTTGTACGTTTCTTGTAACGCTTGTACAAATGAACTTTTGAAATATACTGTAACTGTGAATATCTGTCCCTATATAAGCAATAGCCTGTTCTCTCATAAGAAACATGGCCTTTTTCTTAATCCGGTTGCCATACATACCCGCTATTGATGGAAGATTAATCTGGAATTTCACACCCATGTCTTTTAGCTGTCGGTAATCCGATTCATCCATATAAGCATAACGCTCCGGATGGGCGAGAACAGGGTGGTATCCTTTAGATTTGATGCGAAGCAGGATATTTTTCAAGCCCATCGGAGGACTGAAATAAGAGGTTTCCACCAGCAGGTGGTCGCCATTCTCGCCTAAAGGTAGCAGGTCATTCTTTCCCAGCCGTTCCTCAAAGAGATTGTCAAGCATGTTTTCCGCTGCAAGGTGCAGTTGTACGCCACCTGTGTAAGCAGCCTGCAATTCTGCAAAACGGTCGCGAAGATGGGCAGTCGTATTGGGAATGTCTTCCATGATGTGCGGTGTGAGCCATACGGATTTGATCCCTTGCTCCTCATACAAACGTAGAATTTCCAAAGATTCGTCCATCGTTTGTACACCGTCATCCACGCCCGGAAGAATATGCGAATGATAGTCTGTAAAACCGATTAGCTTTATTATATTTTGTTTTTCCCTTTTTTTAAAAAACCACATATAATGACATAAAACTTTTTAATCATTCCCGATTCCACATGACATATATGCGGAATCCGGGAATGAATTGATTGTCCCGGTGATAAACTTCACCACCAGTTTCGCTTGCCGAAATGATTTATCAACCCGGCCCCAACACAAGCTAAACCGATACAGATAGCCGCAGGAGGACAGATAAATCCACCAGCCAATACTCCGGCTTTTGTTGCGGCAACCACTCCGACTCCTTTGGTAATCAATGCTGTTTTACCAAATACACCTACAGTAACCATACCCGCACCGAATAAGGTCGCTTTGTCTTCTGTAAAATCGTTCTGTGCCATAGTTGTGATTTTTAGTGAAACAATAGGGAAATCAAATTTACATTCTTACTCCGTATTTAATTGCTTGATAATCAACGATTTACTCTATATATTTTTCATCGGAACCATAGTGATATTCCGAACCGTAACCATAGTGATAACCATACCGATAGCCATAACGGTATCCGTAGCGACCACCGCTTCCCTCGGTTCCATTCAGGATCAGGGACATGTTCTTGTATTTTTTCTCCCCGTAGATTTTCTCCAGTTCAGCAAGCATACTCAGTTCAAGCAATCCTGCACGAACCACGAAAATAGTACGGTCAGCCAGCTTCTCGATTATCTGCGTGTCGGCCACCAGTTCGATGGGCGGACAGTCAATCAGCACATATTCGTATTGTTCCCTTACGGTATCTATTACCTGTTTCAGCCGGTCGTCGAACAACAGTTCGGTGGGGTTGGGAGGTATGGTGCCGACAGGAAGGATGTCCAGATATTTCTGTTTCGGATTGGTGACAATTATTTCATTGAGATTGTCAATCCTGCCGCCAAGATAGTCGCTCAACCCCTTGGTAGGAGAGTCGATATAGGATGACGCAGAGCCGTGACGCAGGTCACCGTCGATTACCAACACTTTCTTCCCTTTAATGGCAAAGCTCACGGCGATATTCATGGTCAGGAACGACTTGCCGCTGCCCGGATTGAACGAGGTCACGATGATGACATTCGATGCCTTATCCTTGCCAGTCATGAACTCCAAGTTGGTACGCAATACACGGAATGCCTCGTTGATGATGTCACGGCTGCCCTCCTTGACAACAATGGCCCTGACTTCCTGTGGTTTCTTTCTGAATATTCCTTTCTTCTTTCTTGTGAACAGCGGAATTTCACCGATGAACGGTACGGTTACGCTTTCCAGATCTTTTCTTCCCCGTACACGGGTATTCATGTTCTCACATATAAAGATAATGACTACCGGAATAAGCAGTCCCAAAGCACACGCGACCATTAAGATGTTTTTGCGCACGGGTGACATCGGCAACATGCTACCGTGGGGCGGGGCAACAATACGGGTATTGTAGGCCGTAAATGCCTGTGAGAGTTCGTTCTCCTCACGCTTTTGCAGTAAGAACAAATAAAGAGCCTCCTTTACCTTCTGCTGGCGTTCCACCGAGAGCAGGTATTTGGCTTGTGTAGGGTTAGCTGCTATACGTGATGTTGTCTGTTGCTCCGTCTGCCGCAAACTTTTTATCTGCGAATTCAAGGTTACTATCTGATTGTCGATAGACCTGATTATCGCCCCACGCATGGATGCCAGGGCCTGATCCATATCAACGACCAGCGGATTTTCCGTACTACTGTTCGCAACCAGGCTGTTGCGCTGCAACAGTTGTTTGTTGTATTCGGCAATCTGCGATTCAATATTGGCGCTTTCAATGCCGGAATTGGCCGGAAGCAGTTGGGTACGGTTGGCGTCATTGGACAAATAGTTCCGGATGTAGCGGGTCATGTAGAGCTGGTTGTTCAAAGCCAGAATCTGCGCATTCGTCTGGCTGCTCTGCGCCATATACATGCTCGAAGCCGCCTGCACGTCGGGTAACAGATGTTCGGACTTGTAGGATGAAATGTCCTCGTCCACGTTGCCCAGTTCCTGTTCGATTACGCCCAAACGCTCGTTGATGAACATCGAGGTGCTGATAGCGATCTGGTTCTTGTCCTTCACCCAGTTCTCATTATAAACGGAAATCAACATGCTCAATACATCCTCCGCCCGTTGTACAGAATTATCCCTGAATGACAGGTCGATAACTGACGCTTTCTCATTATTCAATGAAACGGACAGATTGGACGAGCAGGAGTTTACAGCATCATACAAACTGGATTTACCTACATACAATGTGTATGTCTCGCCTTTCACATAATTGGGGGTTGCATGGATAATGATTTTCCCTAATGGCGTAGTGATGGAGTCGAGCAAGCGGCCCTTTATATCCTTTCCGTCGAGCTCCGTCCCGTTACGTGTAAAGTCGGATAAGAGTAATGTGCTGTCTGGCTGTACTTCCAATGTAAACCCAGCCGATTCGTTTTCAGGAAAGTCACTTATCGTTACATCCACTGGTAATGTCAGTCCATAGGCCACCTGACGGTGGAATTTCCCCGGAACGAAGTAATTCATATCCAAACGAAATCGTTTAACTACCTCGGTCATTAAAGCCGGCGACTGAAAGGTGATGAGTTCGTTATTTACATTGGTGCTGGACTGGAACAACCCAAACTCCGAAAAGGATTCCAGATCCGGGGAAACCGACTTGCCTTTGGAATCCTCCTTGATCAACACCGAAGCAGTGCGTGTATATACGGCAGGGGTACACAGCAGATAGACAGCAGCAACACCTGTCGTTATCGCCAAAGACAGGACGAACCACTTCCACCTCGCGAGGCACAGGTACAACAGATCCTGTATCCGCAGGAAATCATCCGGCTGTCCCGGTTTTGTATTCTTTTGATTTACGGCCATATCAGATTCTATATTTATTTCACGATCAACACGGTAATGGTGGTCAGCAGCGAGGCCAACGATAACCAAAAAGAGGTAGACCGCACGTTGTTCCCATTGACTGTCGATTGTCTTGCCCTGACCGAGTTAGGTTCGACATAAACAATATCGTTCTGTTGCACGACGTCTTCGCCCAGAGCGCCTTCGTTGTACGCTGCGCGCAGCTGCGTCAGAAGCTCGCTGGTCTCGGGTCGGATGCCGCTGACGTTGTCGCAATGCAGCAGCGCATGCAGCTGGCCGTTCTGCAGCTCCACGTCGATCCAGTCGAACACCAGCTGGGGGTTGCCCACTTCGCGCTGGCGGCGGTTGTAGATCAGCATGTTGTTACTCACCTTGTACAGCTCGTTGTAGAACCAGCGCTCCATAACGTCGTTCCACAGCTCGTCGGCGCCCTCGTCCTCGGCGCGCAGGTAGCGGCGCGTGCCCAGCTTCACGAGGAAGCGCATGATGTTCTGCGGCTCGCCGTCGCAGGCGGGATGGGTGCGCACCAGTGTCGACCCTACGTACGAGTAGCAGCGGTCGATTTCCAGGCGCACGTCCTCGCTGTCGAGGCGCTCGTCGAGGTCGAGGATCAGCGTCAATGACGGACGCGGTTGTGCCATGGCAGTCTCCTTCGTTCACAGGTTTCTTCCCGTTGCCGCACGCTCGGATGACGGGCGCGAACGGCAACCTCTTCGCTGCCATCAAGTATAGGTTGGGCGCAAAAAGCAAAATAATCCTTTGGGGATGATATCGGCGCGTTTCATCCATCCACCCCTTATGATTTGGGCTTTTGCTCCGTTCCTAGAATGGGGAAACCGGTTCCGGCGTATGGTCGCGCCGGGTTCCGGCAGAGATGAACGAAGCGAGAAAAGGAAGAGAGGAGGGGCACATGGCGAACCTATCACTGAGTCGTCGAAGCTTCTTGAAGGCCTCTGCCATGGCTGCCGCGGCAACCACGGTGGGCTTCGCAGCAACGCCTTCGACGGCGTTGGCCGAAGGTGAAGACGCCTCAGCGGGCGAGATCAAGCGCATCCGCTCCTGCTGCCGCGCGTGCGGCAAGGTGGAGTGCGGCGTGTGGGTGACCGTTCAGGACAACAAGGTCATCAAAGTCGAGGGCGACGAGTCCAACGCTCACAGCCGCGGTCACTGCTGCGCGAAGTCGCAGTCGTCCATGCTGGCTCTGTACCATCCCGATCGTCTGCGCTACTGCATGAAGCGCACGAACCCCAAAGGCGAGGACGACCCCGGTTGGGTGCGCATCACGCTTGCCGAGGCGTTCGACGAGGCGGGTGCCAAGTTCAACGAGATCGTGGAGAAGTACGGCGGGGAAGCCAACTTCGCCATGGGCGGCACCTCGCGTGTGTGGGCGCAGCCGCCGTACGGCACGCTGAAGTCCATCTTCCCCACGCCGAACGCGCACCTGGCCTACGAGATCTGCAAGGGCCCGCGCCACTTCGGCGGCATCCTCACCGACGAGATCGGCTCGCCGTGGATGGAGGTGGAGCAGGGCCCTCTGGTGTACGTGCAGTGGGGCACCGCGTCGGAGTACTCGAACTACGACTCCACGAACCGTACGGTGGTGGACTGCTCGCAGCGCGCCTACAAGCACATCCTGGTGGATCCCCGCATGACGCCGCTGGGCAAGGAAGCCGACGTGTGGCTGCCGCTGCGCGTGGGCACCGACCTGTGCCTGTCGCTGGGTTGGCTCAAGTGGATCCTCGACAACGAGGCGTACGACGACGCGTTCGTGCGCCGTTGGACGAACGCCCCGTTCTTGTGGAACCCCGAGAAGGACGGCCGCACGGCGAAGGGTTGGTTCATGGAAATGAACGGCGGCATCGACATGGAGAGCCGCATCCTGACCGAGGCCGACTGCGACCCCGAGTGGATCGGCCAGTACTGGGACTACGAGGGCCGCTACCAGCGCTTCATCTGCTGGGACGAGAACAACAACAAGCCTACGTACTGGGATGCCGAGGCCTGCCAGTGGGAGGGCGAGAAGCACAAGATCCCGACGACGGGCACCTGGATCGAGCATCCGTACAAGCCCATCATCGCGGACGCCTGGCTGCCCGACCCCTCCAAGTTCGCCAATCCGGCCGACGTGCAGTACGACGCCTACTGGGACGAGGGCAACGAGGGCGGCAAGCGCTCGAACCCGGCCGGGCTGCCCAAGAACCCGGCGCTGTTCCCCGGCGGCGTGGAGGTGAAGCTGAAGGACGGCTCCACCATCAGCGCCGACACGGTGTGGGAGGCGTTCTCCGACAGCCTGGAGCAGTACACGCTGGAGTACGTGTCCGAGGTCACCGAGGTGCCGGTCGACAAGATCGAGGAGGGCGTGCGCATCTACACGACGCGCCTGAACCCGCTGCACGGCAACGGCGGCATCCACTACCAGCTTGCTCCCGACCAGACGGGCCACGCGGTGCAGAACACCCGCGCGCTGCAGCTGATCGCCTGCATCACCGGCAACTCCGACGAGCCCGCCGGCAACCGCGGTTCGTCGAAGGCCCAGGTGGACGGCTGCTGCGGCCGCGCCAACATGCTGGTGACCGACCATGAGCCGAAGGACTGGGGCTTGGACGTGGGCACCATGGAGCTGGGCAACACCCCGCGCGACCTGTCCGTGGAAGACCAGATCCCGCTGATCCAGAACTTCGTGCAGTACCTCATCGACGAGAAATCGCCCTTGGCCGAGCGCTACGGCAACAAGGTTCCCACCGCCGAAGAGGCGCGCTGGATCGCCGAGCGTAAGGGCGGCGCCTACAAGCCCAGCCGCTCGTGGCCGGCGCTCAAGACGTCGTTCGACAGCAACGAGAAGCAGATTTCCGCCGAGCGCTTCCCGCTGCTGCGCTACTGGAACCGATGGGCCGACTCCGCTGCCATCTGGGACTCCATCAACGGCATCGACACGCCGTACCAGATCCACGGCGGCGTGTGCATGTCGGGCGACTTCATGAACGAGTCCAACCTGCTGGAGGCTTGGGAGGCGCTCACCCGTCTGGACTTCTGGCTGGACTTCAACCTGTGGTCCTGCCCGAACAACGGCTGCGCCGACATCGTGATCCCCGTGCTGCACTGGCTTGAAGTGAACACGGGCCGCGTGTCGCAGGGCGCGGGCGGCATCTTCGGCGCCGGGCAGCGCTGCGTGGAGCCGATGGGCGATTGCATCTACGACCCGGTTGCCGTCATCTGCCTGTACAAGGCCATGGGCGTGGTGTGGAACAACCGCGACCCTGAATACGACGAATGGAACAACCTGGACTACCGCGACTTCGTGCAGATGGGCGGTAGCGTCGGTTACGAGGAGCAGGAGTACCGCGTGCTCAAGGACGCCACCGACTGGTGGAAGACCGAGGAGTACCCCGACGGCCCCGACTTCCCGCAGTACGCGGCGAAGTTCCAGGAAGAAGGCTGGTTCGACTGCCGCAAGTGGCACCCCGAGCGTTGGGGCACGTACCGCCGTTGGGAGATGGGCTACCGTCGCCAGCAGGGTGGCTACAACCTGTACGCGGCCATCGACGAGAAGTGCGGCTTCATGACCCCCACCGCCAAGGTGGAGGTGTGGTCCACCATCGCCGAAACGTACATCCCCGACGGCGCGGCCACCTTCGCCAGCACGAACACGGTGGATCCGAACATCCCCGACATCGACAAGTTCCCGCACTGGGTGGAGCCGAAGAACTCGCGCGTATCGAATCCCGAGTACTTCGACGCCTCGCTGGTCGACCAGATCAAGACGTCGGACGCCTACATCAACGACAACTACCAGGGCGATCATCTGGTGGAGGAGTACAAGGAGGCGCTGACGGCGCATCCGGACAGCGCGTTCATCATGACGACGGGCTCCCGCCAGCCGGTGTACTTCCACTCCGAGCATCGCCAGCTGCCGTGGTGCCGCGAGCTGTGGCCCAGCCCTCGTTTGGAGATGAACCCCAACGACGCAGCGCGCCTGGGGTTGGAGCAGGGGCAGTGGATTTGGATCCGCAGCCCGTGGGGCGCCATCCGCGAGGTCGTGGACTTGTACTACGGCATCAAGGAGGGCACGGTCAACGCGAACCACGCCTGGTGGTATCCCGAGATCGACACCGCTTCGCACGGCTTCGAGCTGGTGAACATCAACTGCACGATGGACAAGTACGCGCAGTGTTGGATTTGCGGCGCGTCCCAGCTGCGCGGCGTGCCGGTGCTCGTGTACCCCGCGACGCCCGAGAACTCGCCGCATGGCAACCCGGTTCCGTGCGACCCGCAAGGCAATCCGGTCATCACGAACGCAAACGATCCGCGCCTCAAGGAATGGTTGGCGAACGATCCGCGCCTGGAGGATTCCAAGGTGGAGCTCACGTTCGCGAACATGGCGGCGGTCGGCTGCCAGCCGAGCGTCCAAAGCCCCGACCTGCTCTCCGGCGGCAAGCTTGCCGTGGGCAGCGTGGGCGGCGACGCGCTGGGCGCTTATTCGAAATCGAAGTAAAGGAAGGAGGTTCACCACATGGCAAACTACGCGATCATTACCGACTTGAACCGTTGCACCGGCTGCCTTGCGTGCACGGTTGCGTGCAAGGCCATCAACGGCGTCGACGTGGGATCGTTCTGGATCAAGACGCTGCGCGTCGGCCCGCATCCCATCGAGGGCGGCTCGGGCACGTTCCCGGACGTCGAGATGTACTTCCTTCCCGTCCAGTGCCAGCACTGCGAGAACCCCGAATGCGTGAAGGTGTGCCCCACGGAAGCGTCCCATGTTCGCGAGGACGGCACGGTGCAGATCGACAAGTCGAAGTGCATCGGCTGCCAGTTCTGCGCGATGGCCTGCCCCTACGGCGTGCGCTACCTCAACGAGGAGGAGCGCGTCGTGGAGAAGTGCACCCTTTGCGAGCAGAAGATCGCGCAAGGTGAGCTGCCTCAGTGCGTGAGCCAGTGTTGCGGCATGGCTCGCTGGTTCGGTGATTTGGATCAGGGTATTGAAGGATTCGTGGGGCCGCGTGGGGAACTCTTAGGTGAATACCTTACGCCGTTTTCCGATGACCAGGTGCATAGCTTGCCGGATGTGGGAAACAGGCCGTCGCTCAGGTACATCCTGCGCGATATGAAGTGGCAAGGAGGCGGTGAATAATGGAGCTCCAATGGCCTTTGATCATCTTCACCACGCTGGTGGCGTGGAGCGCGGGGCTGTTCGGGACGCAGGCCCTGATGGCCGCGCTCGGGACGGGCGAGCGCGCCCAGGTCCCGGCCTGGATCTGCTCGGCCGCGCTC
>OLRP01002393.1_pt1 | contig 13012 bp, 11 predicted proteins | sample 1672401 | NCBI WGS metagenome assembly OLRP01 (sample SAMEA3136682, study PRJEB25190) | human gut metagenome | reverse complement strand
TCTGTCACTCAAAGATACGGATGAGTTCATTGGACTCCGCACTTTGGCATTACAAATGGTTTGAAAGGGGTTTTATATGATGCTTATGATGGAACAAATCCAGAAACAATGCAGCCAATGATATATTTAGCTAGCGGTGCTCATTTTGGAGAAGAACATGCTGGCCAAGATATAACGAGCGACTCCGGATGGGTTGCAAATGGTTCTTATCTACGTTGTAATATGGTACAGCTAGGATATACATTTAACTCGCAATTGATAAAAAAAATAGGATTGTCGGGTTTAAGATTATATGCTAGTGGAAATAATCTATTTCAAATCGTTTCAAAGGACTTCTTAGGATATGATCCAGAATCTTCTTCCGAGACAAGTGGTAAATTTGGACAAAATATGACTTTTTTCTCTTATCCCAGAGCTCGGACATTTACATTAGGGGTTAACGTAACATTTTAGTCAACTTAATAAAGCAAATAATCGAATATGAAAAAGATATTGATAATAATTATCGTTTGTGCTAATATGATGAGCTTTAGCGCATGTGACGATTTCTTAAAAGAAGAACCTAAGTCACAACTAACGAATGTTGGGTATTATACAACGGAAGCTCAAGCTGTGGCTAATGTGAATTATTTATATCGCACAGGTGCAATACGCCAAATAGCTTCAGCTCCCAGTGCTTATTTAGGTAGTTTCGCTACTGTAACAGGTATGTTGACTGGCTATTTCTCAAATAGTTATGAAGGACAAGAGGTTGTTTGTAAATATTCTAGGGAATTAAGCCGCCAGAAATATACGATGCAAATATCAGGAACTGTGGATGGAGTGTGGGATGCGTGTTATAATGCGATAAATGTCGCTAATTCGGCGATTAAGTACATTCCTAGTATTCCAATGGAAGATTCTTCTATTTCTAAATATGTAGCAGAGGCTAAGTTTTTTAGGGCGTTCAATTATTTTTATTTGGTGAAAACATTTGGTGCTATCCCATTCTATACCGAACCCTATGAAGCTGCCGTAGATATGGAATTAGAGCGTACTGGTGTAGAGGTAGTCTATGCTCAAATAGAGTCTGATTTAAAAGATGCGGTAGAGATTCTTCCTGCAAGTAAGTTTGCGGCAAATGCTCATCGTATTACAAAATACGCAGCTGCTATGTTGTTGACAAATGTTTATATGCAAAAGGGTAAATATGCGGAAGCCACTAAATATGCACGAATAGTGATTAATTCTCCTCATAAATTAGTTATGAATGAAGATTTAGCGATGAATAGTGCTTTCAATAAATTGCGTTCGATTGATGATTTAGACGAGGTAATTTATGCGCAAGAATATGATAATAGCATCAATACGAGTGATTGGCTTCCTAGTTATTCTTGTAGTTCAAATGCGACGACTGTATTTGGTACGTATTCCATTATGGAACGTGTTTATGGACCGACAGATCGATTTTTAAATGTATATTCCCCAAATGACTTGCGTATTCAACCGAATCAGTTTTTCCACTGGGAATATACAAATCCTAATACAGGAAAAAAATGGTCTTCAAGTACAGCAGGATGTTGGTATTATTTTGATGAGGAGGCTCTGTTAAATACGGGAAAGGGTACAAAAGACTGGAATATCTATCGCTATGCGGAAGCTTTATTGGCTGGTGCTGAATCTATTGCCCAAAGTGAGGGTGTGACTTCAGAGGCTGCAGGTTATTTAGCCCAAGTGCAAGCTCGTTCAAATATGGATGGTAAAAGCGTAGAAGAGATTTCTTCAGAGTTGATGAAGTTATCGAAACAAGCATTTATTGAGGCATGTTGGACTGAACGTTTACGTGAATTCCCTTTAGAGTATAAAATATGGGATGATTGTACTCGGACAGGGATGTTCCCTGTAATATCGGAGACGGATAAGGGAAAGGTTCGTTATGTGACTTTATTGGGTGCTCAAAATGCGGCAGGCGCAACTTTTAAAGAATCAGATTTACTATGGCCGATGCACGGGCGCGCCGTCGATATAAAACGTCCGGAAGCCGAGCAGGAACGCCGCGTCATCCGCCCACGGCTGGATGCGCACCTCGCCGCGCACACCGTGCGTGTTGACGATCTTTCCTGCCTCCAGATACGGTTTTTGCATATTCGTTGCCCCCTTTTTGGGTGTAGGTGCAAAAAACGCACTGCACGGGTGCAGCGCGTTTTCTGCGTCAATCCATGATCTCCACGGAGACTTTTTTGCCCTTTCTCTGGGCGACAGCCTTCATCAGGATGCGGATCTCTTTGACGATCCGTCCCTGACGGCCGATGACCTTGCCCATATCGCCGTCGGCGACGCGCACTTCAAACACGGTCTCGCCGTTGGCCTCGCGCTCGGTCACAGAGACCTCGTCCGGTTTTTCCACGAGGTTCTGCACAATATAGGTCAGAAGTTCTTTCATCTTTGGGGTCTCTCCTTATTCGGCTGCGAGGGCCTTCTTGAGCAGCACACGAACGGTATCCGTCGGCTGTGCACCGTTGGCGAGCCAGTAGTTGGCGCGCTCGGCGTCGACGACGATCTTCTTGTCTGCGCTCAGCGGATCGTAAGTGCCGATCTCCTCAATGCATCTGCCGTCACGTGCGAAACGGGAATCCGCCACCACGATGCGGTAAAAGGGAGCCTTCTTAGCGCCCATTCTGCGAAGTCTGATCTTGACCATGTATCTTCACCTCCATCAATAATCTCTGTATCTCCAGCCCCCTGCGGGAGCATGGAATCGGTTTCAGAATCCGAAGGGACGGCCACCGCCGCCGCCGAACAGATTGCCCAGACCGCCCAGTCCGCCGCGGCCGCCGCGCTTCATGCGCTTCATGGCCTTGCTGTTGCCGGACATCTGGCGCACCAGCTGCTGCATGAGATCAAACTGTTTGAGCAGCTTATTGATCTCGACCACGCTCGTACCCGCGCCCGCCGCGATGCGCTTTTTGCGGCTGGAGTTGAGGATGCCCGGGTTGTCGCGCTCGCCGGGGGTCATGGACTGGATGATCGCCTCGATGCGGCCCATGGCCTTCTCGTCGACGTTCGCGCCCGAGAGCGCCTTTGCGTCCATGCCGGGGATCATGCCGGCGATATCCTGCAAGGAACCCATGCCCTTGAGCTGCTGGAGCTGGTCATAGTAATCGGTGAGCGTGAAGCGGTTTTGCCGCAGACGCTCTGCCATCTCCTCGGCCTTTTTCTGGTCGAGGTTCTGCTCGGCCTTTTCGATGAGCGTGAGCACATCGCCCATGCCGAGGATGCGCCCGGCCATGCGGTCGGGGTGGAAGGGCTCGATCTGGTCGAGCTTCTCGCCGATGCCGGCGAACTTGATGGGCTTGCCGGTCAACGCCTTGATCGACAGCGCCGCGCCGCCGCGGGCGTCACCGTCGAGTTTGGTGAGCATGACGCCGGTGATGTCGAGCGCATCGTCAAAGGCCTGCGCGGTCGCGACCGCGTCCTGACCGATCATCGCGTCGATGACGAGCAGGATCTCCGCCGGGTCGACGGCGGCCTTGATGTTCTGCAGCTCGGTCATGAGCGCCTCATCAATGTGCAGACGGCCGGCCGTGTCGAGAAAGACAAGGTCGTTGCCGTATTTTTTCGCGTGCTCGATGCCGGCCTTGGCGATCGCGACCGGATCGCCCTGCCCCATCTGGAACACGGGAATATCGAGCTGGCGGCCGACGGTCTCAAGCTGCTGGATGGCAGCGGGGCGGTACACGTCGCACGCGACGAGCAGCGGGCGCTTGCCCTGCTTGCGCATGAGGCCGGCGAGCTTGGCGCCGTTGGTGGTCTTGCCCGCGCCCTGCAGGCCGACGAGCATGATGACGTTGGGAATGCGGCTCGAGAGGACGAGCTTCGAGTCGGTGCGACCCAAAAGCTCGGTGAGCTCGTCGAGCACGATCTTCACGACGTTCTGGGCCGGGGTGAGCGAGTCCAGCACGTCGGCGGAAAGGCAGCGCTCCTTGGTGCGGGCGACGAAGTTCTTCACTACCTTGAAGTTGACATCGGCCTCCAAGAGTGCCAGGCGGATCTCGCGCATGGCAGCGTTGATGTCGTCCTCGGTCAGGCGGCCCTTGCTGCGCAGGCCGGAGAAGATGCCCTGAAGGCGTTCGGAGAGGTTCTCGAGCATGGGGGTTCCTTATCTATTCAAACAGGCGCTTCCAGAAGCTTTTCTTTTCAGGTTCGGGGGCCGGCTCGGGCTCGGGCTCAGGCTCGCCCTCGGCGTTTTCATCAGCGGCAGCCATGGCGAGCTCGGCCAGCTCGTCGTCGGTGAAGGGGACATCATCGAAGACGCCTTCCTCGGCCGCCTCCGCAACGGCCTCGGCGTTGCGGTCGAGCTCCGTCAGCTCGGCGGCCTCAAGACCGGCGGAGGTATCCTCCTCGGTTTCCAGGACGAGGGTGTCGTGGGTGCGCCGGCCCAAAGCGGCTTCCAGCAGATCGGCATTGTCGGGCTCGGCTGCCGCCTCCTCCGCGGCATCGGCGAAGGCCTCTTCCGCATCGCCCTGCGCGTCCACCACGGGCGCTTCGCCATCCTCAATCTCCGCGAGGGCCTCCACGGTCGCGTCCTCGACCGTCTCCCCGGCAGACCCCTCGACCGCCTTCTCGGCCTCGGCCGCGCACGCCGGCGCGCCCTCCAGCACGTCCCGACGGCGCTCGCCGGCCGTGACGGCCGCCTCCTTGGCGTTCTCGCCGCGCAGGCCGTCCTCGTCCGCATCGAAGCGCTCGTCGAAAGTGCCGACGAGCGCCGAGGCGAACTCGCGGGCGTCGAAGTCGCGCAAGTCGTCGATGCCCTCGCCCACGCCGATCTTCACGATGGGCAGCCCCAGCTCGTGGCTCACGGCCAGCGCGATGCCGCCTTTGGCCGTGCCATCGAGCTTCGTGACGATAAGGGCGTCCAAATCCAGCGCGCGGTTGAACTCGCGGGCCTGCTGCAGGCCGTTCTGACCCGTGGTGGCGTCGATGACGAGCACCGTGTACACCGGCAGCTTCGAGCGCTTGCGCACCACGTTCACTACTTTCTCCAGCTCGCGCATGAGGTCGGCGGAGGTGTGCAGGCGCCCGGCCGTGTCGATGAGCACGAGCTCGGCACCGGTCGCTTCGGCGCGCTCCAGCGTGTCGTAGCACACGCTCGCCGGATCGGCTCCGCGCTCGCGGGTGACCATCTCCACTCCGGCGCGGCGCGCCCACACCTCAAGCTGCTCGATGGCGGCGGCGCGGAAGGTGTCGGCCGAGCCCAGGATGACCGCGCGACCCGCATCGGTTTCCGCCTTGGCGAGCTTGCCCACGGTGGTGGTCTTGCCCGTGCCGTTGATGCCCACGAACAGCACCACGGCCTCATCGCCGCCGAAGATGTCGGCCCCGGGCTCCGTGAAGGCACCGGCGATCTCGTCGTTCAAGAGGTCGAGCACCGCATAGGCGTCGGGCAGCGCCTTGCGGGTGGCTTGGTCGCGCAGGTTCTCCACGATGTCGCTGGCCGCCGCCCCGCCCACATCCGACAGGATGAGCGTTTCTTCCAAGCCCTCCCAGAACTCCTCGTCCAAATCGGGTCCACGGTCCAAAAGGACGTTCATCGACTCCTTGAACTTGTCGCGCGAGCGGGAAAGCCCCTCGCTGATGCGATCGAAAAAGCCCATCGGGCACTCCTTCAAAAATCAAAATGACGTTTTCCCCAGTTTACCCCATCGAGGGCCGGGCGAGACGCACGGCGGCCAGGCGACAAATCACAACCACGAGCTGACGATGGGCACCCAGCCCATGATGAGAATGATGACCACGAGCACCGGCACGCCGAAGCGCATCCACGGGCGCAGCCACCGGGGGAACTTGAGTCCTTCGCCCTCGTTGGCCTCGGCAAGGAAGTTCTTCCAGCCCCAGCCGCGCCGGGACACGCAGAACAGCACGTAGACCAGCGAACCCAAAGGCATGATGTTGCTGGACACAAGGAAGTCCTCCACCGTCTGGATGTCGCCCACTCCCGGCATGACCACATCCGAAAGCACGTTGAACCCGAGCGCACAGGGCAGCGACAGCAGCGGGATGGCAATGAGGTTCACCGTGACGGCCCGCTTGCGCGACCATCCCCATTGGTCCATCGAGAACCTCAGAATGCCCTCGAACACGGCGATGACCGTGGAAAGCGCCGCGAACGACATGAACACGAAGAACAGCGTGCCCCACACCTGTCCTCCCCACATCTGTTCGAACACGCTCGGCAGCGTGATGAACACAAGCCCGGGGCCCGAGTCCGGCGCCACGCCGAAGGCGAAGCAGGCTGGGAAGATGATGAGCCCCGTGGCCAGGGCAACGCCAGTGTCGAGCACGCCGATCGTGGCCGCCTCGCCCATGAGCGAGCGGTGCTTGTCGATGTAGCTGCCGAAAATGGTCATGGAGCCCATGCCGATGGACAGGGTGAAGAAGGCCTGGCCCATGGCCGCGTAGGCCGCCTCGAAGAACATATCCGGGCTACCGAAGATCTTCGAGAAGTCCGGCAGCAGGTAGAAGGCCACGCCGTCGGCCGCCCCCGGAAGGGTGAGCGCGCGCACCACGAGCACCCCCAAAATGGCGAGCAGGGCGAGCATCATGGCCTTGGTGATGCGCTCCACGCCCTTTTGCACCCCCAGCGAGCAGATGAGGATGGAGACGACGCACACCACTACCATCCAGAAGACGCATTCCACCGGCGAGGCCAGCATCGCGTCGAAGACGGCCGAGGTGGCCTGCGAGTCGGCCCCCACGAACTGCCCGGAGGCGAACTTCGGCACGTAGGCGAGCATCCACCCGGCCACCGTGGTGTAGAACATCATGAGCAGATAGCACCCGGCGATGCCCACCCACTTGTACTTGTGCCAGTGAGTGCCCGCCGGCTCCAGCACGTTGAAGGCGCGGGCGATGGAGCGCTGGGAACCGCGGCCCACAGCGAACTCCATGACCATGATGGGCAGGCCCAAGACCACCAGAAAGACCAGGTACATGACGAGGAAGGCCGCGCCTCCGTACTCGCCGGTGATGTAGGGGAAGCGCCAGACGTTGCCGAGGCCTATGGCGCAGCCAGCGGAGATGAGGATGAACCCCAGACGGCTGCCGAATCGCTCACGTTCCAATAACGTCTCCTTTAAACGAGCCGCGCCCCGACGAGCACGACCGCTGATTTTTCACGAGAGATCATGCTAACAGAACAGAGAAGCCCGCTGCTCGGGGATTTCCAAGCAGCGGGCTTTCCCTTTTCCATCCAAGCGCCCCGAACACTGTGGCCCGGAGCGTCTGGCGCGTTACTTGTCCTCGGCGGCCTTCTTGGCGTCGTCAGCCTTGTCCTTGGCGGCATCGGCGGCATCGGCAGCCTTCTCCTTGGCGGTATCGGCCGCGTCCTTGGCCTTTTCGGCGGCGTCGGCGGCGGCGTCGGCGGCGGCGTCCTTGGCCTTGGCGGCAGCATCGGCGGCGGCGTCCTTCAGATCGCCGGCCTTCTCGGCGGCAGCATCCTTCAAGTCGGCGGCCTTCTCAGCAGCGGCGTCCTTCAAGTCGGCGGCCTTCTCGGCAGCGGCGTCCTTCATGTCGCCCGCCTTATCGGCCAAATCGTGGGCGCCGTCCTGGAACGCCTCCTTGATGTCCTCGCCGGCTTCCTTCATCTTATCGATGAAACTCATGGTGAATCTCCCTTCATCGGGTCTTGCGCGTGCATTCACCATACCGTGCCGCAGCCGTCGTCGCCTCGCGATGAGCCCATCCGACGATGACCCCTTGACGACCCGTTAATCTGCGGTCATCTGCGGCAGGCGCCCTGCGAGGCCGGCTCCTCGGCCCTTAACGGCTACCGGCCAGCACGAACTCCAGGGAGGCGGTGGTCGCGTCGGCGCTCTTCAGCGTGACGGCGACGCGCTGGCCCAGCCGGTAGACCTTCCCCGACTCGTCGCCCACAAGCGTGTAGCGCACCGGGTCGAAGACGAAGTACTCGTCGCCCAAGGCCCGCACGGGAAGGATGCCCTCGGCCGTGCAATCGAGGCGCACGTAGAGCCCCCAGGCCGCCACGCCGGAGATCACGGCCGAGAAGGACTGGCCCGCGAACGCGGCCAGGTACTCGACCATCTTCAGCTCCTGGGACTCGCGGGCCGCCGCCTCGGCCACCCGCTCCATGGCCGAGGAGTGCTCGGCGATCCAGGGAAGCGCCGCCACCTCCTGGTCGAATTTCTCCGGACGGCGCGCGAGCGCGGCGCGCAGCATACGGTGCACCACCAAATCGGGGTAGCGGCGGATGGGGCTCGTGAAATGGCAGTACGCCTCGCTGGCAAGCCCGTAATGGCCCTGGTTCTCGGGCCGGTAGTCGGCCCTTTTCATGGCCCGCAGCAGAAGCGAGCTGACAAGCTCCCCCTCGCTGCGGGGCGCGCTTGCCGTCAAAATCTCCTGGATGACCTTCGGATCTCCCGCCACCAGACGCGCCTCCATGGGCCTTTCGAACCAATCGAATTCCTGGAACACGGGAATGAGCGAGCCCAAGGCATCGGAGGCCGGAGGTTCGTGGACGCGGTACAGGCAGGGAAAGCCGCGCCGCTCCAGGTAGCCGGCCACCGTCTCGTTGGCCAGGATCATGGCCTCCTCCACCAGGCGCGTGGCATCGGTCTTGCGACGCAGCGCGATGTCGGTCGGCCGTCCCTCCGCATCGAGGACCACCTTGGCCTCGGTCGTGGCGAAGTCGATGCCGCCGGCCCGGGCGCGGGCCGCCTCCCGGGCGCGGGCGAGCCGCGAGCATTCCACGAGCCGCCAGGCAATATCGCCCCCCGCGGCGATGGCGGCCTTGTAGTCGATGAGGATGTCGTCGGCCTCGCTGTAGGAAAGGCGCGCGTCCGAGCGGATGAGGGCCGGGTACAGCGAGAAGCGCACGAGCTCTCCCTCATCGTTCAGGAACAGGTCGGCCGTCATGGAGCGCCGCTCGGCGCCGGGCGCGAGCGAGCACAGCTCGTCGGAAAGGGCCGGGGGCAGCATGGGGATGACGCGGTCGGCCAGATACACGCTCGTGGCGCGCCGACGCGCGTCCAAATCGACCGAGGAGCCCCAGGGCACGTAGTGGCTCACGTCGGCGATGTGCACGCCGAGCCGCCACAGCCCCTCTTCCTCCAAATAATCCAAGGACAGCGCATCGTCGAAATCTTTGGCGTCGGCCGGATCGATGGTGAAGGTGAAGCGGTCGCGCAAGTCGCGGTAACCGGCGGCCAGGGCCCCTTCCGCGTCCAAGGTCGCCGCGGACGCGTCGGCCAGGGCCCCTTCCGAGAACACCGTCTCCAGCTTGTGGCGACCGACGATGAGGTCGATGCCGGCCCCCGGCGCGTCGGAGGTATCGGCGAGCACCTCTTCCACAAAGCCCGTGGCGGCGCTGCGGCGCGTCGGGAACTGGGCGATGCGCACCCGCACGAGCGCCCCGTCGGGCACCTCGGGCGACTCGGCGCGCATGGTGAACACGTCGTAGGGAATGCGCGGATCGGCGGGAACCACCACTCCGAAGGGCTCGGCCACCTCGTAGCGCCCCACCAGCGTGTCGTGGGCCCGATCGACCACCGAGAGCACCCGGGCGGCGGGACGACCCGTCATATCCCCGTCGTCATCCGCGACTCGCCGCCCCTTCGATGCCCCGGCCCGCAGAGGCGCGATTTCCACCAGATCGCCGTCGAACGCGCCGGCGAGGCCCGAGGCGGGGATGAAGTACTCCCCCTCGGCCGTCTGCACGAAACCGAAGCCGCCGGCGCTCACGGTGAGAACGCCCCGGGGATTCGCCTTGGGGCGGCGGCGCGTGTGCTTCCTGTTACGGCTCACCCTATCTCCCTTCCCTTATGAGACGCGAAGGCGCCCGTGCGCGTTGCGCGGCCGATCCTAGGCCGCCGGAATGAGCGAGCGGGCGATGTCGATGCCGGTGGCCAGCTGGGAGTCCGCTCCATCCTCCCCCTCGCCGTTTACCACCCCCACCTGGGGCACGATACCCACGTTGTCGATGGGCTCGCCTTGGGGCGTGAGGTAGTAGGCGGCGGTGTAGCGCACGGCCCCGCCGAAGTCCAGCTCGCGCACCACCTGCACCGAGCCCTTGCCCATGCTCGTCTCCCCCACCACGTCGGCCCGCTCGTTGTCCTGCAGCGACGCGGCGAGCACCTCGGCGGCGGCGGCCGTGTAGCGGTTCACCACCACGACAAGCGGCACGTCCCTGTACGGCGCGTCGCCCGCGGCCGATTTGGTGGTGGCCGGCCCGTCGTTGCCCTGAATCTGCACGAGGACGCCGGAGTTCACGAACAGACTCGCGATATCGACGGCCTGGGTGAGGTATCCGCCGGCGTTGTCCCGCAGATCGAGCACGATGGCCCCGGCCCCCTGCTCGACGAGCGATTTCGTCGCCTGATCCACCAACTCCGCGGCATTGCTCGAGATCTGGCGCACCTTCACGACGCCCACGCCGTCGGAAAGCGCGGTGGTGAGGTTCGCCTCCTCGTAGACCTTGCAGGTGAGCGTCGTGGTGAACTGCTCGCCGGTCTGGGCGTCCAGGCTCGCCGGGCGCATCCAGGTCACCGACACCGTCGCGCCCTCGTCTTTGGCCAGCGCGTTCACCACCTCGGTCATCGACCAGGCCGATACGTCCTCGCTGTCGATGGAGGTGAGGAAGTCGCCCTGTTGCACGCCTTTGGCCTCGGCCTCGGAGCCCTCGAAGACATCCGACACGTAGGCGCGCCCGTTGTAGTCGGCGAACACCACCCCGATGCCGGCGTAGCTGCGCTCGGTGGTCTCCTTGATGTAGGTGTTGTACAGATCGGGGTTGTAGTAGGTGGCATAGGGGTCGCCTGTGGACTTCATCAAGTCGTCGAGCATGGAATAGGTGGCCGATGTAAGGTCGATCTCGTCCATGGAGTACGTGGAGAGGATGTCCTCCACATCGCCCACCCGGGCCGAGACGGACTCGAAGGTGTTGCTGGCCGCCGCGGCCGCAAGCGCCTCCCGCTCGCCATCGGAAACCGGGATGCCCCAGCTCGCCACCAGTTCGGTCTGGCTGCGCAGGGCGAAACCCCCGACGAAGGAGACGGCGACGAGGATGACCGCGAGGAACACGCGGAGCAGCCCGTGGCTCGTCGCCTGATCAACCCGCCGCTCGCTGCGGGCCCGGGGGTTGGGGGTGAGATGCCGCCCGTTGCGTTCTTTGGCCATGGCCGCTCCTTGCACGTGACTCCGTCAATCTGAAAAGCGCGACCCCCTCGGCTCATCAGTGCCGCGGGGGTCGCGCCGACGTTCCAAACCTTTAAGACAAGATTCTACACCTTCAGGTACCGCCTCATGGCGAAAGCGGAGCCGAGAAGGCCGATTACGAGACCGGCTACCACCAGCACGATGTAGATCATGATGTAGGTGTTGCCCGAGACGTCCAGCGAGAGGAAGGACAGGGCGCTTTGCAGCTTCGGGATGCCGTACATGCGCAGCACCTGCAGGACGCCCACGGCCAGAAGCGAGCCGATAAGGGCGTGCAGGGCGCCCTCCATGAGGAAGGGCCCGCGGATGAACCCGTTGGACGCGCCCACCAGACGCATGATGGCGATCTCCTTGCGCCGGGCCATGATGGCCAGACGAATGGTGTTGTTGATGAACACGAGCGCGATGAACACGAGCAGCAGCACCAGGGCCACGCCCAAATAGCGCACGTACTTGGTCACCGAGAACAGGCGGTCCACCGTCTTCTGGCCGTACTTCAGCGAATCGGCCGGGTTGTCGGGCTCGTCGCAGATGGAGCGGAACGTCTCGTCGGCCTCGATGGCGGCGGCGATCTCGTCGACCTTCTGCGGGTCGGCGAGGCTCACGTCGATGGAGGCGGGCAGCGGGTTCGTTCCGTCCAGCTGCTCGATGATCTCGGGGTTGGTGGTCATGGAGTTGCTGAAGTTCTCCAGCGCCTGCTCCTTGGTGGTGAAGCCGACGCTTTCCACGCCGTCCATGCCCTGGATCATCGCGGTGACGGCGTCGATGGACTCCTGTGGCGCATCGTCGGCCACGTAGGCGGTGATGGAGACCTCGTCCTCGATGGAGGACACGAGGCGCTCCACAATGGTGCCGCCCACGAGGAACACGCCGATGATGAGCAGCGACAGGAAGATGGTGATGATGGAGCCGAGCGTCGTGGAGAGGTTGCGCGCGAAGCCCTGGAGCGACTCCTTGAAGAAGTAGAAGAGACTAGACATCGAAGCCGTACACCCCCCGGTCCTGGTCGCGGGTGAGATGCCCGCGGTCGAGCGCGATGACGCGACGGCGCATGTTGTCGACCATCTCGCGATCGTGAGTGGCCACGAGCACCGTGGTGCCCGTGCGGTTGATGCGCTCGAGCAGATCCATAATGCCGCGGGAGGTCTGCGGATCCAGATTTCCCGTGGGCTCGTCGCAGATGAGCAGAGGCGGCCGGTTCACGATGGCGCGCGCAATGGAGACGCGCTGCTGCTGGCCGCCGGAAAGCTGATCGGGATAGCTGTTCAGCTTGTCGGAGAGGCCCACGAGGCGCAGCACCTCGGGCACTTGCGTCTTGATGACGTGCCGGCTCTTGCCGATAACCTCCAGGGCGAAGGCGACGTTCTCGAAGACCGTCTTGTTCGGCAGGAGCTTGAAGTCCTGGAACACGCAGCCGATGTTGCGGCGCAGGTAGGGCACGCGCCAGTTGCGCATGGTGGTCAGATCCTCGTCAGCCACGTAGATCTTGCCCGAGGTGGGCTTGATCTCGCGGGTGAGCAGGCGGATGAAGGTGGATTTGCCAGATCCGGAGTGGCCCACGAGGAAGATGAACTCGCCGGCGAAGATCTGCAGGGTCACATCGCTTAAGGCGGGCTTCTTCGGCTGGGCCGGGTAGGTCTTGGTCACATGATCGAAGGTGATGACCGGCGCGCCCATGGGGGCGGCCATCTCGTCCACTTCGAGCATGGGCAAAGCCTGGGACAGCTGGGAGGTCATCGACGCCTTCTCCGCTTACTTCGGAACGAGTTTTTGCTTTCTGTGTTCCCTGGCGGTTGTTTGCCAG
>OLRP01002372.1_pt1 | contig 13092 bp, 8 predicted proteins | sample 1672401 | NCBI WGS metagenome assembly OLRP01 (sample SAMEA3136682, study PRJEB25190) | human gut metagenome | reverse complement strand
CTCGCATCCAACCTTTGCTCCCAGGCCACAAATATAGGTTATTTCTCTTTCTGCGGGCTGTTTGTTGGCTGTAGAAGTAAAATCAGAATTAATCTTAGCGGATTTGGGGATTCACCAATAGGTCGTGGCTTTCCGGGCAATAAAATATTAAAGATTGACGCGTAAGATATTGTTATAATATCATAACCATTTTACGATAATAACCTGAATTACAAGTGGATAAAAATCTGCCTTTTTCCGGTTGATTCAAGGGGATTAGCATATTATTTTAGGTGTCAATCTCTTTGAAAAGTAATTTGCCAGAATTCCTATTTCTCCTATCCCCTTCTCCAAATCTTTTTCAACTGATTTGTAGGATTTGGAATAGTCAGCCGCTGTAAATTTTCTGTCGGATTGCTCAAATAATACGAGGAAGAACCCCTAAAAAATTTATTGAATTTTGTGACTTTGTGCTGTGGAATTTTGACCATAGAAACTTCGGACTGCTTTCTCCGAAGTTTCTGTACTATTGGGCAAAATGGAGCGTTTAGCACAACGGAACAAATCAATAAATTTTTTAGGGGTTCTTTTCAATTATTCTTCGGGCAATCTGGCTTTCACTTTTCTTATAGCGGCGGGTTCGTCTGTTTCACAGCCTCACAAATCAGAAGCTATTTCATTTTGATTTTTACGGTCTTCTTTTTTCCGCTTCCATCTGTTGCCATTGCAGTAATTTTTACCGTTTTTCCTTTGGCTGATTTCTTCGTTGTTACAATTCCCTTAGCATTTACCGTGGCATATTTGGTATTGCTTGATATCCAGAGAAGTTTTTTATTTGCTTTCTTTGTGGCAGTTACTTTGGCTTTTAGTTTTAGTTTCTTGCCTGCTTTTACTGGCTTACTTTCTGTTATCTTAATTTTCTTTACAATGCCTTTCATAGATGTAATCTTCCATGAAGCATATTTTTTACTGCCATCCGTTGCTGTTGCCGTAATCGTTACTTTCTTACCGCCAGTTTTCTTTTTCAGTGTAACAACTCCACCTTGCGTTACGGTTGCAACTTTTGTATTGCTGGATTTCCAGAGTAGCTTTTTATTCGAAGCAGTCTTTGGTAAAACAGCCGCTTTTAGAGTAAGCTTTTTGCCTGCGGCAATCTGTTTGGAGAGACCGGAAAGACGGATTGAGGTTACCTTTACTTTCTTTGACGGTTTTTTACCAGTATCCGGTTTTGGTGTATTTGGCTTCGCATTTTCTACCGTAATTGGCATAACCACTTTTCGTCCGATTCCAACTTCTTCATAAAGAATTTCCAGTTGCTTTTTGCCTGTTTTAGACATATCGATATTTTTCACATTTGTTGTATAACCTGTTACTTTTGCCTTGCTTCCATCAGTGTATACTGCAGTCACTTCCAAATCATCCAGATTTAGCTTCTCGCCTTTAGTATAAGTAACCTTTGTTTTTGTTGCGGCGAGATAATCCAATGTTTTTAATTCTTCTGTTCCTACATAAACAAATGCTGTATTATCAGACTTTATGCTTTCCTCTGCATCTCCGCTAACTTCCATGTAAACCGTATCACTTCCGAGTTTTTTCAATTCTTCTTTTGTAAATGTTTTTTCTACCATATCATAGGATTCCACATTTCCAAGATTTATTGTTTTTAATACTTTACCAGAAGCATCCCCAGCTTTTAAAGTAAGTGCTGCTGTCGTATCAAAGGCACTGTTATTATCTATTACTACTGTAATATCATCATCTTCTTGTTTAACAGAAAGCGCAAGTTCACTTCCGGCCGACTGAATATTTTTTGTAGAATCTGCTGTTGTATTTTTATCAGAGATTGCTTCTACTTTTAATGTTTCTTTCGCTGCCGCATCCCCTGGTACAGTAAGGTCTACCGTAACGTTTTGTGTCTCTCCTGATGTTATTCCAGCTTCCAAGTCTGCCTGTCCAATGACGTTGCCATTATAGATAATCTGAACTTTTCCCTCACCACAGTTTGTTAATCCATTATTTTTCACTGGTATGGTGATAGAAGTATCCTCGTCCGGCATCAATTTCTCCTGCGTGTAATCAATATCCCCGATGACAAGTTTGCTTTGTGGCACTACAGAAGTGATACATAAATCCGTATTTTCTGTTACAGTATTCTCTGTAATATCTACATCGGTTCTTGTAAATAAATATTCATACGCCGTCCCATTCCAGATACCACTCGGCACTGCTGCATAACCTTCTAAATCTGTTAAAGTAACTGGTTCGTAAACTTCTCCATCTCGTATTACGTAGGCATACAGATTCCTTCCTGTTTCTTCTGCATTTTCTTTCTCCGATGAACAGATGAGAAGCTGGCTATCCCCACCATCTACTACCGTATAGTCTGCTGAAATAACCGCATCGTCTTCTATGTAGCTTTCTACCGCTCCATCTATAGCATCAATATAGTTTAAGGAACTGCCTCCCGCATCCTGTGCATACCATAAAAGAACGGAACTTCCATCTATTTTTGCAAAAGAAGGAGAAAGATTCTGGCCATTTGCTGCAATGGTTGTTCGTCCTTTTGCATTAACCGCCGCCAGTTGTACCTGTGGATTTTCCTCGGTACCAGAATTCAACGTATAAGCTGTCACTACATCATTATCTAAATTGCCAATAGCAACAGACTGTACCGGCTTATTCTCTTCTGATAACTTCTTTGTTGTAAATGCATTTCCATTTAAAGAAGCAAGATAAACTGTATTTGTTCCGGTTCCCTTTAAAATATCATTCGCACTATTGCTGTTCCATGCAATATATGGCACATGATTTTTCACTGTAATCACCGGATGCAAATCTGCAATGGCATTATCCGTAATAGCCGGATACTTTGTCACTGTTCCGGTATTTCCATTTAATGCGATTTTGGCTGCGTAAACTTCTGTCTCGGCTGCAAGCTTTGTCATAAAATCTTCAGCTTCCGCTTCTTCTGGTGTAAAAATCCGCTTTGCATTAATCCATGTAACGTATATATTCTCTCCATCTACTGCTGCTACCGCATCAAAATCTGCCGTTCCGTCATCGTCAATCATCTTAGGTATACTCCACCCATTTTGTTCATTGTAAATAGAATATACTACTGCTGTATGATTCCCTGTTGTTCTATTGTCCATGTCCGTTGTAAAAATAAGGAGTTTCTTTCCACTTGCCGTCTGCAAAAGCTGCGGCTTTGCACTGGCATACACATCAGACAGCAATGTTGTCACTCTTCCAGATATATTTTTTGCAGAAGCAGCACGCTTTATCGAACGTGGCTTCGCTGTTTGTTCTGCAACGGCAGAACCATCCCACGAAGAAGAATCTACTCTTTGTATTTCATAATCTTTCGCCTCCGGTTCTAACTTTGGCAATGCTCTGGCATACATTCTGGCTTTTGACTTCTTCTTTGTGGACAAATAATCGAACGAACCATTCAAAAATTCTTTTTCATAAGAAAAGCATAATGCCTTTGCACTAACTCACAGCGCCCCCTCTAAAGAGGCTGTTATATCATTATCCTTCCCGTCTGATTCTACTGTAACAAGGTTCTTTGCCTCTCCATAAACAGAAATATCTGCAATATAAGAAACACCGATACCTCCGGTAAGACGTACACTCGGAAGAGTAAGTTCTACTTTCCCTTTGGTATATACTTTACTTTTATTAAAATCAAATCCTACAGAAAAATCTGCTTTCGTACCAGCCGTTCCCTTTACTTTAATCACTACCGGAACAACAACCACAAACGTCTGCCATTCCTGCTTTGCCGTTCCTTTTATTTCAACAACCAGCTTTCCTCCCGCAGATTCGACTCCGTTTTTCTTCGTGATTGTTCCTTCCACATAGCCATAAGCCTCCATTTCCGGTTCTACGCTCATCCCCATAGACGCGGTTCCAAACTTAGAAGCCAAAAGAGAGTTCATTCCTTTTCTATAGGATTCTTTTTGCGTTTCCACAAACTTTTTAAACGTTGTCCAGTCCTTCTTATTCATATCCTGAACACCGATTCCAATCCGATATGTATTATCCTCCCTCTTAAAAGTAACTGGAATCGTTCCATAATCAAGAGAAACATCCCCACCACCAAGAATTGGAACATTCTCTGGAATCGTAAAATCTACACCACCGTCAATCTCAATATCTACATTGCTCTCCTCTGTTCTGGTTCCTGTGGCCGTTCCCGGTTTGTCGGGATGGGCGGGCTGATTTGGAGTATCTGATTCATCGGGTTCACTTGGATTTACTGGATTATCTGTTCCGCTCTCCCCAGATTTCATGGCATCGGAGCATACCGTTCCGGCGTAGGAATAGAGATTAGAGGATGAGAGATTCAAATGCAAAGCGGGCCGCATACCGCAAAGAGAAAAACTGGGTTCATCGACATCAATATACTCAAACAAGCCATATCCATAATCCACATAGGACGCACTACACCAACTCGACGAACGTAGCCTCCAATAAACATTCCCATTATATTTTGTATACTCTGCATCCGTATCATAATATCTCCATGTGCCCATCGCATGGGCATAGGTACTGCATCGGCTTCTTCTCGCTTCATCATCTATGTTGTTTTTTACAAAACCATAGCCTGCTGCCGTATCTGTATTATAAACTTCTGATGTAGAGAGAAGGAATACTTGATCGGAGGTATTATTCCCACCTGTTGTTCCATAGTTAATGTTATTGTTATTTACAACACTGGTTGTCTTAATTGCATTCTTTTGCGTGGACGTGAAGGCAGAATTTATAAAGTTCTTTTTACTATAATCTGTCTTTGACTGATTCACAGATGCCCCGTAACCATTCAGCCAGCTTCGCATACTGCTTGTTTCCCAGGTTACATCTACATCTTCATAATTTGTATTATACTTCTGGTCATCTAGGGCAACATCCGCAAGGAGAAATGCATCATTTCCATTCCTGTTTAAAACACGCCATTTGATTGGTTCATACTTAAAATAATGGTAGGTTTTATAGTTACCATTCCAATTATACTGTCCCTCTTCATTGCTTGAGTAATGTGTCGCATCTTCTCCCTTTAATCTGCGATACTTCGTTCTTCCAATCGTAATATCATTATTTTCATCCCAGCCTGTCGCATTTTTCAACGCATTATAAATACTGCCATCTTTGGATGTTATCTCACTCTGCGGATAACTTCCAAAGTACACACAGTCCCAGGTAACTTTCTGTCCGGCCTCCATAGAAGAATCCTTTACGATTCTTGGGTTGCTTATATTCTCTGCCGCATTTACTTTTGGCAAGGTTACCGGGATATCCGCAAAACTGACTCCCTGCGGACAGAATCCTGCCAGCATTGCTACAGATAAGATGAATGCTGTTATACGGGATAGGTTGATGTGTTTCCGTTGTTTTTTCATAATTTTTCCTCACTTTCTCCCTGAGCGTATTTGAAAAATGCTTTCTGGAAGATTCCGTTACAATTTGTAGAAGATTTTGCCTAAATGGGGGCGGCGTAACAGACTACGTCAACCGAATGAAGGCAAATTCAAGAATGCAAATTGAGGGGTGCGGATTTCAAGGATGATTTTTCAAACATACTCTAAAATATAGATTTTACTATTTTAAAAATAGCGTATCATTTTCTTCACCAAAATTCAATAGGATGTGTCTAAATGGTTGATTTTATGACACTTTTGGTAGAGGAATTCTAATTTGCCGCAGGCAAGGGAGACGCCTCCGAAGAGAAGCTATCCTCTATATTTGTGACTTTAGTCGCGGCGGTTTGAATGTTCGTCTAAATGCTCGCATCCAAACCTTGCTCCGAGGCCACAAATATAGAGGATAGCTTCTCTTCGGGGGCTAACTTTGGCTACTGGAGTATATCCAGAATTCATATCGAAGAAATTTGATGAATTCTCCAGAAGATTATCGTTTTTCAACAAATCAAATTTAAAATCTGATGCTACAGTTCTACAAATTCGTTAAGTATATTTAAAAAAGGATATTATCAGAAATTTCATTAGGCTTCTATATTTAAATATGGCGCAAAGAACATTAATAAATATTAACAGTAAAATCAGACTTCATAGAACATCTTTACAGAAAAAGATATATTTGTAGATAATAATAGAAAAAATAAAAACTCTAATTTTGCTCCTATAGCCAAAGAACAGCACCCAAAGAGAACAGATATCCTATATTTGGGCGCGTCTACCTTGTCTGCGGCAATTCAGAATCTTACTTCAAATATTCATTGACTTTTCTGTCAAATTATGTATATAATAGTCGTATAGTAACCATTGATATATCATAACGGAGGTAGCGTAAATGACGGATTCCACAATCTTACAGCCAGAAGGCTTAGAACAACGCTACGAAAGATATAAAGAAAAGATAAAACACTTTACGATAATGAATGACATCTTTATGCGAAATGTTTTAAAGGAAATCTCATGTACGGAATATATTCTTCAGGTTATCATGAATAGAACAGGTCTAAAAGTAATCGACCAGACTTTACAGAAAGATTATAAAAATCTCCAGGGACGTTCCGCCATTTTAGACTGCGTGGCAAAGGATGCAGAAAACAATCACTTTAATGTGGAGATTCAAGGTGAGAATGATGGTGCTTCTCCAAAAAGAGCCAGATACCACTGCGGTCTACTGGATATGAACCTACTGAATCCAGGCGATTTTTTTGACAATCTCCCAGAAACTTATGTCATTTTCATCACTAAAAATGATGTCCTTGGATATAATCTGCCAATCAACCACATAAGAAGACGAAGCAACGAAACCGGAGAAATATTTGAAGATGGTCAACATATTTTATATGTAAACTCGAAAAAACAGGATGATACCGAATTAGGCCGCTTAATGCATGACTTACATTGCAAAGAAGCGGATGAAATGTATAGTAATATTCTTGCAACCAGAGTACATCAACTAAAGGAAACTGCGGAAGGAGTGAATCAAATGTGTCAGGAATTAGAAGAGATTTATAATGAAGGCGTTGAAAGGGGCGAACAATCTGGATTTCTTCGAGGGGAGCAGTCTGGAGAATTGAAAAAAGCAAGAGAAACTACTCTTGCCCTTCTCGAAATGGGAATGTCTGTGAAACAGATTGCAAAAGCAGTAAACCTCTCGGTAGAGACTATTCAGAATTGGATATCAGAAGCATAATTTTAATTAGCGAAGATAAACAGACCAACAAAGAATATATGGCTGTCAGAGAAACCTATATCTCAAGGATACTTTCCGCGCTTAGCGATGGTGTAGCGAAAGTTGATGAAAAGATTAAGGAAGTCATAAGTATCTGGATATGCATAGATGCCAGAAAAAATGAAGATTCCATTATAGAATACCAACTTAGACCGGAAGTAAAATTTGGTGAAAATATTCACCCCGAAGAGATAAATCTGTTAAAAGGGATTCTCATAAAGATACGAGGTGGGAAAAACATGACACAGTCTAAAAATAAATTAATCGAAATGTTGGAATATGTAATTGCAGACCATTCAGCAGAAGAAAAAAGAATTATTTAAAAAATGAATGCGGTGTAGAGATGACCAAAGAATTAGAAAGGAAGGTGGAGGCGATGGGAGAAAGTATAGGTCGCGTAATATTACAGGGAATGCTAGAAGATGCCTGGGATAAGGGAGTAGAACAAGAACGCAGAAATACGGAAAAGGAACGAGAACACGCAATTGTTGCATTCATTTCTTTTGGAATACCAAAAGAAAAAATATTAGAAAAAGGATATACTGAAGAAGAATATACGAAAGTGAAGAAAAAGTTGCTTTCTTAATATTTATGTTGAGATTTTCTACAGGCAAGTTGGCAAAACTGACACTACTAGAGCAAACTTCAAAATTTATAATGCTAAAGATAAATATCTCATCAGTGCCAATTTCTCATTCAATAAGTATGCTTATGCGTCGGCACAATCTGGCATAAAATTTTGAAAGCAGAATATACTTGAAATATCTGATTCGGTATGATATATTGAAATCAGAAAAGAATATGCTGTACAGTATGTACACAAACACAAATCCCCTCAGTACCGCGAATACTGAGGGGATTTTTTTGTGGGGTTTGGTTACCGCATGATTTTACTTCTTCTTCCGGCCAAACCACTTGCGAAGTATAGTCATGATTAGTTCAACAATGATGCCAGATGCTACACCTGCCAATACCGACAGAAGAAAAGAATATGCTGACAATATGTACACCCCCTTTCTGTTGCCAGAATGGGGCGGCAACGAGGGGATTATATCATATTTTTCCAGAAAAATCCATGTAAATCTTTAATATTTCATGTAAATTCAATAGAAGAAATAACTGCATCTAATGATGATTTTTACGGAGTTTGGATTACTTTTATTTACTATTGCCAAATATCTGTAAATATTATATAATTTTACTTCAACAACCTAAAACAGCCCCGAAAGAGAGAAGAGGCCCTATATCTGTGGCCTTAGAACGAGGATTGAATGCGAGCCATTACGCGAGCATTCAACCCACAGTAATAGAGTCGCAGATATAGGACCTCTTCTCTCTTTCGGTACGTCTGTTTTGTTTCATAAATCAGATAATTATCCCCTCGCAATGATCCACCTCATGCTGTATAATCTGCGCTACCCAGCCTTTATACTTCTGATGCTGTTTTTTAAAATGAATATCTTCATACTCTACTTCTATCTCCTGATAGCGAGTCGTTTTTCTAACTCCTTTTAAAGATAAACAGCCCTCTTCTGCCTCATATGGTTCTTTTTTACTTACAATCACCGGATTTAACATTGCAATATTCGCAAATCCCATATTCACCGCAATAATTCTTTTATTTACTCCAATCATATTTGCTGCCATCCCAACACAGCCAGTTTCATTTGCTTTTAACGTATCAAGTAAATCCTGCACCACTGGCATATCGTCTTTTGTTGCAGGGACTGCTTTCTTTTTAAGAAACAAAACATCTTTCATAATTGCTCGAACCATAATCTAACCTCCATATTGAATTCTGTTTTTACTTCTACAGCCAAAGACAGCTCGCAAAGAGAGAAGCCAACCTATATCTGTGGCCTTAGAGCGAGGATTGGATGTGAGCCGTTAGCGAACATTCAACCCGCAGTGATAGAGTCACAGATATAGGTTGGCTTCTCTCTTTGTGAGCGTCTACTTTGCCTGCGGCAAACCAGAACTTATAACTGTTCTTTCGCGATTTCCACAGCTTTTTCTAATGCAGCTTTGATTCCTGCTGGATTCTTTCCACCAGCCTGAGCCATATTTGGACGTCCACCGCCGCCGCCACCTACTAAGGCTGCTGCTTCTTTGATAATCTTTCCTGCATGTGCGCCTGCTTTTACAGCATCGTCTGTTGCAGTTACGATTAAGTTAACCTTTCCTCCCATATCGGAAGCAAGGATAACAACACCGCTGCCAATCTTGCCTTTGAGGTCATCTCCTAAGGTACGGAGTGCGTTCATGTCAACGTCTTTTACGGATACTGGAAGTACTTTGTAATCGCCTGCTTCTACTACCTGATCCATTACGTCAGCAACTTCGCTCTTGGCAATCTGGTCTTTTAATTTCTCATTTTCTGCAGAAAGTGCTTTGATTTCGTCAAGCATGGACTGAATCTTTTCTGCTAACTTATGAGGCTCTACCTTTGCTGCTTTTGCTGCTTCGTGAAGAGTTTTTTCCTCATCAAGATAATATTTCATTACTCCGTCACCAGTTAATGCTTCGATACGTCTTATGCCCGCTGCAACACCAGTTTCAGAAATAATCTTAAATGCTTTGATTACTCCTGTATGTGGTACATGTGTACCTGCACAGAATTCTTTGGAGAAATCTCCCATAGTAACAACTCGTACTTTGTCACCATATTTTTCTCCGAATAATGCCATCGCACCAGTATTCTTTGCTTCGTCAACACTCATGATTTCTGTGCTTACAGTGAGGTCTTCAGCGATTTTTTCATTTACCATTTTTTCAACTTCTGCAAGTTCTTCTGCAGTTAATGCCTGGAAGTGAGAGAAGTCGAAACGAAGTCTGTCTTTATCTACATAAGAACCGGACTGTTCTACATGATTTCCAAGAACGGTACGTAAGGATTTCTGAAGAAGATGGGTTGCACTGTGCCCTTTAGCTGTATCTGCTCTCTGTGCTTTATTTACAGATAATGTTACCGTATCACCAACTTTGAACATTCCCTTTGTTACATGTCCGATATGGCCAATCTTTCCACCGAGCATTTTTACAACATCTTCTACAATGAATTCGCCGTCTTTGCATGTGATGACACCGCTGTCAGCGTGCTGTCCACCACCTGTCGCATAAAATGGTGTCTCGTCTACAAAGATTGTTCCAGCCTGTCCATCAGTTAAAGCTTCTGTAAGCTCTGTGTCTGTTGTCATAACTGTAATCTTAGAATCACATTCCTGTGTCTCATATCCAACGAAAGTACTTGTTACAGATGGGTCGATAGACTCATAAACTGTAACGTCAGCACCCATGTAGTTTGTTGTCTTTCTTGCACTTCTTGCCTTTTCTTTCTGCTCATTCATGCAAGTCTGGAATGCTTCTTCATTTACAGTGTATCCTTTTTCTTCAAGGATTTCTTTTGTAAGGTCTAATGGGAATCCATAAGTATCGTAAAGTTTGAAAGCATCCTGGCCATCTAACTCTTTTACGCCTTTTCCCTTCATGGATTCTTCTAAATCAGCAAGGATTGCAAGACCCTGATCGATTGTCTTATTAAACTTGCCTTCTTCCTGAATGATAACATTGTAAATGAAATCTTTCTTTTCTTCTAATTCTGGATAACCATCTTTAGAACCTTCGATAACTGTCTTGCTAAGCTCTGCTAAGAACTTACCTTCGATTCCGAGTAAACGTCCGTGACGGGCTGCTCTTCTGATAATACGGCGAAGAACGTATCCACGACCTTCATTACTTGGCATGATACCATCGGAAATCATAAATGTAGCGGAACGGATATGGTCTGTGATCAGACGGATAGAAATATCATCCTGCTCATTTTCTTTGTAAGTTTTCTTTGCTACTTCACAGATCTTATCACGAAGGGAACGGATAGTATCTACATCAAAGATAGATCCTACGTCCTGAACGATAACGGCAAGACGCTCTAATCCCATACCTGTATCAATATTTTTCTGTTTTAATGTTGTGTAGTTATTATGTCCGTCATTCTCAAACTGAGTAAATACGTTGTTCCATACTTCCATATAACGGTCGCAGTCACAACCTACTGTACAGCCTGGTTTACCGCAGCCGTATTTTTCTCCACGGTCATAATAAATCTCGGAACAAGGACCGCAAGGACCAGCACCGTGTTCCCAGAAGTTATCTTCTTTACCAAACTTGAAAATGCGTTCTGGAGCGATTCCAATCTCGTCTCTCCAAATGGCAAATGCCTCATCATCTTCTAAGTATACAGATGGGTATAATCTGTCTGCATCAAGTCCTACAACTTCTGTGAGGAATTCCCATGACCATGCGATTGCTTCATGTTTAAAATAATCTCCAAAAGAGAAGTTACCAAGCATTTCAAAGAATGTACCGTGACGATCTGTCTTACCAACGTTTTCGATATCACCTGTACGAATACATTTCTGGCAGGTTGTCACTCTTTTTCTTGGTGGAATCTCCTGGCCTGTAAAATAAGGTTTCAGTGGTGCCATACCTGCGTTGATCAGTAATAAACTGTTGTCGTTATGTGGAACCAGTGAGAAACTCTTCATTGCAAGATGTCCCTTGCTCTCAAAAAACTCCAGATACATTTTTCGAAGTTCATTTACTCCATATTTTTTCAAAATTCTGTCCTCCTGTAGTATCTCATATATTGCTGCCGGTATACCGACATGAAAGGGTGCTGCCAGAAAACAATTGGTTCTCCGTCAGCACCCTGAAATATATCGCTATATAAATTATTTACCTGATGTATTTCCAGTACCAGCCGTGTTGCTTTCCATGTTCTTCTTCGTTCTTAACTTCTTTCCACAAAAAATACCTCCGGCCGCGGCTGCTACCAGCAAAATAAACGTTATAAGATATTGAACAAATGCACCTAATACAGCCGACATAATCGGACCCTCCTTCTCATACTGAAAATAGTTTGCAGTTACATGAAATTAGTATACCATATTTGATAAAAAAGTGTAAACCTTTTTTTAACAATTTCATTCATTATCTAACAGACGAACCTGCGAAGCAGGTTCTGCATGTTGGCTGGAATTGTGAGTGAAATTAGAGGTGGTGGAGACCTAGTGATTCAGACTGTAATCTTCTGCTTACTCGAAAGTTTTTATTATCAGATGCATTTCGTATTTATCCTTTTTGCAATCAATCACAAGCTTATCGCATACTGGGCAATATCAGGCTTCCTGTTCTTTCATATCAAAAAAGCTGTGTCTTCCAATTCGAAATCCTTGTTTCTTATCATTGTTCTCTTTACCTGCTTCTCTTTCTGTAATCAATTAATATCAGCCAACACACTTTTAAGTTTTAATTTTTTCATACTGTTTTCTGGAACATATATAGTAAACTATATAAAATCCGCTGAGTAAGCAAGTCGGTGAAGATGCCAAAGGCATTACATGAATCAGTTGGTATGCTACAATAGCTAAATTTATTATAATAATCAAAATCAAAACTTTAGAATTTTTATTTTGTTGGTCAGCATATACTGATAATGCAATTATGATACCCGCTATCAGTGGAAATAATATATGAAATAAATAAAGATAGGATACTTCATATGTTCTTCCTACAAAATCCCGTACTCTCGTTAATGATGAATTATATATTGCCGCCATTATGGTTGCAATTATAGCCCATAAAAAAGCTTTTCCATTAAATAACTTTTCTTTTTTCTTTTTTCATTTTTCACTCCTCACTAGAAATTAATACATTAAATAAAATCATTATCATTTATGTTAAGAGATAAAATATTATAACTGTAAAAGTTATTTATTTTTAAAATATTTAATTATATGAATTAATATATAAGTGCAAATTATTATTAATAATGCATTTAAACTTTGCCATATAATGTGAAATATTTCCTGAGACATAATATCTATAACCCCTTTCGTGCTGTAAATA
>OLRP01002363.1_pt1 | contig 13119 bp, 8 predicted proteins | sample 1672401 | NCBI WGS metagenome assembly OLRP01 (sample SAMEA3136682, study PRJEB25190) | human gut metagenome | reverse complement strand
AGACCGCTTCGGTCTGGCGGATCCGGGAAACATTTACGGCAGACTGACCAACTCCACCCAGGGCGTTTTCGAAGATCGAATTGCCGCACTGGAGGGAGGCGTTGCAGGACTGGCAGTCGCCTCCGGCGCCGCTGCAATCACTTACACCATCCAGGCTCTGGCACAGAAGGGCGAACACATCGTTGCTCAGAAGACCATTTACGGCGGCAGCGTTAACCTGCTGGAGCACACCCTTCCGCTGTACGGCATCGAATCCACACTGGTGGACGTGCACAAGCTGGACGAAGTAGAAGCGGCAATTCAAGAGAATACGAAAGCACTTTACATTGAAACCCTGGGAAATCCAAACAGTGATATTCCGGATATCGAAGCATTGGCGGAAATCGCCCACAAGCACGGGCTGCCGCTGGTCATCGATAATACATTCGGCACACCGTATCTGATTCGTCCGATCGAACACGGCGCAGATATCGTGGTTCATTCCGCTACCAAATTCATCGGCGGTCACGGAACCACCCTGGGCGGCGTCATCGTGGACGGCGGAACCTTTGACTGGGCCGCTTCCGGACGCTATCCATGGATTTCGGAACCGAATCCAAGTTATCACGGCGTTAAATTCACGGAGGCAGCAGGTGCGGCGGCATTTGCCACATATATCAGAGCGATTCTCCTCCGGGATACCGGGGCTACCATTTCTCCATTCGCGGCATTCCTCCTTTTGCAGGGCACCGAAACGCTGTCCCTCCGAATCGAGAGACACGTGGAGAACACGAAGAAGGTCATCGAATATCTGTTGAACAACCCGAAGGTAGAGAAGGTCAACCACCCATCGCTGCCGGATCATCCGGACCACTCGCTGTATGAGAGATACTTCCCGAACGGCGGAGCTTCCATTTTCACATTCCAGATTAAAGGCGGAAGAAAAGAGGCATTTGAATTCATCGACAACCTGGAAATTTTCTCCCTGCTGGCCAATGTGGCAGATGTGAAATCTCTGGTCATCCATCCTGCAACTACCACTCATTCTCAGATGACACCGGAGGAGTTGGAAGACGCCGGCATTCACGAAAATACCATTCGTCTGTCCATCGGAACAGAGCATATCGACGACATCATCGCGGACCTGGAAAAGGGTTTTGCCGCAGTGAAATAGGGGTGCTTCGTATAGGGGTATACGAAAGATTAGGGAGCGGGGAAGGTTGATTCGATCGACCTTCCCGATTATAATATTTTTGAGATGAATCATGAGAGAAAGGATCGAATCATGGCAAAAATATATACATCGGCCGATCAACTGGTCGGCGGTACGCCGCTTCTGGAGCTCACGAATCTGGAAAAGGAATTGGGACTGAAGGCGCGCATTCTGGCAAAATTAGAATATCTCAATCCGGCAGGATCCGTAAAGGACCGGGTGGCAAAAAGAATGATCGAGGATGCGGAGGCTCGCGGAGACCTGAAAGAAGGTTCTGTCATCATCGAGCCGACTTCCGGAAATACGGGTATCGGCCTGGCAGCCATTGCGGCGGCAAAAGGATATCGAATCATCATCGTGATGCCGGAGACCATGTCTGTGGAACGGCGCCAGCTGATGAAGGCGTACGGTGCGGAGCTGGTACTTACCGATGGCAGCAAGGGCATGACCGGAGCCATCGAGAAGGCCAATGAACTGGCGAAGGAAACACCGGGCGGATACGTTCCGGGACAGTTTGTGAACCCGTCCAATCCGGCGGCACACAGAGAGACCACCGGTCCGGAAATTTACCGGGATACCGATGGAGAAGTGGATTACTTTATTGCCGGAGTGGGCACCGGCGGCACGGTCACCGGCGTGGGTGAATACCTGAAGAGCCAAAAGCCGGAGGTGAAGGTCATCGCGGTGGAGCCGGCATCGTCTCCGGTTCTGACTACCGGAAAGGGCGGTCCGCACAAGATTCAGGGAATCGGTGCCGGTTTCGTACCGGACGTGCTGAACACAAAGGTGTACGATGAAGTCATTCCGGTATCCAACGAGGATGCCTTTGAATACGGCCGTAAAGTGGGAAGACATGAAGGCGTGCTGGTGGGAATTTCCTCCGGTGCGGCAGTAGCTGCGGCAGTGGAAGTGGCAAAGAGACCGGAGAGCGAAGGAAAAACCATCGTGGTACTGCTGCCGGATACGGGAGATCGGTACCTGTCCACACCGCTGTTTTCGGAATAACGAAAGCCGAGGCGAAATTATTTTTACGGAAAAATGAAGAGGGTCGCTGTTCTGCAAGAAGGTTGCGGGACAGCGCCCTTTGTGGTATATTCCAGTTGAAACGGATTAGCATTGAGTAGGAGGGTGTAAAATGTTGGTCTCAACGAGAGGGCGTTATGCCTTGCGGGTGGTTATCGATCTGGCGGAGAATGCCAACGGGGGATATATTCCCATGAAAGATGTGGCGAATCGCCAGCGTATCTCTCTGAAGTACATCACGAAAATCATGCCGCTGCTGACGAAGGGCGGCTTGGTGGAAGGGGTTCACGGAAAGGGCGGCGGATACCGGCTGCTGAAGGAGCCTCAGGACTGTACGGTGGGGGAGATTTTGCGGCTGACGGAGGGAACTCTGGCACCGGTCAATTGCGTGGAGCTCTGTTCGGAGCCCTGCGACCGGGTGGAAGATTGCCGTACTCTTCCCATGTGGCGGAAGCTGGACGAGCTGATTGAGAATTATCTGGACAGCGTGACCGTTGCGGATCTGATGCAGCGGAATCTGGCGGATAATTACATTATATAATTTATTAATACGTTGTTTTGTGGAAAGGAGCAGTCATGGCACATTGCCTTACTCTTAAGAAATCCAATTGCAAGAATTGCTATAAATGCATTCGGAACTGTCCGGTGAAGGCCATCCGGTTTTCCGGCGATCAGGCCCACATCATCGCTGACGAATGCATCCTCTGCGGCCGGTGTTTTGTAGTCTGTCCGCAGAACGCCAAGGAAATTGTCAGCGAAGTGGAGAAGGTCAAGGTGATGATTCAGAGCGGAGAGCCGGTAATCGCCAGCATGGCCCCTTCTTTCATTGCCAATTACGACGGCGTGGGCATCGATGCGATGCGGGAAGGTCTGCAGAAGCTTGGTTTTACCGATGTGGAAGAGACGGCGATCGGAGCGACCATGGTAAAAACAGATTACGAACGCCTGGTGCACGAGAAGCAGAAACCGGTGATCATCAGTTCTGCCTGCGCATCCGTTAACCTGCTGATTCAGAAGCACTATCCGGAGATGATTAAATATCTGGCGGATACCCTTTCGCCGATGCAGGCCCACTGCCGCGACATCAAGCGCCGGAATCCGGAGGCCAAGACCGTGTTCATCGGCCCCTGCGTGGCGAAGAAGGACGAGGCACAGCGGTATCCGGGAATCGTGGACGCGGCCCTGACCTTTGAGGAGCTGACAGAATGGCTGGAGAAGGAAAACGTCCGGCTGGAGAAGAAGGTGGACAGCAATCCGGAAAGCCTGGCCCGCATCTTCCCGACGGTGGCGGGCATCCTTCGAACCATGAAGGACCGGGATCCGGAGTACGAATACGTGGCTGTGGACGGAATTGATAATTGTATCGCTGCCCTGGAAGATGTGGCGGCCGGACATGTGAGCAATTGCTTTATGGAAATGTCCGCCTGCAAGGGAAGCTGCGTGAACGGACCGGTGATGGAGAAATACCATCCGTGGTTCATCACCGACTATCTGTCGGTGACCCGGTATGCGGGAGATAAGGACTTCCCGGTGGAGCAGCCGGAGATCAGCGAGCTTTCCAGACGGTACGATATTCTGGAGGGCATGAAGGATATGCCGACGGAGCGGAAGATTCAGGAAATTCTCAGCAAAATGGGAAAGAAGAAGCCGTCCGACGAATTGAACTGCGGTACCTGCGGGTACGATACTTGTCGGGAGAAAGCCATCGCCATTTATCAGGGCAAGGCGGAAATCGAAATGTGCTTGCCGTACTTGAAGGAAAAGGCGGAAAACTTCTCCAACATCATCTTTGACAACACGCCGAACGGACTTCTGGTGCTGAACGAGCGCTTGGAGATTCAGCAGATTAACCCGGCGGCCTGCCGAATCATGAACATCCGCAGACCGTCCGATGTGCTGGGATCTCAGATTGTAACACTGCTGGATCCGAAGCCGTTCCTGGATGCCCTAGAGAGCCGAAAGAGCGTATTCCAGTGCGCGTACCTGGCGGAGTACGACCGGTACGTGGAGGAACAGGTGCTGTATGACCAGAGCTACCGGATGCTGTTCTGTATGCTGGAGGACGTGAGCGACGAAGCGGCAGAACGGGAAAAGAAAGCGGAAATGCGGCGTCAAACCACCGAAGTTGCGGACAAGGTGGTGGAGAAGCAGATGCGTATCGTTCAGGAAATTGCATCCCTGCTGGGAGAGACGGCAGCGGAGACGAAGATTGCGTTGACGAACCTGAAGGAGTCCATGAAAGATGAATGATTTAAGCGTTGACATCGGATACAAGAGCATCAACCATCACGGAGAGTATCTGTGCGGGGACCATGTGGATGTGGTGCAGCAGGAGAACAGCGATTCCAAAGTGGTGGTGCTGGCGGACGGACTGAAGAGCGGTGTGAAAGCCAGCATTCTGTCCACCCTCACCGCAAAGATTATTTCCACCATGATGGCTCATGGCTTGTCCCTGGAGGAGTGCGTGCATACCATCGCCGCCACCCTTCCCATCAGCTCGGAGTACGGGGTGGCCTATTCCACCTTCACCATCATGCACATTATCGAGAATGAGACCATGAGCCTGATTCAGTACGATAACCCGCTGGTTATCATGATTCGGGACTGCAAGGTGGTGGATTATCCGAAGATTGAGAGCATCATCGACGGAAAGAAAATTTATCAGTCGAAAATCCCGTTGCGGGAAAATGATATTTTTATCGCCATGAGTGACGGCTGCCCGGGGGCCAACGACACGCTGAGCTACAACAAGAACTGGACGGAAAAGGAAATCGGGGATTTTATGGAAACCATCTCCCCTATCGGCTATACCGCTAAAACTCTGGCGTCCATCCTGATTGAGGAGTGCAACAAGCTGTATGACGGCAAGCCCATCGACGACACCACGGCCTGCATCGTGCGGGTGATTAAGCGGTCTCAGGTGAACCTGATCTTCGGACCGCCGGCGAACCGGGACGACTGCGATCGGATGATGTCCCTGTTCTTTTCCAAAGAGGGCAAACACATCGTCTGCGGCGGAACCACCGCATCCATTGCGGCGGAATATCTGGGCAAGAGCATTCGCACCAGCTCGAAGTACAACGTGAAAGGGGCACCGCCGATGTCGGAAATCGACGGGGTGGACCTGGTGACGGAAGGCGTGGTGACGATCGACAAGGTGCTGAAATACGCCAAGGACTACGTCTCCCGGGACGAGTCCTACATCGAATGGAGCGTGCAGCACGATGCCTCGGCGCTGATCAGCCGAATCCTTTTTGAAGAGGCCACGGATATCAACTTCTTCGTGGGCCGTGCGGTGAATCCGGCCCATCAGGACGTGAGCATTAATTTTAACGTGAAGATGTCCCTGGTGGAAGAGCTGTCCCAGTGCCTCCGGAAAATGGGAAAGAGCGTAAAGGTAAGTTACTTCTAAAGACGAAAGGAATTAGAGATTGAATCAGATTTCGATGTTTGACAATGTGGACACGACGGCAAATGAGCCGCTGGCGGAACGACTGCGTCCTCGGACGCTGGAGGAGTTCGCGGGCCAGAAGCATCTGATTGGAAAGGGCAAGGTGCTCTCCAATCTGATTGCCAACGACCGGGTGACCTCCATGATTTTCTGGGGGCCGCCGGGGGTGGGAAAGACCACCCTGGCAAAAATAATCGCCAATACCACCCAGTCCCGGTTCATCACCTTCAGTGCGGTGACCAGCGGAATTAAGGAAATCCGCCAGGTGATGCAAGAGGCGGAGCAGAGCCGGAGATTCGGCGAGCGGACCATTGTTTTTATCGACGAGATTCATCGCTTTAACAAGGCGCAGCAGGATGCCTTCCTGCCCTTTGTGGAAAAAGGCAGCATCATTCTCATCGGCGCCACCACGGAGAATCCGTCCTTTGAGGTGAACGGGGCGCTGCTGTCCCGCTGCAAGGTATTCGTGCTGAAGGCCCTGCAAAAGGAAGAGGTGGTGAATCTGCTGAAACGGGCCATCCGGGATCCCCGAGGCTACGGGGACAAGGATATCGTCATCACCGATGAAATGCTGGGGGCCGTTGCCGTGTTCTCCGGGGGCGATGCCCGGTCGGCGCTGACCACCTTGGAAATGCTGATTCTCAACGGAGACTACTATACGGAGGCAGATGGGCGCCAGCGCATTACGGTGACCCAAGACACCTTCGAGCAGTGCACCTCCAAGAAAATGCTTTTGTACGATAAGGACGGGGAGGAACACTACAATCTGATTTCCGCCCTGCACAAATCCATGCGGAATTCCGATGCGGATGCGGCGGTGTACTGGCTGGCGCGTATGCTGGAAGCGGGGGAGGATCCCCTCTACGTGGCGCGGCGGGTGACCCGTTTCGCCGCAGAGGATGTGGGTCTGGCGGACCCGCGGGCCATGGAGATTGCCATTGCGGCCTACCAGGCCTGCCACTTCATCGGCATGCCGGAGTGCTCGGTACACCTGACGGAGGCGGTGATTTACCTGTCCCTGGCACCGAAGTCCAACGCCATGGAGACGGCGTATTTCGCCGCCCGGGACGATGCCCGGCAGCACCTGCAGGAACCGGTGCCGCTGCACATCCGAAACGCACCCACTAAGCTCATGAAGGAGCTGGATTACGGAAAGGGTTACAAGTACGCCCACGATTTCGAGGAGAAAGTCACCGCCATGCAGTGCCTGCCGGATTCCCTGAAGGATCGGCAGTACTACAACCCGACGGAGCAGGGGAACGAAGGACGGTTCAAGGCTCGCTATGAGCAGCTGAAAGAATGGAAGGAGAACCACCGGAAATGAGAATTTTACTGCTGGCAGCGCTGCTGCCGCCGCTGTTTCTGATGATTAAAATCTACAAGCTGGACAAGGTGGAAAAGGAGCCGGGGGGCCTGATCGTAAAGCTCTTGATCTTCGGCGTGCTGACCACCGTTCCGGCGGCCTTTCTGGAAGGCTTTCTGATTAGTCTGGTGGGAGGCGTCATCTCCCCGAAAACCACCCTGTTCATCCTGGTGGAGAATTTCTTCTGCGTGGGACTGGTGGAAGAAGGGGTGAAGTACTTCGCCCTAAAGAAGGGTTCCTGGAACCACCCGGCCTTCAACTATACCTTCGACGGCATCGTCTACGCGGTAGCGGTATCCATCGGATTTGCCGCCGCGGAGAACGTGCTCTACGTGATGGAGTACGGAATGGCCACGGCGGGAGTCCGCGCGGTCACCTCCATCCCGGGCCACTGCATCTTTGCCATCTACATGGGCATTTCTTTCAGCCTGGCAAAATACTGTGAGGTGCACGGGAATCTGCCCCTGCGGAAAAAGCATCTTCGCAACGCCATCCGGATTCCGATGCTACTGCACGGATTCTACGATTTCTGCGCATCCATGAAGGAGCCGATTTGGACCATCATTTTCCTGGTGTTCATCGTGGCGCTGGATGTGGCTGCCTACAAGAAGGTGAACGAGATGGAACGGCAAGACCGTCCGCTTTAGCTTTAATATGAAAATCAACAACTGCATGGGAAAGCGCTTTCCCATGCAGTTGTTTTCATTTCTAAGCACCAACAGCGACGCCGATCGGCAGAGCGGTTCACTACTTCTTCGTTTTTTTCATTTTCTCAGATATTAGAGCTTACATGAAATATAAAGTTTAATATGCCTAGAATTTCGGAGCGAGTTCACGCTAGTCTTTCGAATTCGGTGAATTAGCGTGAACGATTTTCTGTTTTTTCTCGTTTTACCCGGATGACGCTCTGCGTAGAGATGTAAGCCTTGAAAAGCGTTCACGCTTTTTGAAGGTAATTGGCTTTTTAGCGTGAACAAAAATTAGAATCTTGAAAATCTGGCAAAAACCGTTCACGCTAAATCTCGTTTTTCGGACAAAAAGCGTGAACTCACCTCAAAATTCTAGGTATATGGGATTTTAAGTGTGCGATAACGACAATAGAAATAGAATGCCGCTGTTTCCCTGCCGACATACGCACATACTATATAATTTGAAAAATTTCAATCAGCAGCAGCCATGCCAGGCCGTAGTAGGTGACCACGGCCACCAAATCGTTCACCGTGGTAATCAGCGGGCCGGACGCCACTGCCGGGTCGATGTTGATTTTATGGAAGAGGAGAGGCACCAGCGTACCGACGAGGCTGGAGATGATGATGGCCACCAGGAGGGAGATGCCCACGCAGCCGGAGATTAAGAGGGCGGTGCCCACGGCGTATCCCTTGAAGAGGGCGATGTAGATGCCCAGAACCAGGAATGTCATGACTCCCAGCAGGGAGCCGTTGCAGAAGCCAACCTTCATTTCTTTGGCCACCAGCCGGAGCTTGTCCGCGCCGCTAAGGTTCTCGTCCATCAGCACCCGGATGGTCACCGCCAGGGATTGGGTGCCCACGTTTCCGGCCATGTCCAGAATCAGGGACTGGAAGCAGATGACCACCGGGAGGATGGCCACCACACCTTCGAAGGCCCCTACCACCGAGGAAACCACCATGCCCAGGAACAGCAGGATGATCAGCCACGGGAGGCGCTTTTTGATGCTGTCGTTGGTGGATTCGTTCAGATCTTCTTCTGCGGACAAGCCGGCCAGTTTTGCGTAGTCCTCGCTCATCTCATCGTCCACCGCTTCCATTGCGTCCTGGGCGGTGATGATGCCGATGATTCTTCTATCCTTATTCAGAACCGGGAGGGAGTCCTCCGCGTAATCCTTGATCGCTTCGATGCGGTCCGAGATTTTGTCGTGGTCCGTCAGGTACGGATAAGCGGTGCTGATGATGGAGTCCAGGGCCACGTTTTCCCGGGCGATAATCAGATCTTTCAGATCGATGGCACCGCAGAAACACTTTCTGTCATCCACCACGTACAGGGTGGAGATGTTGTCCTTTTCCCCCGCCTGTTTCACCAGCTCGTGCATGGCCTGACGAATGGTCAGGCTGCGGCGGATGCAGATGTAGTTGGTGGTAATCAAGCTGCCGATTTCATCTTCATCGTAGGAGTTAATGAGCCGGATGTTCCGGCGGGTTTCCGGCTTCAGCATGGGAAAAAGCTTCACCTGAACGCTCTCGTCGATATCTTCCCACAGATCCGCCGCATCATCGGCATCCATTTCGTTGATCACATCCGCCAGCTTATCGATGACAATCTCTCCGATGTAGTCCGCCGGATTGTCCATGTAGGAGATGATGTCCGCCAGGGATTGGGCGTCCAGTCCGGTGTACAGGAGGTTCCGCTCCGCCCGGCTCAGGTGCTCGAAGCTCTGGGCGATATCGTGGTCGTGGTAATCTCGCAGCTGTTCCTGCATCGCCTCCACCGACGGGGACTGCCGGATGATTGCCGGAATCTTCTCGGTGCTGATCGGTTCTTTCAAAATTTCTTTTCTCATCATTGTAAGCCTCCTTCTTTTCGCCCCAAAAAGGGCATAAAAAAACCATCGTAACATCGACCGTTACACAATCAGAAGTTGTGAATTCGCTCATAACGATGGATTCCGGCTTGCAATATATTTCAAAAAATGGCGCACTTACAGACACTTGAAACCGATTCCAAGTCTCAATCCATCATTATATGTTTTTCGACTTCGACTGTCCCAACCGTCCATATATTTCGCCTCCTTTGCTTGATTTTATTGACTTTGAAAGTATAGCATTCCGAGAAATGATGTTCAAGTAAAATTTGTCATCGGTTTCGATAAAAATATTGTAAATTATGGTATGTACAGCCCCCCTTTTTATATAGCTAAAAAATATGCTCTATGTTATAATCATAACTGGAAGCTTAAATTTATGTAAGCAGACACAATACGATTTATAATTAGGAGGGGAATATACCCATGAAGGATATTGAAATCAGGGAATTATTCAGAAACAAGGAGAAGTACGGCAATCGGGAAGTGGTAGTCCACGGATGGGTTCGAGGCAACAGAAGTTCGAATCAGTTTGGATTCCTGTCCATCAATGACGGAACGTTCTTCACTCCGCTGCAGGTGGTATACGAAGCGGACAATCTGGCTAATTTTACCGAAATTTCCAAGGTGCATCTGGCAGCCGGCGTAACGGTACGAGGAACTCTGGCGCTGACTCCGGAAGCAAAACAGCCGTTTGAAATCAAAGCGAAAGAAATCGTGGTGGAAGCGGATTCTCAGTCGGATTACCCGCTGCAGAAGAAGCGTCATACCATGGAATTCATGCGTGAAATCGCGCACCTGAGACCGAGAAGCAACACCTTCTCCGCCGTATACAGAGTGCGCAGCATCGTTGCGTATGCAATTCATAAATTCTTCCAGGAACAGAATTTCGTCTACGTTCACGCTCCAATCATCACCGGAAGTGATGCAGAGGGTGCCGGCGAAATGTTCCAGGTAACCACATTGGATCCGGACAATCTGCCGAGAACAGAGGATGGAAAGATTGACTACTCTCAGGACTTCTTCGGAAAAGAAACCAATCTGACCGTATCCGGACAGCTGGAAGCGGAAGCCTTTGCACTGGCATTCCGCAACGTATATACTTTTGGCCCGACATTCCGTGCGGAGAACTCCAACACTGCGAGACATGCATCGGAATTCTGGATGATCGAACCGGAGATCGCTTTTGCGGATCTTCAGGACGACATGGACCTTGCCGAGGCAATGGTTAAATACATCATCACCTATACGCTGGAGCATGCACCGGAGGAGATGAACTTCTTCAATCAGTTCATCGACAAGGGCCTCTTGGAGCGCTTGGATCACATCGTGAACTCCAGCTTTGAACGGGTAACTTACACGGAAGCGGTTGAAATCCTGCAGAAGTCCGGTAAGGAATTCCAGTATCCGGTAGAATGGGGACTGGAGCTTCAGACGGAACACGAGCGTTATCTGACAGAGGAAGTGTACAAGAAACCGATTTTCGTAACGGATTATCCGAAGGACTGCAAGGCGTTCTACATGCGCCTCAACGATGATGGAAAGACCGTTGCAGCGTGCGATATGCTGGTGCCGGGCGTGGGCGAAATCATCGGCGGAAGCCAGAGAGAGGAACGTTTGGACGTGCTGGAAGCGCGGATGAAAGAGCTGGGAATCAGCGAAAACGGCTATGAGTGGTATCTGGATCTTCGTCGTTACGGCGGCGTGAAACATGCCGGATACGGCCTGGGCTTTGAGAGAATGATCATGTACCTGACGGGTATGAGCAATATCCGTGACGTGCTGCCATTCCCAAGAACTCCAAAGAGTGCGGAGTTCTAAAAACACTGCCTGCGGCTTCGTATTTAAATATACCTGTATTGATGAATGCCGGCAGGCAATCAATGTGAACCGACTTGCCCTTGGGCAAAAAACATATCGGTTGTAAATTACAGGAGGATACTATGAAAGGTTATTCAAGTGACAAAATCAGAAACGTTGTACTGCTGGGACATGGCGGATGTGGTAAAACGACCCTTCTGGAGGCGGCATTACTCGCAACAAAAGTAATCAACCGCCTGGGCAAAGTGGAAGACGGAAATACCGTGTCCGACTATGACAAGATGGAAATCGAGAAAAAATATTCCATCAATACGACGATGGTACCGGTAGAGTACAATGGTTACAAGTACAACTTCCTGGATACTCCGGGATTCTTCGACTTCGTTGGCGAAGTAGATTCGGCAATGAGTACGGTCAGTGCGGCCATTATTATGGTGGACGCATCCGAAGGAATTCAGGTGGGTACCGAGAAGGCATGGGAACTTTGCAGTGAAACGGATACACCTAAATTCATGGTCCTCACAAAAATAGATAAAGACAATGTTGACTGCGACAAGCTGGTAGAGCAGCTCCGTGAGAAGTTCGGCAACTCCGTGGTTACCGACGATGACGAGGATGCGCTGAGAGAAGCGGTTGCAGGTACCGACGAAGCGCTGATGGAGAAGTTCTTCAACGATGAACCGTTCACCGATGAAGAATTCACCAACGGCCTGATGGATGGTATCGCCAATGGTGATGTCGTTCCGATTATCAAGGCATCCAGCCTCACCGGCGAAGGAATCGACGAGGTACTGCGTTCCATCGCCAGATACGTGCCGACTCCGTCCAAGCACGCGCCATATATTGGAAAGAACAGCAAGGACGAAGACGTGGAAGTCATCACCGACGTCAGCGCCGACCCGGTAATGTATGTCTACAAGACAATCGCAGATCCTTTTATGGGAAAAATCTCCTATGCAAAGGTTCTCTCCGGAACGGTTAAGTTGGGACAGGAGCTGTACAACCCGAGATCACAGAAATCCGAGAAGCTGGGTTCCATGTTCTTCGTAAGAGGCAAGCAGCAGGAGAACGCAACGGAAGTTCCGGCGGGCGATATGGTGGCTCTGGCAAAGCTGCAGCACACCAAAACCGGCGATACGCTGTGCCTCAAGGCAAAAGCGGTAACCATGCCGGGAATCAACTTCCCGAAGCCGAACTACTTCGTTGCCGTTGAGCCGGCAGAGAAGAAGGACGAGGAGAAGATGGCGCAGGGTCTGCACAAGCTGATGGAAGAAGATCCATCCTTCGTACTGGAAAGAAATGTGGAGACACACCAGTCCCTTCTGGGCGGCCAGGGAGATATCCAGATCGGTATCATCCGTGCAAAGCTGAAGGAAAGATACGGCGTATCCGTGAAGGTAATCCCGCAGAAGATCGCATACAGAGAGACCATCAAGGGTTCCTCCGATGTACAGGGTAAGCACAAGAAGCAGTCCGGCGGTGCCGGTCAGTACGGTGACGTATGGATTCGGTTCTCCCCATCTCAGCAGAACTTCGAATTCTCCGAAGAGCTGTTCGGCGGATCCATTCCGAAGAACTACGTTCCGGCAGTTGAAAAGGGATTGCTGGAATGCATGGACAAGGGTCCTCTGGCAGGATGCAAGGTTCAGAACGTAAAGGCCGTTCTTTACGACGGTTCTTATCACGACGTGGACTCCAACGAAGTGTCCTTC
>OLRP01002358.1_pt1 | contig 13144 bp, 8 predicted proteins | sample 1672401 | NCBI WGS metagenome assembly OLRP01 (sample SAMEA3136682, study PRJEB25190) | human gut metagenome | reverse complement strand
GTAAGAATAGTCTACGTGACCGTCACGGACATACCACCAGCCATACTCACTGTCTACCACACTGGTACAGCCAAAATCCACGGCTCCATCCACGATTCTCCAGCAGCCTGCATCATTAAAGCCAAGTCCGGTATAGGAGAAATCAACTTCTCCGTTTTTGACGTACCACCAGCCATAGTCATTATCTGTCACACCGATGTAATCCTTATCCACTTCGCCTTTTTCATTTGCATAATACCATGCCGTACGACCATCCACAGTGATATATTTCAGCGAATAAACATCCTCCTGTTCATCCGCTTTTCCGGAGTCATCCACATCATCCTTCGTGTTTCCGGCACTCATAACTTCAGCATTTACTTCTTCATTCGTTACTTCATTCTGTGCCGCGTACACCGGAGTCATCGCCGGTGCTGCGATACCTGCCGCAGTAACGACAGCACACAATACGGCAAGCAGTCTTCTGTTTCTTTTTTTCATGTCTTCTCTCTCCTTTTCTTTTTCTAAACCATTAATTTTCACTTGTTTTTTCATTATAGCATAGAAAATACGAAATCAAAAGGTTGCAATTTCTATCGCTCCATTTCTTCTATGCAACATGTATGTTCTCTGGTTTTACGGTCATAATTAATTCCTACCAGCAACAGATTTCCGTGATATTCTTCCAGACTGCGGCAATACTTTTTTTCTTTTATCTGCGTGATCGCCCCTCTGGCAGTCTTATCCCATTTCAATTCCACGACCAGTGCCGGTTTCTCCGAAAACTTCTTCCGTGGAATAAACACAAGATCTGCAAATCCTTTTCCACCAGGAAATTCTCTGTGCACCGTATAAAAATTTCTTGCTGCATACAAAGCAAGCGATACCGTATAACTCAGAGCATTCTCATCATTATATTGGATATGTGATGTTTTAAAATGCGCCTGCCGAATTCCTTCTGCCACCTGCAACGGTCGATTTTCCCAGATAGCCTGCAGCGTGTCCGCAGAATTTTTCAAACCTTTGGAGACTTCTCCCCAGTCAGATACAGACACTGCATTCACATACTCTGACCGAATCTCTCCATTTGGAATAAATACAGCTTTATTATCGCTGTCATATCCGAGATAGCCAAGATGAATCAGCAATGTCAGCACATCATCTTCCGACCGGAATGTCGTCATGTCATTCGTAAAACTTCCGATATTGACAGGAACCTGATTTCCCGCAATCATACTGAGTACATCATCTTTCAGGCCGTCAAAATTCATATCAATATACACCTGCAATGCCTCAAATGTCTCCGTCTGATTCCAGTAATTCCCTATCTTTCCGAGACGCATACAGCTTACAACCGAACGCGGACTGTACACTGATAAAGCTTTATCAAAAGAATATCCATCGTACCAGTTTTTCACTTCCTCAAGCTCCATGTCGTACTGACCGCACAGTTTCTGAACTTCTGTTTCTGTAAAACCAACATAAGACGCCAGTGGTCCCGGCTCAATCATCGAAAACTCATCAAACATATTCAATGCAGAATGTGTTCCATATTTTTTTATCGGTAAGATTCCTGTCATATAGGCCAAATGAATATATCCTTTATCTTTCAGCAGATCCCGTAAGAAATCAAGATACCGTTCCTGCGTCTCCCGATCTGTTTTATATTCCCGGAACACACAATCCCACTCATCGATGATCACTACAAACGGGCATTTCGTCTGCTGATAAACATCCTGCATCGTCCGTGTCAGATTGAAAGTATCAAAATACCGAAACTCCGGATATTCCCCCAACAAATCCCACAATACGCTTCTGCGAATCAGAGAGATCATCTCATCGATATTTTTACTCTGACTCAGAAACTCCTGCACATTCAGGAAAATCACATCATACTGATTCAGATATGTTTCAAACTGATCATCCTCAGCGATCTCAAGATTTTGAAATAATTCTTTTGAATCACAGCCACGGCTGTAATATGCTGAAAGCATATTGGCGGCCATAGATTTTCCAAACCGGCGCGGCCGGCTGACACAGATACATTTTTGCTGCGTGTGCATAACAGAATTGGTATAGGTAATCAATCCCGTTTTATCTACATAAATATCAGAATTAATACTTTCCTGAAATTTACTGTTATCCGGATTCAGATATGTTCCCATCGTATAGCCTCCTGACGCAAAAAATCTTCTGCTACTTCTTCTGCTAACTATTGTAGCATAGACACTCTCAAATCAAAAGTCCGCAAAAAGGAAAAATCGCTACATCCCGATATATCTTTATATCAAAATGTAACGACTTTTCATTTTTAACTGCTAACTACAAATCTGCAACATAGGTTTATCAGATTCCAATGGAATATATCAATCGTTAACTGATCAGTATCTGAAGAAGACATTTCCGCTTATGAGACCGATGGATAATCTGTTTTTCTCAGATTCTGATATAGAACGTAAAAAAATCCCCGCCGCTGTTTTTCAACAAGCGACGGGGATTTCTATCTCATTACAGATATTTCTTTAATACATCAACTTTGTCAGTTGCTTCCCAAGGAAGATCTACGTCTGTACGTCCGAAGTGTCCGTAAGCAGCTGTTGCTTTGTAGATCGGTCTTCTTAAGTCAAGCATTTTGATAATTCCAGCCGGACGAAGATCGAAGTTCTCACGAACGATCTCAACCAGTTTCTCATCAGACAGTTTGCCTGTTCCGAATGTATCTACCATAATGGATGTCGGCTGTGCTACACCGATTGCGTAGGAAAGCTGGATCTCGCATTTGTCAGCCAGACCTGCTGCAACGATATTCTTTGCAACGTAACGTGCTGCATATGCTGCAGAACGGTCTACTTTTGTACAGTCTTTTCCGGAGAAAGCTCCGCCGCCGTGACGAGCCATTCCACCGTATGTATCAACGATGATCTTACGTCCTGTCAGACCTGCATCACCGTGCGGTCCACCGATTACGAAACGTCCTGTCGGATTGATGAAGAATTTTGTCTCATCATCGATCAGCTCTGCCGGAAGGATCGGATCGAATACATATTTTTTGATATCCTCATGGATCTGCTCCTGAGTTACATCATCATCATGCTGTGTGGAAAGAACAACAGCCTCTAATCTCTTCGGTGCGCCGTTCTCATCGTACTCTACGGAAACCTGAGTTTTTCCGTCTGGTCTTAAGTAGCTTAATGTGCCGTCTTTACGAACTTTTGTAAGCTGAAGAGCCATTTTGTGAGCAAGAGAGATCGGGTAAGGCATTAACTCCGGTGTCTCATTTGTAGCATAACCGAACATCATACCCTGATCGCCGGCACCTGTATCCAGATCGTCAGTCAGTGCACCCTCTTTTGCTTCCAGTGCTTTGTCAACACCCATAGCGATATCAGCGGACTGCTGATCCAGAGCAACCATAACTGCACATGTATTTCCATCGAAACCTGTCTTTGCATCATTGTAACCAATCTCGTTTACAGTCTGACGAACGATAGACGGGATATCAAGCTGTGCTTTTGTAGTGATCTCACCTGTTACTAATACGAAACCTGTACAAGCAGCTGTCTCGCAGGCAACACGGCTCATCGGATCCTGTGCCATGCAGGCATCCAGAATTGCATCAGATACGGCATCGCAGACTTTGTCCGGATGTCCCTCTGTAACTGACTCAGAAGTAAATAATAATTTTTCCATAATTATCCTCCGTTCTTTCTCTCTCATTCTAATCTAAATTGAAACATGTGAACTCCCACTGTTCACGTTATTGCAGTCATACTTTATGTATCATACATTCGAAAGTAGCAAAAGTCAACCAACAGATTCCCCCGAAAATGTTGAACAAATCGTCAAAAAGCTGGAAAAATCCATATTTTTTCATCTGATCTATATGGAGACACAAGAAAGTGTGCTATCACACACTCTCGCGGACAAAAGCATCAACAGCACATCTTTCTTGTCCGCGCCGAGCACGCTTGCGAAGCAATCATTTCTTCTCGTGCGAGTGCGCATTGTTTGCACGAAGTGCTTTTATTTGATAGGAAATTCAACGTAATTTCCTATCAAATAAAAAGCGGGCAGCCAACATTGCCCGCCCGCCTGCTATTCATTTTTCTCACTTCTGCCGGATATCAGTCTTCTGTCACGGATCAGATTTTTAACCGGAACTGCTGAATCTCTTTCTCAGAACTTACCTTTTCCATCATGCCGCCAAGGCCTCTGAATTTCTCATCAAACGCCTCATATCCACGTTCAATATAGTAGATGTCGTCTACGATAGTGATGCCGTCGCCTGCCAGTCCTGCAATGACCAGCGCTGCGCCTGCACGAAGATCCGGTGCGCTGACTCTCGCGCCGGTATAACGCTCCACACCGTTGATGATTGCGATATTACCTTCCACTTTGATATTAGCACCCATCTTCTCCAGTTCATCCACATATTTGAAACGGTTCTCGAAAATGCTCTCGGTAATGGTGCTTGTTCCCTCGGAAACACCCAGTACCACACCCATCTGTGGCTGCATATCTGTCGGGAAGCCCGGATACGGCAGTGTAGTCACCTGCGTATGATGCAGTGGATTCTTTGCGATGACACGCACTGCATCATCAAACTCCTGAATCTCACATCCCACTTCGATCAATTTCGCACTGGTTGCCTCCAGATGCTTCGGAATGACATTTTTTACTGTGACATCACCATGTGTTGCGGCTGCCGCAAACATAAATGTACCTGCCTCGATCTGATCCGGAATGATAGAATATTCCGTCTTGTGCAGTTTCTCAACACCGGAAATACGGATCACGTCAGTTCCGGCTCCGCGGATATTAGCTCCCATTCGGTTCAGGAAATTTGCCACATCAACGACATGCGGCTCTTTCGCTGCATTCTCGATGATCGTCTTTCCCTCTGCCATAGCTGCTGCCATCATGATATTGATGGTGGCTCCTACGGAAACCTTATCCATATAAATATGGGTACCACAAAGGCGGTCTGCCTTCGCTGCTACCAGACCATGATGAATGTCAATCTCCGCACCCATAGCACGGAATCCTTTCAGATGCAGGTCGATCGGACGGCTTCCGATCGCACATCCGCCCGGCAGTGCTACTTCTGCATCTTTATATTTTCCAAGTAAGGCGCCCAGTAGATAATAGGACGCACGGATTTTTCTGATGTATTCATTGTCAACGCTCGTTTCATGAATGGTTGAGCCGTTGATCTTTACCGTGTGAACGTCGATCCGCTCGACAGTCGCACCAATGTTCTCGATTGCCTGAAGCATGACATTGATATCACGGACATTTGGTAAATTATCTATTGTAACGGTTTCGTCCGTCATCACTGCTGCGGCAAGAATCGCCAGTGCTGCATTCTTTGCCCCGCCGATTGCCACATCTCCGATTAACGGATTTCCACCTTTTATTACATATTGATCCATTTTGCACCTCTATGCTATATATTTAAACACGCTATTATAACTATATCTTAAAAAAATTGTCAAGAAAATCTTTCATTTTCACCTATTGTATCATGAAATTCTCTCTTAGAAAAGAAACTTTGCTTTATTTTATTCATCTTCAGCCTTTTCGGTTCCATTCTTTTCTTTTAATGCCTGTAAAACAGCATCTAATGTCTGTTCTACATTCAGTTTATATTCATCCACAATGATGTCGGCATATTTTTCATATAAGACCACACGCTCTTTGTACAGTCCGGCTAATGTCTGACCCGGTTTCAATACAACGCCACGTCCTTTGATGTTGCGTAGCCGACGCTCCAGTGGCTTCAGATTCTGTTTCAGATATACGATTGTTCCGATGGAACCAAGATGCTCCATCGCTTCTTTTCCATACACGACGCTTCCGCCGGTCGCAATCACACTGTGTGTTGTCCGGATCTGGCTGTTTACACGGTTCTCCACTTCGATAAAACCGTCCGTTCCCTTCTCCTCGATGATTTCCCGGAGCAGCTTGCCCTCTGCTTTCTGGATCAGCAGATCTGCATCAATAAACTCATATCCAAGAACTTTTGCCAGAACGACACCGATGGTACTTTTTCCAACACCCGGCATGCCTATTAAAACAATATTTTCCTTTTTCATCTCTCAACTAAATCTTTCTCTATAAGCTTCTATCCTGTAACCCGTGAAACAAAGCGGACAAATGTCCGCTCTGTCTGTTTTATCTGAATTTCTGATATCCGGTCTATGATCTTTCCAATGTACACCTTCTGATCTGCAAAACCGACATCTTATTCTGCTGTCGCGCTGGAATCGCTGTTGTCAGCAGCAGACGGTGCAGTAAAGATATTATCAAATTTCACTTTCGCCCACTCATCCTCATCAACTTTGATCTTCACAGCGTCTTTGTATCCATCCGTTACATCCTGATAAAGCTGATCCTGACGGTCACTGATGATACTTTCTTTCTTCTTTTCTGTTGCATCTGCATCAAACTCGCTGTCCAGTCGGATGATATAATAACAGTCGGCACCCTCGATCAGACCGGATACCTGTCCGGCTGTCATGCTGTTTGCCGCTGCGATGACCGCATCACAGAAACCACCATCTGCCTCGCTCTTTTCATCGCTTCCATAAGAATATGTCTTTACATCGTAGGAATATTCTTGTGCGGTTCCATCAAAATCGCTCTGTGCTTTTTGTGCTGCATCGTCTGCATTTTTCTTCACTACAGTGGTCTCATCTGCGCTATAAGTCTGCTGTTTGCCGCTCTCATCCGTATAAGTTGTCAGACTGATCTTCATATAACTGAATGTTCTCTGTGCTGCTTCCTCATCGGATACGTTTGTATCAGCAGTCGCGCTGATGGCTGCCTTCATTCTCTTCTCTACTGTCTGCAGATACAGATAACGCTCTACATACTCCTGTGTAGCTCCCACTTCTTTGAGTGCTGCTTTGGAGTTGTCAGACATAAACTGCTCTGCTGCTTTTTTGATGGCTGCCTGATCTTCCTCTGTGATCTCCACACCGTAATCTGACATATGTTTCTCCAGCAGATACTGTGTCTCAATGCTTTCCAGTACACTATCCTTTATAGATTCCTGCATGTTCTTTCCATCCTTTGCATAGGAGTCATTTGTCCAGTAGTCATCTCCATAATAAGAAGCAAAAACACTGTCATAACCGGCCTGCTGAATACGTGCCGCAAAGTTTGCATATCCCATAGTCACTTCGATGGCATCTTTGTCATCACTTGTCATCGTAATTGCCACTGCATCTTTGTTCACGCCGCCGCATCCGCTCAGACTCATCGTTCCAATCATGGTACTCATCAGGATAATTGCAGCAAATTTCTTAAATCTCATGGTTTCCTCCATCTATAACGGTCATCAGCTTCCACGTATGTTTCCATCGAAAATCTGTACCGCATGTGATATTATGTCTCTTAATACTATTTATAATTAAATTCTGTCTGTTTTCCGATATCCGGCCTGTGCATGATATAATGATTCAAGTCGAACGCACGTGAAACCTGGTGCATCACTCTGGTCAGCGTAATCTGACATATTCGTCTCAGGATCACTGCACATAGCGGATACTTTCATTTGTCAAGTATAGCGTAGATTCCCCGTCACCGCAAGGTATTTTTACATTACAAATCCTGCTCCGTCAACAATTCCCGGCAGTCTGCCAGCACACGACAGATCACCTCAATCGTATCAGGACTGTTTTTTTGTTTTCGATAATAAAAATACGGTTCTTTTTTATCCGGAACAAAGGACAACAATGGTTTATTTTTCTCCACCACCAGCGGAATGTTGCTTCCATTTACTTTCGCACGTTCAAACATCCGGAAGGTAATGTCATTGGAAGACTCTTTGATTTCCACAAAATACAGGCTGTGAGCTTCTGCTTTCAACTGTGCCACTCGCAGCAGATTCTGTACCGGCCGCGGCGGTTCTCCAAAACGGTCGATCAGTTCATCCAGCATCTCATCCTTTTCTTCCTCATTTTCAATGGCTGCGATCCGCTTGTAAATATCCAGCTTCTGATATTCATTTGCGATATAACCGTTTGGAATATAGGCATCCAGCTCAATATCGATGGATGTCTCAAAGGATTCTTCCACTGCTTCTCCCTTTGCCGTTTTTACCGCTTCATTCAGCATCTTGCAGTACAGATCATATCCGACGGCTTCCATATGACCATGCTGCTGCTCGCCCAGCAGATTCCCGGCCCCCCGGATTTCAAGATCTTTCATGGCAATCTTGAACCCGCTTCCCAGATCGGTAAATTCCCGGATGGCAGACAGCCGTTTCTCTGCCACTTCTTTCAGCATCTTATTTCTGCGGTACATCAGGAACGCATAGGCTGTCCGGTTGGAACGTCCAATCCTTCCTCGCAGCTGATACAACTGGGATAGTCCCAGATTATCCGCATCGTGAATGATCATGGTATTGACATTTCCGATATCCAGTCCGGTTTCAATAATAGTAGTCGACACCAGCACATCCACTTCCCCGTTCATGAACTGATACATCACGCGCTCCAGTTCCCGCTCACTCATCTGACCGTGCGCATATGCCACTTCTGCATCCGGCACCAGTTCTGCAATCCTTGCTGCCACTTCTGCAATCTGGTTGACCCGGTTGAATACATAGTACACCTGACCGTCCCTGGCCATTTCACGCTCAATGGCTTCCCGGATCATTTCTTCATCATATTCCATAACATAAGTCTGGATCGGCATACGATCCATAGGCGGCTCCTCCAGCACACTCATGTCACGGATTCCGATCATACTCATATGAAGGGTTCGTGGAATGGGTGTCGCAGTCAGAGTCAGAACATCAATATCCTTTTTCAGCTGCTTGATTTTCTCCTTGTGAGTAACGCCGAAACGCTGTTCCTCGTCAACGATCAGAAGCCCCAGATTCTTATACTCCACATCCTTGGAAAGAACTCTGTGGGTACCGATCACAACGTCTACCTGTCCTTTTTTCAGATCCTGCAAAGTCTTTTTCTGCTGGGCAGGTGTACGGAATCGGCAAAGCAGATCCACGCGCACCGGAAACTCCTTCATTCTCTGGACAAAGGTGTTGTACACCTGCTGCGCCAAAATGGTAGTTGGTGCAAGGTAAACAACCTGCCGGCTCTCCTGCACCTCTTTAAACGCTGCGCGAAGAGCAACCTCCGTCTTACCATATCCAACATCTCCGCACACCAGACGATCCATGATCTTGGTGCTCTCCATATCCCGCTTGGTATCCTCGATGGCGTTCAGCTGATCCTCTGTCTCCTCATATGGGAACATTTCCTCAAATTCCTTTTGCCACACTGTATCCGGACCGCACACATAACCTTCTTTTTCCTGGCGCACAGCGTAAAGCTCCACCAGCTCTTTGGCGATATTTTTGACAGCGCCCTTTACCTTGGACTTCGTGCGGTTCCACTCCTGGGTTCCCAGCTTGTTCAACTTCGGTGCCTTGGCTGTATCTGCGCCGGAATATTTCTGCAGCGCATCCAGCTGCGTCGCCAGAATATACAGATTGCTTCCGTCACGGTATTCAATCTTGATATAGTCTTTTAAGACCTTATCTACTTCAACTTTCTCAATTCCACGGTAAATTCCCAGTCCATGCTTTTCATGGACCACATAATCCCCGATAGACAGCTCTGCAAAATCCTGGATCCGCTTGCCGTTGTAGACTTTTTTCTTTTTCTTTTTTTTCTGCTCCTGGCCGAAAATATCGGACTCTGTGATCACCGCAAATTTGATCAGCGGATACTCAAAGCCTTTCCGGGCGTGTCCATAGAGAACCATAATTTCCCCTGGATTGATCACGCGGTCATAATCTGAACCGTAAAAAGCATTCAGCTCATGCTCCTGCAAATCCTTTGCCAGACGCTCCGCCCTTGTCCTGGAACCGGAAAGCAAGGCAATCTGGTAGCCTTTTTTCTTATACTTTCTCAGATCCTCCACCAGAAGCTCAAAGCTGCTGTTATAAGAAGTTACGCTCTGCACCGTCAGATTATATTTCTCCGGGGCAAAATTCCACTCCACGCCTCTTGGCTCCAATGCCGACAACGACACTGCACGAAGTTTATTCAGCTCTTTCTGAACCTTGGAAAATTCACAAAGCCACTGAACCGGAAGGTTCTTTTCTCCTTTTTCTTCACGATGTGTGCGGCTGGCGGCATACTCTTCCTCCACGCCCAGTCCGTTTTCCAAAATACGGTTGGGTTCATCCAGAAACAGAAGCATTTTTTCCCTGGGAAAATAATCCACAAAAGATACCATCTTTTTGCCGTTATTCCACTCCACAGCCGGATAAATGGCAATCTCATCCAGATTTTCAAGAGAGCGCTGGCTCTCTGCGTCAAAGCTTCGGATAGAATCCACTTCATCTCCCCACAGCTCAATTCTCCATGGATTCTCTTCTGTAAGGGAATAAATATCTACAATACCACCGCGCACAGAAAACTGTCCCGGCATTTCCACCTGTCCTACGCGTTCATATCCAAGCTGCACAAGGGTATTTTTCAGTACATCCATGTTGATCACGCTGTCAGAATAGAAATGAAGCACCTTTTTCCCGATTTCTTCCAGGGGCATCAGATAGTCCATACAGCCGTCAATGCTGGTAACCACAGTCAGTTCCTTCTGCTCCAGAAGTGCCTTTACCACACACATTCTCTGGCGGATCAACAGATTTCCCTGAATATCTGCCTGGAAAAAGAGAAGATCCTTCGCCGGGTAAAACATGGTATTTTTGTCATAAAAGCGCAAGTCCTCGAAGATTTCCTTAGCCTGGCGCTCATCTCCTGCGATCACAAGGCGCATAGGTGTTTTGCCGGAAAGCCCATGGATCAGATGTGCCTTCTGGGATTCCAGGCAGCCTGTGATCTGCACAATGCCCTGATTTTTCTCAAGGCTTTTCTCTATTTCTTCAAATTCTGCCATCCCCTTCAGGGGCTGGGTAAATGAAAGCATGGCTTTCCTCCTTTTCTCAAAAGCCGCACCTTAGAGCCCACCCAAAACATGAAACCATTCCTGCAAGTTATCTGCACGTCATAATTTTCACAAAGCTTTTGGGGGACGCTCCAGGGGCAAAAGAAGCCCAGCTTGTTGCTGGACTTCCTTTGTTACTCAGTAACCCTCTTTCGGTTGTATTCATTCATCGCCGCATCCGGACCATCTGTTATGATTTTTTCTACAGCGTCTGCTGCAAACTCAATTGCTTCATCCACGAGCTTGCGGTCCCCGGATGAAAAACGGCCAAGCACATGGTCTGCCAGATCCCATCCTTTTGGTTTGGCTCCTACACCAATTTTTACACGCATAAATTTCTGTGTGCCAAGTCTGCCAATAATGTCCTTCAGACCATTATGGCCGCCTGCACTGCCCTGCTTCCGGATACGAAGCTGTCCCGGCTCCAGATCAATATCGTCCTGAATAATGATCAGCTCACTCTCCGGATCGATTTTGAAATAAGCAGCCATCTCCTGTACCGGACCACCGCTTAAATTCATAAAGGACAAAGGTTTCATAAAGATTACCTTCTCTCCTCCGATGAATCCGGAACCGTACATAGCATTAAATTTTACGCCGCCCTGCGGAATCTTATGACGTTCCACAAGCACATCGATCGTATCAAAACCCATATTGTGGCGGGTCGCCTCATACTGCTTCCCGGGGTTTCCCAGTCCAACAACTAAATACATAATCTTATTTTCCTTATTCTACTACGAAAGTCCTCCACAGCAATTCCAAAGCTCTAGAGCCGCAGCCTGCTTAACCAATAGCATAAAGCAGATGACTTTCATTTATTATCAAATTAGTTGAAATAAACCATCTCATCAGCCAGAGGTTCGCACGGGGTCACATTCTCTGCATAAAGAACAATTCCCTCGCCCTGGTACTCAGAACGGTTTTCAAAGGCAACCTTGGCAGTCACCTCAACCCACTCGCCGGGCTTCAGCTTCGGTGCATATGCACTCTTACAGATATATCCCAGGAATGAAGTATCATCTGCACAGCAGGTCATGGCAGCACGTCCCGGAATGAAGAACTTGCTGCCCATACCTCTCGGACGTCTTGCACGAGCCTTAAAGCGAAGAGTTTTTCCCACATAACGATCCGGATGATCCATAGCATCTACAAACCAGATTCCGTAATCTTCAGGCGGAATATCTACAATCTCTGCATCCAGGTCAAATGGCATCTGATCTGCGAAAATATCCGTCATCTCGCCTTCTTCGTCCTCAAAAATAACCTCTGCACTTGGGTTTACAACCTTAATGCTTCTGCGGAAGTTTGCAAGAGGATATTCTTTCTTGCTGCGGTTAAACACAACCATATCCGCATTACGAACCATATCCATAAAAATGGATTTCATATTCTGCATATATACCTGGAATGTGCTTGCATCTACACAGGTAATGTGCTGTTCAATTCCCCAGCCTGCCGGGAGCTTCATCTCCTCGAATTTGCTTACCAGCCACATTCCATTATATTCCATAACCACACGCTCCGGCTGATGGATAATATCCAGTGCCTGAAGGCGCTCCGGTGTAAAATCTTCTTCTTTCTCAATAACCTCGACTACAACATTATCTTTTGCAAGAGCCTCTTCATCGTACTCTTCCTCTCCCTCCTCGCAGAGAATGAGAAGTGTCTTTCCCTCTGTACGGAAGTAATCCTGCTGGAGGGTAAAGCTGAGGAAAGAGGTCTTGCCGCTTTCCAGAAAGCCGGTTATGAGATAAATCGGTACTGTAATTTCATCCATTTACAGAAACCTCCCTGTATTTTTCTTAAAAGCAGTGCATTCACGTAATACCGCTTATAAACAGCAACAAATAAGCTTACAAAAAGCCTTTTATCCCGTTTATATGTCAATCATTAAGCTACGCCGAACAGCTTGACCAGTTTCTCTTCATTTAACTTGGAACCAATTACGCAAAGACGTCCGGTGTACTCCGGTGAACCTTCACGGATCTCAGTTTCTTCCGGAACCATATCGAAATAGATCCATGTTCCGTCCTCTGCCGGAAGCATTCCCTTAGCACGAAGGATCACGCCATACTCTTCAGAAGCGGAAAGGCTCTCCAGCATTTTCTCAAGCCCTTCTCTTGTAAACTTCTTAATAGTCTCACGTCCCCAGCTGGTAAATACTTCGTCTGCGTGATGATGGTGATGATCATGGTGATGT
>OLRP01002357.1_pt1 | contig 13146 bp, 10 predicted proteins | sample 1672401 | NCBI WGS metagenome assembly OLRP01 (sample SAMEA3136682, study PRJEB25190) | human gut metagenome | reverse complement strand
CGCCGTGTCCTGTGTCATAATCTTTGATATCATAGCACTGGCAGGTAGGGCATACGAATGTACAGGTACCACATGCCAGACATGGTTTGTAAAGTTCTTCCCATACAGGAGAGTTAAAACGGTCCATGTAATCTTCCTGTCCCCATCCTTCCAGAGAAAGATTAGAGTAAGGAAGTTTTTCTACGATGGCGCGGATTGCAGTTTTCTCTTCTTCTACCTTTGCTTCATCCGCATCGTTAAGAAGTTCTGCAACTGCTTTTGTAAGAGCTTCGCCCTTCTCTGTAAGAGGTTTCCAGTAAAGCTCGCCTTCGATCATCCATGCTGCAACATCTGCAACAGGATCTGCACAGTCAATGCCAAATACCTTACAGAAACAGCTCTCTTCCGGTTCATGACATGCAAGTGCAACGATGGTTCCATGCTCTCTTCTTGCTGCATAGAAGGTATCTACCGGATCACTTAAAAATACGTTATCCAGAACTTTTACACCCTGTACATCGCAGGCTTTCATACCGAATACAACAAAGTTTTTCTCCTGTAATGCCTGTGGTTCGATGGTAATGTTCTTTCCTTCTTTTTCGCAGGTATAAAGGTTTTCACTCTGTGGAAAGAAAGCATCTTTTGGTGACTTTACGGTTTTTAAAGTGTCAAGACAGACTTCTGCGTCCTGGCTCCATGCTCTGAAGTTTACCTGATCACTGACTTTGACAGGTAAATATAAATCCTGATCTGCGGCAATTTTCTGGAATAATGCCTGCAGATTCTCTGCTGCTATCTTATACATACATTATCCCCTTTCTGCCACGATACTCGGCTCAACATCTTCAAATGTAAAGTTTGTAAGAGGTCCCTTGGATGTTGAATCCTCTCCTGCCTGATATTCACCATAGAATGTATCAATATCTTTGATAAATTTACGATTGAACAGGTGAAGCGGAATTCCCTGAGGACATACTCTGCTGCATTCGCCGCAGTCTGTACATCTTCCTGCCACATGGAATGCACGGATGATATGGAACATCTTCTCTTCGAAAGAGTCCACGTTTGCTTTCTGCGCACTGTCAAACTTATTGCTGTCGAATACACATTTACGGCAGCTGCATGCAGGACAGACATTACGGCAGGCATTGCAGCGGATACATTTGCTTAACTGGCTCTGGAAGAATGCAAATTTTTCTTCCGGGCTCATTGCTTCGATCTTCTCTACTTCTGCAAAACGATCTGCATCTTTTGTGTCTTTGGACTCACCGATAAGTTCATCATAAATCTTATGTTCTTTTCCTTTACATACGTGACATCTTTCAAGCATTGCATCTTTGTATGCACAGGTCTTCTCACCATAGATTGTCTGAATAGTCAGTGTTTCTGCCTCATCTGTGATCTCTGCACCGGAAATGCTTTCGATACCTTTGATTCCCTGTTTGCGGATTCTCTCGATATCCAGTTTTCCTTTACATCCAACACCAATGATATAAGCTTTCTCACGGTCTACACGATGCTCTTTGATCAGCTGATTAAAGCTGTATGTATCACATGGTTTTAAACAAACCAGTGTCTTGCCTTCCAGTTTGGAAGCTTCGATCATATATTTGCTTAAGTTTGCACCGCAGAATCCGTTATATACAAAATCTTTCAGAGATTCTTCTGTTTCAAAGTAAGCCGGTTCCGGATTGTAAGGCAGATCTCCGGCTTTCCATCCCAGAACTCTTGCAACTGTACCGTCAGCAAGCAGTTCTTTTGCACGATTTATCAGCTCCTGCATCTTAAATCCTCCAATCTTACGTTCTTACCGAGTGAATGGATCTTCTCTACAAACTCATTCATAGTCTGGGAGAATTTCACACCTTCAGCAGCGGAAACCCATTCTACTCGTGTTCTTCCGTTTTCCACACCGATGTAGTCAAGCATGGAGAAAAGAAGCGTCATACGTCTTCTTGCATAGTAGTTACCTGTGCTGTAATGACAGTCTCCAGGATGACATCCACACATGATCACACCGTCAGCACCTTTCTCAAAAGCACGGAGGATGAACATTGGATTGACACGGCAGGAACATGGAACACGGATGATCTTTACGTCAGCCGGGTAAGAAAGACGGCTGCTTCCTGCAAGGTCTGCACCTGCGTAACTACACCAGTTACAGCAGAATGCTACAATCTTAGGTCTGAATTCTTCGTTTGTTTCTATCGACATATTGCATCTACCTCCGCGATAATCTGTCTGTTGGAAAAGCCCTGCAGATCCATAGCACCAGACGGGCAGGCTACTGTACAAGCGCCGCATCCCTGGCAAAGTGCTGTATTTACAACGGCTACTCTTCTTGTTTCACGGATACCGTGGTCATTTACCTGTTTATCCTCATAGGAAATTGCTCCATATGGGCAGACATTTGCACATGTAGAACATCCGTTACATAACAGTTCATCGGATTTTGCTGTACATGGGTTGGTTGTCAGTTTATCTTTGGCAAGAAGGCCGATTGCCTTAACTGCTGCTGCGCCAGCCTGTGCAACTGTCTCCGGAATATCTTTCGGTCCCTGGCATACACCGGAAAGGAAGATACCTGCTGTAGGAGATTCTACAGGACGGAGTTTTGCATGGGCTTCTGTGAGGAAGTTGTTTGTATCAATACTTGCTGTAAGCATAGTAGCGATCTTACGAACATCCGGGTTCGGTTCAATGGCTGTTGCAAGAACGACCATATCTGCTTTCTTAAGGATTTGTTTGTTGTCGATCAGGTCAGATCCCTGTACAAGAAGGCTTCCGTCCGGCTGAGGAATGACTTTTCCTACCTGGCCTTTGATGTAGTTTACACCGTACTGCTCTACAGCTCTTCTGTAGAACTCATCGAAGTTCTTACCAGGGGTACGCACATCAATATAGAAGACTGTTACATTTGTATCCGGATATTTATCACGGATCAGCATTGCATGTTTTGCTGTGTACATACAGCAGATCTTGGAGCAGTATGGCTTTCCTCTGTCATCAGAACATCTGCTTCCCACACACTGGATAAATACCAGCTCTTTCGGAGCCTTTCCGTCGGAAAGACGCTCTAAGTGTCCTTTTGTAGGACCTGCTGCGTTCATGATACGTTCCAGTTCCAGGGATGTGATAACATCTTTACTCTGGCTGTACGCATATTCATCATATTTGTCAAGTTTGATGGTATCAAAACCTGTAGCAACTACGATTGCACCGTATTTCTGTGTTACGATCTCATCCTGCTGATCGTAATCAATGGCTCCTGCCTGACATACTTTGGAGCAGACACCACATTTTCCTGTTTTAAATTTCAGACAGTTCTCACGGTCGATAACCGGAACATTCGGGATTGCCTGTGCAAATGGAGTGTAAATAGCAGTTCTGTTATTTAATCCTCTGTTAAATTCGTTCGGAATCTTCTTGGACGGACATTTTTCCTGGCAGACACCGCAGCCTGTACATTTGTCCATATTTACACTTCTTGCTTTCTTTCTGATATCAACGGTGAAATCACCTACGAAACCGCTGACATGTTCTACTTCACTGTATGTATAGATATTGATCTTCTCATGTGCTGCTGCCTCTACCATCTTAGGTGTGAGGATACATGCAGAACAGTCAAGTGTCGGGAATGTTTTATCAAGCTGTGACATTCTTCCACCGATACTTGGAGTCTTCTCTACGATATCTACTTCATATCCTGCATCTGCGATATCCAGGGCTGTCTGAATTCCGGCAATACCGCCGCCGATGATCAGGGCTCTCTTTGTAACACGGCTCTCCCCTGGCTGAAGAGGTGTGTTTAAGTTTACTTTTGCGATTGCTGCCCTGGCAAGGATCACGGCCTTCTTTGTAGCCTCTTCCATATCCTTGTGGATCCAGGAACAATGCTCACGGATATTTGCAATCTCCACCATGTATGGATTCAGGCCAGCTCTTTCAGCTGCTTTTCTGAATGTTGCCTCATGCATACGTGGAGAGCATGAACAGACAACAACGCCTGTCAGGTTTTTCTCTTTAATGGCTTCCTGAATTTTAGCCTGGCCTGCTTCTGAGCACATGTACTGGTAGTCTTCTGCATGAACGACACCCGGCTCTTTGGCAGCTAATTCAACAACTTTTTTTACATCTACCGTAGCGGCGATATTACTTCCGCAATGACAGACAAATACACCAATTCTCTGCACGCTGGCTTACCTCCTGTATCTTCTGAATGCACTTACCAAAAGCTGCTGTGGCAGTTCCGGATCAAGAAGCTGTGGTATCTCATCTGCTTTCAGATAATCGCCGCCTTTTTCACGGACAACTAACTGTCTTGCTGCATCGATGATCTTTCCCGGTTTTACATCTCTTGGACAACGCTCTACACAGGCGAAGCAGGAAAGGCATTTCCAGAGAGACTTTGAATTGACAAGTGCTTCGATATCTTCATTTACAACATAGGATACAAACTGATGTGGCTTGATATCCATTTCATTGAAAGATGGGCAGGTAGCAGAACATTTTCCACATTTCATACATTTCAGCGGATTGGTTCCGGAGATCTCTTTGATCTTTTCTGCTGCTGAATGCTGGTTTCTCATTTTGCCACCTCCTCTTTTACTCCGAGGGCTTCTGCAAGGAGCTCTGTGAAATAATATACAGGCAGTTCGCTGGAAGCGTTTTTATTTAAATTATATTTACACAATGGACAGGCTGTGATCAGCATATCTGCGCCAAAGCCTTTCGCACTGTCTTCGATTTTCTGACACATGTTCTGAGACATATCTTTTTCTTTCAGAGAAATGTAACCGCCGCAGCATTCATTTCTGTATGGATAGATTACCGGTTCTGCCCCAAGTGCACGGATGAAATCTTCCATGATTGTCGGATTCTCCGGATCATCAAAAGCCATGATCTTGCCCGGACGTAATAAGAGACATCCGTAATAGGCTCCGATTTTCTTTCCTGTAAGCGGGTTTACTACCTTCTCTTTCAGCTTGTCGAAACCGACTTTGTCGCGAAGCACTTCCAGATAATGGAGTACTGTTGTCTCGCCAGCATAAGGCTCGTCAAGCTGCATGTAATTATTTGCTCTGGTGCGGATATCTTCCACATTCTTCATGTCGTCATTGACACGTTTGATCACGTGATGACAGGCAGAACAGATTGTCACCAGATCCTGGCCTTTTTCTTTGGCCTGATTAAGAGCACGTACGGAAGAAAGTTTCGTAGCGATCTCGTCAGTTCCCAGAGGATAAACACCTCCGCAGCACTGCCAGTCTTCGATCTCTTCCAGTTCAAACCCAAGTGCTCTGGCGCTGGCTCTGGCATATTCGTCCAGATCTTTCGCCTTGTTTCTCAGGGTACAACCCGGATAATAACTGTACTTCATACTTAACATTATCCTTTCTTAGTTGTTCAGATAAATTCATGTTGCTCAAATAATGATATCAGGGTCCAAAAGCAATTTGCCCCGATATATAGCGCCCGTAAATAACAGTCGCTAGTCCTTGTCTTTTTTTTAACAATATATGGACAAAAATATAAATCAAGTCTAATACAATTACTTTTTATATCTTTGTTGAGACATAGAAAATAAAAGAGTTCGCACACCCTTCCTCCGCAATTAAAGGAGTGTATCAGCTCGATTTCCGAAAAATATTATATCATATTGACAACATTTTAACAAGAGGTTTTTGATATTTTTTTTATCACGCATCATTGCTCAATTCTTCTGATCTAAATTAATCTTTTTCAGGCAGATAAAATCTTCCGCTTTTCTATTTACTCACAATCATAGTATCTTTCAAAAAATTAATAAAAATATTATTTATATATTTTTTTGCTTTTGATATATGTAAGCCAAAATTCGTCTGTTTCCGCTTACAGTACAGAATTTTGGCTAATAATTAAAAAGGAGTAAACAGTAATATGGATTCAGAAGAACAGGCTGTACCTGTACTTCTGAATGTTTTGTCTGATATATTATTAATTAAGGTCAATCTGAGCAATAATTTCTTTCAGTGCATCTGCACTCTTCTTAAGCTGTTCGATCTCAGCTTTTGTCATTCTCATTGGAACTTTGCCCTGTACACCATTTGGTCCTACCAGAGTTAATGTACTCAGGCATACATCATCGATTCCGTACTCTCCATGCATCATAGTAGATACTGTAGAGATAGACTCTGAAGAAGATACAAGAAGGCTGCAAAGTTTGCATACAGAAGAGGATACTGCATAGAAAGTTGCACCTTTCTTGGAAATGATCTCACCGCCAGATTTCTGTACATACTGAAGCATTGCTTCTTTATCAATCGGTTCAATATCCTTACCGAGTTTCTTCTCAAGGTCGTAATATTCATCCACACTTACACCTGAAATATAGGCACCAGACCACGGAATAAAGGATGTATCTCCATGCTCACCGAATACATAGGCATGGATATTACTCTGTGCAATCTGGAAATGTTCGGATAATCCGCAGCGCAGACGTGCAGAGTCAAGAATTGTACCGGAACCAAGGATCTGGTTTTCTGGAAGTCCGGAAATCTTTGTAAATACATAAGTCATGATATCAACCGGATTGCTTACGATCAGATAAAGGGCATTTGGAGCTGCCTTTACGATCTCCGGTGTGATAGATTTGAGGATATTTACATTTGTCTGTGTAAGTTCAAGTCTTGTCTGTCCTGGTTTACGGGCAATACCGGATGTGATGATAACGATGTCAGAATCCCTAGCATCTTCGTAGTCTCCGGCAATGATAGAGATAGGATCTCTGAAGCAGGTTCCCTGGATAATATCCAGAACTTCACCTTCTGCTTTCTTTTTGTTGATATCGATCAGAACAATTTCAGATGCGATATCCTGGCTTGATAAAGTGTACGCGATGGTAGATCCGACGCTGCCGGCTCCAATGATAGTAATTTTACTGCTCATAATCTTAATACTCCTTTTCTCCTAACAAAATTGACGTCTTAATGATAACACATTGTCAAAAAATTGACAAGAGCTTTTGTACAGAAACCTGAACAATTTTTTCGTTTAAATATTTGTTTGGAAGCATAAAATTGTTTGTTAGTTTGATATAATTTTCACATTTTCCTATTGGAGTAGATACTTGCAATTTAAGCAGTGGTTGGGGATTTCCCTGATTTTTGATTCGGTTAAGTACAGTATCTGAAAGCTTTATCTGTCAGAATACGTGCAAAGATTAGTCCTAATGGCAACGCTGCAATGATAAGGATCGCAGACGCAAACCAGGATGCAGCTACTGATAATGACATAATACCAAGATTATAAAATCCTCTGTATAAATATAATCCCGGAACCATGATAACGATTGAGGGAACTGTTACAGATATCCTTGGATATCCGACTTTATTCTTCAGCAGGGACGCCAGAAGTCCCGCAGTAAGTGCACCAATAAATGCGGCTGCAGCAGGAGGAATATTTGCAAGGTCTACCAGTTCCAGTCTCAGAGTATTGGCAACTGCTCCTATCCCGGCTGCTGCGACTGCCAGACGAACCGGGCTGTTAAACATGATAGAGAATCCAAACACTCCGCAGAAACTTGCAAGAAGCCTGAATAAGATCCACTGCTCTGTTGACAGTGAAAGTTTTATAAAATCTACAGGTTTCAAATGCAGGATCAGTGCCATGATCCATGCTGACATAGTAGCTACCAGAATAACGATCAAAGCATAAGTCAGACGTTCTATTCCTGAACGCATATCCAGTTTTGCAAGGTCAATACCACTGGTAATAAACGGAAATCCCGGTATGATAAAGAGCATTGCACAGATATATCCCGCTTCGTGCTGAACAGAAATACCAAATAATATTTCTCCAAGTTTGAGCAGACCTGCATATGCAAAACATGCCAGAGATACAGAAGACACAATACATAAGAACAATGTAAAATGGTGTTTGGTCAGTTTGCAGCGGAGATAATTTCCAATTCCTGCCCCGACAAATGCACAGAACATCTCAATCGGACCGCCCCCAAGAAGGAATGTAAATCCGCAGCATGCGATCGCTGCAGCAAGTCCCAGTGCAGGCGGGGAATATAGACCATGTGTTTTTTCAATATTGTCAAGAAATGTATGCAGCTGTTCTCCTGACATATGTTTTCCTTCTTTTTCAAAGTTTCGGATAAAGTGTTCCAGACGATTTAACTTCAAAGTATTTACGCCTGTATTAGTCAGGCACAACGACTGGGTAAAACCATTTTCTCCGTCATAACATGTATATTCAATGGACATCAGACCAATATCCTCCGTACACGTAATGCCAAGTGCTTCTGCCAGTGTATTCATGGAACTTCTCACTCTCCATGCTCCGGTACCGCATGAGAGAAACATAATCCCCACACGTCCGATAATGGATGCTTTCTCTGCGATGCTGGAATCTACAACTGGTACATTTCCCCCATTTTCATCTGTATACTCATGCCAGGCAACATCCATATGGTTCTTTTTAATCACTTCCTGCGGCATTTTTCTCACTTCCTCATTCTATATTGTCAATCGGATAAAATCATCCGCTTTGCTACTTGCTTGATTTGTTAAAGCTGCAGACTGTCATTTCCCGCTTTCTCCATCATTTTCTCTCTGCATGCCAGTACGATTCCGTCAATCTCGTCTAAATGCTGCAGCATTTTTTTCTCAAATTCATGGATAGGAAGAAGAATTCCAATTTCATCATAGGGTTTATCCGGATTCTCTTTCTTCAGACCTGTTTCCTGTCCGTAGTATACCATGGCTCTTGGGGCTTCTTCCTGAATCTTCTGGAAAGCATCCCATACAACGGCATATGCCTGTGCTTCTGTCAGACCCAGTTTACAGGTGTCGGGAAGTGCATAAAGAGCCAGGACACCACGTTTACGGTTATCTTTTTCTTCTGTAATGTTCAGACCTTCTGTATAGGTACGGACAAGATCATAACCATCTGCAAGATACAGTGCAGATCTGGGGGCACATTCATGATGTTCATATGTTTCCTTGAATTTTGCATATTCTCTGGCTGAAACCTTTTCCCCGGGAAGAAGTTCTCCGGCTGCATCTGTAAGGAGCACCGGGTTCTCTCCTGCTTTTCCGTGGAATTTCTTCGGGATCAGATAAGCCTCCCTTAACAGGTCAAACATACTTCTGCCGCATAATTCCAACAGCAGTGCACTGATATCACCGTTCTGGTACGCATGAAACAATACCTGCAGGAAATGATCTCTGTCATTATCTGTCAGACGATGGTCGTCATCTATATGGTCATAAAAAACTCCGCTTAATCGTCCGGATGCTTCCGGCGAAGCCAAAATTTTAGAAAAAATTGTTTCTACTGCTTCTTCTCTTGGCAAAACTGTACTCATAATTAACTTCCCCTTTCCAATCGTTTCAGATTCTTTTTTCGGTTTTCATTATAGTCTTGCTTTTAGTAATGTCAACATAAAAAGAGGGAATTTTCTGATATCAATTTTACATAGATGCAAGCTAAAAATTATATAAAAAAGACATTCCATCCACTGGGGTAGAATGTCTTTTCTCATAACTTATATGATTCTTTTGAAGTTACGTTCTATATACACAGTGGAAACCATTTTTCGATTACACACTGATGTACTTTTTCTTTTTTATCGTAGTTGATCCCCACCAGCAAAATATCTCCTGTATACTGCTGTAATGACTCTGGATATTTTCGTTCTTTTATCTGATTCAGAGCAGTTTCTGCGTCTTTGTTCCATTTCAGTTCGACGAGTAATGCAGGATAATAGTCTCTGTACAGTGGTTTGGGGATGAAGACGAAATCTGCGAAGCCTCTTCCTGTCGGGAGTTCCCGGATTGGCTTAAAATAGTATTTTATTGCACTTAAGTAGGCAATGCTGAGTACACTGCTCAGGGAATTCTCGTTGTTGTACTGGATTACAGAAGTGTATTCTGCATGAATTTTCTCTATCTGTTCAGCAACTGTTTCTGCATCCATTTCCCAGGTGGCCTCCAGCAGTTTTTCAGATTCCTGCTGGAATTCAATCAGTTCGTTCCATTTATTTCGTTTGGTTGCGGCACGAAATTCCTGACGGATTTCTTCATTGGGAATATAAGCTCTCTGGGTTCTCTGGTCGTAGGCAAGGTAACCCAGGTGGATCAACAGAGTCAATACATCATCTTTGTCTGCGAAGCTGACCATATCATTCTGAAATTCATTGACATTTACTTCTACAGAGGAACCGGACAGCATTTCTATGATGGATGTCCGCAGACCATCAAAATCCATGTTGATCAGTGGCAGGATTGACAGATAGGTTCCTGTCTGTGACCAGTAGCTCTGGAATGTCCGCATAATTGTCAGATTTACTAACGCATTTGGATTATATACATGGTAATCTCCAAGACGGTAACCATCGTACCACCGCCTCACTTCTGCAAAATCTATCTCATATTTTTCACACAAATCGATTACTTCGTCTTCATTAAAACCGATATATGGTGTCAATGGACCGGCATTAAGCATTGTAAACTGGGTGAAATTATTTAAGGCAGACTGAGTTTTCAATTTCTTTATCGGCAAAATTCCGGTCAGATATGCAAGTGCGATATATTTTGATGCCTCAATTCCTTTAAACATATTTCTGAGAAAATCGATATACATTTCCTGCGCTGCCTGATTATGGGCTTCATCACGGATCAGGACATCCCATTCATCAATGATTACAATAAACTGTTTTCCTAATACAGTATTAATGCGTGCCATTGCTCCATATATAGTGCTGTTTTCCACCAGATTGACTTCAGGATAAGTCTCTCTTAATTCGGAAACAACGATATTCGTGATATATGAAATTAAATTCTCACTGGAACCTGCTGATATACAGCACCATTGTACATCAAAATGAATGACATCATATTTATTTAAATGTTCGTAAAAATCCGGACATTTGCTGATTTCCAGTCCTGAAAACATTTTTTCAGTGTCGCATCCTTTACTGTAATATGCAGTCAGCATATCTACAGTAACAGATTTCCCGAATCTGCGCGGACGACTGTTACATATAAACCTGGCATTTGTGCCCAATACTTTATTTGTATATTCCAATAATCCCGTTTTGTCTATATATACTTCTGAATTGACTGCACACTGAAATGCTGCAGCATTCGGATTTACAAACATACCCATTATCTCACCCTCCCTCTTTATTATTGATAGCTTTTCTGTCTTCTTATACAGCATCTTATAACCTCCTTAATAAATATGTTCAGGAGTTCCTGTCTTTTAGAAAACTCCTGCTAGAAATAAATAGTGAAAATTAAAGCATGACTTTTCTGAAAGAACAGATTCATGATCTGTATATGAATTGAGATTTGGCTGTAACTGTTGAAAATACCGGACAGTTACATAGATTTAGATAATTAGAAAATATGCTTTTGTTTATCATAGCATACCGGAACTTATTGGGCAAGAGACAAAAAAGAATCCAACGCATAAACCTATATGTTTTATGCATCAGACTCTTTTCATTTTTGATAATTATCCTGTCAGGAAAATAAACTTATCTTCCACAGCAGTTTTTATATTTCTTTCCTATAAAGTAAAAAACTCGCGTATTGCGTAAAATCTTACCCGTAAAAGAATGTTTGCTGTATAGCATGGGAAGTTTAGTACCTGATACAGTTACAGATGAGTATATCTTGTCTGTAAAGGATGCTGTCAACCACCCTATGATGTAGCACCACTTTAGGTAGCAATACCTATTGGAGATAAAAGGTCGAAGGCGTAAACCGTTACTACGACTGGGCAGTTACAAGCCCATTGCCTTTAGGTAATGGGTAGTTGACAGTTATACAATAGTAAGTCACAAACTCACATATGAAACATATACTAATATCGAGAACTGCAATCTATTATTGTCAGATTCCACGACAACTGCCGGAATGTCCTGTAAAATTACAGTCTGCCGGGCAGACTGTCTAGTCTGACGATATAAGATTTTCCAGAGGTGATACTTTTCTATGCTGTTTAGTCGTCATACCTCAGATGATCCGGAATTATCCGGTACATCCTGTTGTAACAATAACAATCGCTGCAGCTGTGACTGTCAGGGACCTCAGGGGCCGCGCGGTTGTCCTGGTCCTACCGGACCCAGAGGCTGTCCCGGTCCCGTTGGTCCGATGGGACCTCAGGGCCCCCAGGGTGAACCCGGACTTCAAGGCTACCCAGGTCCTGTCGGACCTGTTGGAGCCACTGGCGCTACTGCCCCGTCAATATATGCACAACAAGGAAAATGCCGTAACCATGCGGCTTTCAGCACATTAAAGACAATTAAACAACCCCTATAATTACACCTAAAACGCCGTAGCAAGGTTGGACAAGCCTTGATATGGCGTTTTTAAGTGAGTAGGATATGTCGCCGCAGCTTGAAAAGAGTTGCGGTTTTTTTATGCCCGAAAACAGGCGGTAACGTGGAACGTTAGGCGCGAAAAAGCCCTTGCAATACAAGGCTTTTCAGACACAAAAACGGCAAAGGCATACTGCAATACCAAAACCGCCGAAAACGGCTTTCTAATATTCCACGCAGACCAAGAGAGGAAGTGATGAAACATGGCAGTTTTCAGAGTGGAACGCAATACGGGATATACCGTTATGAGCAACCACCACTTGCGCAATAAGGAACTCACCTTAAAGGCAAAAGGCTTGCTTTCGCAAATGCTGTCTTTGCCCGAAGATTGGGATTATACCCTTGCGGGCTTATCTCACATCAACCGCGAGAAGATCGACGCAATCCGCGAAGCGGTAAAAGAACTCGAAAAAGCCGGATATATCGTGCGCAGCCGGGAGCGCGACGAGAAAGGACGCTTGCGGGGCGCGGATTATGTCATATACGAGCAGCCGCAGCCGCGAGAGCCGGAAGCAGCTACCAGCGGCGAACAGCCGTCTATATCGGATTACCCTACATTGGAAAATCCAACATTGGAAAATCCAACATTGGATAATCCAACGTTGGAAAAACCTACGTTGGAAAATCCAACGCAATTAAATAAAGATATATCAAGTAAAGAACAATCAATTACTGATTTATCAAGTACCCATTCCATTCCTTTCCATTCCCCAAACCCCTTGCCCTTTGCACAGGACGAAGCGGCTACGCCGCCGGAAAGGAAAAGAACGGAAGCGAAAAGCAATAGCGCA
>OLRP01002346.1_pt1 | contig 13171 bp, 12 predicted proteins | sample 1672401 | NCBI WGS metagenome assembly OLRP01 (sample SAMEA3136682, study PRJEB25190) | human gut metagenome | reverse complement strand
AAATAATGGCCTTCTGGTATCTCCCACAGCGCGGAGAATGGCTGCACCATAATTATAAAGCATAAAAAAGGGCATTCCCAGAAAATAAATCCGCATATACAGGGCAGACTGACTGATTACATCCTCAGGAGTTCCCATAAGCTTCAGGGAAAATCTGGCAAACATCAGTCCCAGGATTCCCATAAGAACCCCACTGATCAGAGCTACCGTAACAGAAGTGTGGACTGTCTCTGACATCTCCTTCGATTTTCCGGCAGCATAAAATCTGGCAGCAAGTACATTGGCTCCCAGGGAAATGCCAATAAATAAATTAGTAAAAATATTGATCAGTGCAGTAGTAGATCCTACAGCAGCCAGTGCCTGACTTCCACTGAACCTGCCCACTACCACAATATCCACAGCATTAAACAGAAGCTGCAGGATTCCGGACAGCATTAAAGGCAATGAAAAAGAAATCAGCTTATCCATGATCGTTCCATTGCACATATCTATCTCATATTTATTATGTTTCACGTTTCTTTCATTCCTTTCTCAGTTACAGTAACCAGTTTATCCGTTGAAAAGCCCGAATTTCCGGACTATGCCGGAAATCCAGGCCATATTTATCTGTTTATTCCTCAACCAGAGTACCGAAATAATAAAATCCCTTACAGGTATCCAGTCGTACCTTTACATATTTTCCAAGAAGATCTCTGCAGCCTGGGAAATGCACCAGCAGATTATATTCCGTTCTGCCTGTATAGATTCCCTTTTCCTTACTCTCCTCTTCCACCAGGATCTCCTGCACCGTACCCTGGAAGCGGGAAGAAGCCTGACGCCCCTTTTCCTGTACCAGGGAAAGCAGACGGTCAAAACGATCCTTTACCACATCCTCAGGAATCTGGTTCTCCATTTTTGCAGCAGGAGTGCCACTTCTTTTGGAATAAATAAAAGTAAAGGCTGTATCAAAATCACATTTATCTACCACATCCAGTGTGTCCCGGAAGTCCTCTTCTGTCTCCCCGGGGAAACCTACGATAATATCCGTAGTAAGGGAAATATCCGGGATGGCTGTACGGATCTTCTGCACCAGCTCCAGGTATTTCTCCTTGTCATAGCGCCGGTTCATGATCTTTAAGATACGGCTGCTTCCGGACTGCATAGGCAGATGAAGATGATGGCATACCTTTTTGCTTTTTGCCATGGTTTCAATCAGTTCATCTGACAGATCCTTGGGATGAGAGGTCATAAAACGGATCCTCTTTAACCCCTCAATTTCCTCTACCTGCTGCAGAAGCCGGGCAAAGGTAATGGGATTCTCCAATGTCTTGCCATAGGAGTTTACATTCTGTCCCAGGAGCATAACCTCTGTCACACCGTCTGCCACCAGCTCTCTGATCTCCTGAAGGATAGCTTCCGGCTCACGGCTTTTCTCCCGTCCACGGACATAGGGAACGATACAATAGCTGCAGAAATTGTTACAGCCAAACATGATATTCACACCGGTTTTGAAAGAGTATTTACGGTCTGCCGGCATCCCCTCTACGATCTCGTCAGATTCCTTCCATACGTCAATGATCTGCCCCTCCGTATTTAAGCTTCTGTAAAAAAGCTCCGGGAATTTATGAAAATTATGAGTACCAAACACCAGATCAACAAAGGAATAATCCTTATGGATCTTCTCGATTACTTCCGGCTCCTGCATCATACAGCCAAACAGTACGATCTTCATTTCTTTTTTATGTTTCTTAATGCTCTTCAGATGTCCCAGGTGTCCGTAGATCTTCAGATTGGCATTCTCACGGACAGTACAGGTATTATAGATCACCACATCTGCGTCCTCTTCCCTGGAAACCTCCTCATAGCCCATTTTCTTCACAATACCGGCAACTGTCTCTGTCTGAAGTGAATTCATCTGACAGCCGGCATTCTGTATAAAAAAGGCCGGCTGATGGTCATATCTCTCTGCGACCAGTGCCTTACATTTTTCAATATATTCTAACTGCACTTTACTTTCCTGTGTATTAATCACTGTATATTTCCTCGTCCTTTCACAAGTTCTATTCTATATTTATTATAAATTTGCGCTTTTCTTATCATACAGAATTTAGAGACAGATGTCAAACAAAAAAGCAGGAAAAAGGCAGGCCCGAAAGCCCGCCTTTTTCATTCTCACAGCCGCCTGACCCTGTCAGACGGTTCAATTGATTACATTTCTTTTTTACGTCTTCTCACCAGCACATAACCGCCTGCCAAGATAGATGCTGCTGCCAGTGCCATCATAGTACCAACCGGTGATTCATCTCCTGTAGATACTGCTGACTTGGAAGCAGATCCGCTTGTTCCATCTGCATAGGTGGTTGGTGTCAGATCTGATGTACCCTCTGCTGTTCCGTTTCCTCCATAAGTACCGTCTGAACCGGTAACGCCAGGAGTTACAGATGTCTGAGCCAGAGGAGCTGCCTTAAACTGATATTTTACAGATTCGATAATACCGCTCTGTGCCTGCCATTCTGTTCCGCTGTATACCTCTTTCTGGAAGAATACATAAATATCATAGGTTGTCTCTGCATCCTTGTAAATACCCTTGGCAGCGCCGATCTTCCAGGTAGTATGCATATCCTTGGAGGATGGATTTGCTGACATGCTCCAGTACTGTGGTACCCATCTCACATCTCCCTCATGAGGATCTGCATTGTCTGTACCTGCACCGATTGCTCTGAAATCATAGAAAGTTCCAGGATAGAAGGTAAGTGCATTTTCAAAGCCCTGAACCTTACTTTCTGTAACTGCCGGAGTCTTTGGTTCCGGTTTCGGTTCCTCAGGTTTAGATGGACGTTTCTCATAATTCGGTTCAAAACGCGCTAAAGTTTTATTATCAGGATTTTTCTCACTCATAAAAATCACATAAATATCTACAGCCTCATCTGGTAAACCCTCTACCGTGTATTTAGTTAATTTGTCAGCATTAATCAACTGCCCTCCAAAAGTAGTATTTTCCGGTTTAGAGCTGCCTTTCGGAACCCAAGTAACCTGATAACGTCCCTTAATATTGGAATAAAACTCAATTTCAATTTTATCATATCCCACCCATTTACAAGATTTAGGTGTTATCTTCGCCTTTGCTTCCGGTTTCTCAGAAGGAGTGGGAGTTACCGTTACAGTGGGATCTACCAGTTTTCCGTCTTCCCCAATGGTAAAGGTCTGTCCTTCATAAGTAAGCTGAGGCAGAACTTCTGCCAGTGTTACATCTGTTACACCTTCTGCTAATCCTACTACTGATACACCGGCCTTTGCATCCTTTACCTGGACGCCGATGGTAGAACCGGTTGTTGCACCGGTCACATTGATCTTGCCTTCTCCTGCCAGAACCAGGTTGCTGGCAGCATCATTCTGATCCTTATTTTCTGTTACAGATACAGTACCTTTTACGTTTACTGCACCTTCACTGTAAATACCACCGCCAAGTGCTGCAGTATTACCTGTAACAGTTCCGCCCTGCAGATATACGTTGGCGCCGGAGGCTGCATTGACAGCTCCACCCTGTGCTGCAGTGTTACCTGTAACAGTTCCTCCTAAAAGATAGAAAGCTGCACCGGAAGCCACGTTAACAGCTCCACCATTTACCTCTGTGGAAGTGTTGACATTTCCGGAAAGTATTACACCGTCAGAAATTCCAAAGGTACCGCTCTGTACATCAACCATAGGTGCTGTCACAGCTGTTGTGCCATCCCCTGTACCGTCTACTGTAATGGAACCAGTTCCTATTGCATTTCCGTCTTTATCATTTACTGTACCGCCGGCAATCTGGAAAGTACCGCCGGATACTGAGAAAAGGCTTCCTGCAAAACCGGCAGCACGTTTGATCTTAATATCCTCTGCTGTTGCAACCAGCATAATATTTTTGTTAGCCGGAACATCAATTGTTTCTCCAAGCTCAATCTCGCTGCTGATCTTAATGTATGTAGGATCATTGGCTTCAGCTGTACTGTCAGGTACTGCTGCAAATGCTTCCTTCAGAGTTGCATAGGCAGTCTCGCCGATCACGATTGTTCCGCTTCCTGCTTCTTCAGCAGCCGGTACCTCAGTAGGGTCTGCTGACGGTGTTTCCGGAGTCTCTGCAGGAGTCTCCTCTGACGGTGTTTCATCAGGAGTCTCTGCCGGCTCTTCTGCCGGTGTTTCCGGAGTCTCTGTAGGAGTTTCAGAAGCTGCCGGATCCTCTGCCGGTGCATCTGTACCTTCCTCTGCTGCCAACTCTCCCTCTGCTTCTGCCTGTGCTGCTACTGTATCTGCTGCAAATGCAGCAGAAGGAGCCATTCCCATAGATAATGCTCCAGCCATCAAAATGGCAAATAATTGTTTTCTCCTCATTTTATGTCCTCCATAAATAAGTCTTTTATTTCATTTTTGCAATTCAAAACTAATTTTGAGTATAGCACACCTTTTGCAAAAAATCAAACTTACGGACGAATTTGTCCGTTTCCATAGATAATATATTTGGTAGTGGTAAGTGCCAGTAATCCCATAGGTCCCCTTGCATGTAATTTCTGGGTACTGATACCGATCTCCGCGCCAAAGCCAAACTCAAACCCATCTGTAAATCTGGTGGAAGCATTCACATACACTGCCGCAGCATCCACCTGATCCAGGAATTTCTGGGCATGCTCATAATTATTGGTAATGATTGCCTCAGAATGTCCGGTATTATATTGATTAATATGGCTGATTGCTTCTTCTACAGAGGAAACTACCTTCAGGGAAAGAATATAATCCAAATACTCTCTGCCCCAGTCTTCCTCTGTTGCATGTACAGCTCCGGGGATCAGCTCACAGGCTGCTTCATCTGCCCGGATTTCCACCTGTTTCTCCTGCAGGCGTCTGGCCAGAACAGGCAGAAACTCATCCTTTACTTTCTCATGGACCAGTACAGACTCACAGGCATTGCACACACCTACCCGCTGAGTCTTGGCATTCATAATAATATCTGCTGCCATCTGCAGATCGGCAGTTTCGTCCACATAAATATGGCAGTTACCTGTACCGGTCTCGATCACAGGGATTGTACTATTCTCAACTACTGCTTTGATCAGTCCTCGGCCACCTCTGGGGATCAGCACATCCACATACTGATTCATTTTCATAAATTCTGCTGTGGTTTCTCTGGAAGTGTCCGTGATCAGCTGGATGGCATCCTCTGTGATCCCCTGCTCCCGTAATACCTCACGGATACATTTTACAATGGCCTCATTGGAATGAATGGCATCGCTTCCACCTTTTAAGATCACCACATTTCCGGTCTTAAAGCAAAGGGCAAAGGCATCTGCTGTTACATTTGGCCTGGCCTCATAAATAATTCCGATCACACCTAAGGGCACTCTTTTCTGCCCGATCATCAGACCGTTGGGACGCTTCTTCATTCCAAGAACCTCACCTACAGGGTCCTCCAGCGCCGCCACCTGGCGAAGTCCCTCTGCCATCCCCCGGATCCGGTCACCGGTAAGAAGCAGTCTGTCCACCAGAGCCTCCGGCATATTATTTTTTCTGCCGTTTTCCACATCCAGGGCATTGGCTGCTGTCAGAGTATCTGCATTCTCTGTCAGTGCCTCTGCAACCTTAAGAAGCACCTCATTTTTCTCATTTGCAGAAAGATTTCTCACAAGAACTTCCGCATTCCTGGCATTTTTTCCAAGAGTATTCAGCATTTCATTCATTTCTCAAACTCCTTTCGGTCACAAGATTTAAGCCTCCGATGTCAGGCAGCAGGTTTCCTCCTCTGTCACCAGGATCTGAGGACAGATATCTGTAGGTTCTGTGGGAACCTGATCAAACATCTGAAAGGAAAAAGCCACTGCCACTCTCTGGATATCCGGATGCTTCTCCAGATAACGGTCATAAAATCCTCCACCATATCCTACCCGGTGATTCTCCCTGTCAAAAGCCACACCGGGCATGATCATAAGTGCTGTGGGCCATTCCACGATTTCCCCTGAAGCAGGCTCCGGGATCTGGAAATACCCAGGTTCAAGCTGGGAAAAATCCGTAAGCTTATAAAACACCATATCCTTTCCCACCACCTTAGGTACCGCAACCTCTTTGCCAGCCTTCCATGCCTCTTCAATAAGATACTCCGTGATCACCTCATGATTGTAATCTGCATATGCCAGGATCCTGTCTGCATGCTTAAAGGCAGGAAGAGCCACTACTCTCTGAGTGATCACTTTGCTCATTTCCTCCACCCAGGCATCTGTACGCTGTTTTCTGGCTGCAAAAACTTTTTTCCTAATTTCCTTTTTTGTGTCCATATTTCTCTCCAAGGTTTACTACTGTGCCATCTGCTTCTTTGATATCAATATTATCCAGCTGAGTACGAAGATTCAGACGGACATAGGCAATATATTCCTTGCGCAGCAATTCCCTCTCCTTTTTTTCTTCTTCCGTAAGTCCTACGCTTTTCGCCTTATGTGCCAGTGCATTGATCCGTTCAATCTTTTCTGCCTCCATAAATAAATTCCTCCTGTGTTTTTATAATAATTTATCAATAATATCGATAAGATAAAACTCTTCTCTGGACTGACCCACAAATAAGGTACCATAGTCACGGCCCTCTGTGATCTTGTGAATAATATGGAAATCAGCTCCATTGGCGATGACCATATCCACTCCTGCAGCAGAGGCAATCCTGGCAGCCGTAAGCTTGGTAGCCATTCCTCCGGTTCCCACAGTGCTCTTGGATGTGGATTTTCCCATCTCCAGAAACTCCTCATCCAGATTCTCCACCAGATCAATAAATCTGGCATCCGGATTGATATTGGGATCATCCGTAAAAAGTCCGTCAATGTCTGACAGCAGGATGAGCAGATCTGCCTGTACCAGTGCCGCAACTACTGCGGACAGTGTGTCATTATCACCAAACTTCTCCAGTGACTGCAGCTCATAAGTGGAGATAGAGTCATTTTCATTTACAATGGGAATGACTCCCAGACTCAGAAGCTCATTAAAGGTATTCTGAGCATTTTTACGGTTCGCATTATTAACCATTGTATTTTTTGTCATCAAAATCTGAGCTGAGGGCTGGTTGTATTCCAGAAAAAGCTTCTGATAGATCATGATCAGACGGGCCTGTCCCACTGCAGCGCAGGCCTGCTTGGTCTTAAGCTCTGTAGGCTTTTCCTTCATTCCCAGAGCAGCTACTCCTGTAGCCACAGCTCCGGAAGAAACCAGAATCACATCTTTTCCCTGACTTCGCAGATCACTTAGTTCCCTGGCCAGAACCTCCAGCTTTCGCAGATTCAGTCTCCCTGTTTCCGGATGGGTCAGGGAGGAGGAACCGATTTTAATTACTATTCTCTTTTTATCCTTTAATCTTTCCCGGTAATTCATTTTTCACTCCGTAATTTCAAGTCTTTTTATCGTGTAATGCCAAGCTCATCCAAAGCAGTTCTCTGTTTATTTTCCATAACAACAGCTTCCTCAGGTGTCATGTGGTCATAACCCAGCAGATGCAGCATACTGTGGGCTACCAGGAAACAGAATTCTCTGGTAACACTGTGTCCGTATTCCTCAGCCTGGGCAAAAACCTTATCTACAGAGATCATAATATCTCCCAGTAATAATTCATCTGTATCCAGGTCAAAATAAGATTCGTCCTCCTCCACAATGGCGTAATCTGCCGGTGTCTCAAATGGGATCATAGGAAAAGACAGAACATCTGTAGGTGCAGCAATTTCCCTAAATTCTGTATTCACTCTCTGGATCTCTTCATTATCTGTGAGAACCAGATTTACCTGTGCATCATAAGGACAGCCTTCCATATCCAGAACCTTCTGCACTACTTTTTTTGCCAGCTCCTCATACTCAATTCCGATTTCACGGTCTGTCTCATAATCTATCTGCAATGTCATCTCTCATATCCTCCTCTTCGTCCCCTGACAGGGCGCTCCGGCTTCTGCTTTTTTTCATAGGCATCATAGGCCTGGACAATCTGCTGCACCAGAGGATGGCGTACCACATCCTTGCTGGTCAGCTGGCAAAAGCCAATATCATCTATCTTCTTCAGCACCTTCATAGCCACATCCAGTCCGGAAACAGCATCCCGGGGCAGATCCTTCTGGGAAGCATCTCCGGTAACAATTACCTTGGAGCCAAATCCAATACGTGTCAGGAACATTTTCATCTGTGCAGGGGTGGTATTCTGGGCTTCATCCAGAATAATGAAAGCATTATCCAAAGTACGTCCTCTCATATAGGCAAGAGGAGCCACCTCGATCAGTCCTCTCTCCATATTTTTGGCAAAGCTGTCTGCTCCCATAATCTGATACAGCGCATCATAGAGAGGGCGCAGATAGGGATCTACCTTACTCTGGAGATCACCGGGCAGAAAGCCAAGCTTTTCTCCTGCTTCAATGGCAGGGCGTGTCAGGATAATCCTGCTTACCTCTTCATTTCGAAAAGCAGTCACTGCCATGGCCATAGCCAGGTAAGTCTTACCTGTACCTGCAGGCCCCACTCCGAAAACAATCATTTTTTTGCGGATCTGGTCTACATATTCCTTCTGTCCCAGAGTCTTGGGCTTTATTGGCCTGCCCTGAATGGTATTGCAGATAAAATCCTTATCTATTTCTGTAAGTACCTCATTCCTCTGCTCCATGGCAAGAGAAAGAGCATAGTTTACATTCTGTCTGGTAATCGTATTGCCTCTTTTTGCCAGAACCACCAACTCATCGATCAGTTTTTTCGCAGAGGCTGCATTCTGTTCACTTCCTAATATTTTCAAAACTCCGTCTCTGGAGATCACAGTTACATTTAAGGTCCGCTCGATCAGCTTCAGATGCTCATCAAACTGTCCGAACACATTTGATTCCTGATCAGCCGGTACTTCTGTATGCAATTCAATAATACTGCCTGCCATTTAAAATAATTCCTTTCTGTAGTTACTGTGTTTTATTGTATCACCCTTTTGTATTTTTTGAAATAAAAAATTTAAGGTTTTTCCCAGGGCACTTCTTTTCCTGTTTTTTCAACTATTCCAGAACACCGGAGCTTATGCAGGCAGAGTCTGTAACCCTTATGGTAACATGATTGCCTGTAATCTCTTTTCCCTCTTCCAGAAGTTTTTTCATATATGTGCGCAGGCAAAGCTCTGCCTGGGTCCTGGCTTCTGCAGGTGTATAAATTTCCGTAATCTGTCTGTATTTTTGAAACTCCACTTTTCCCACAGACAGAGGCAGGCTGAAATTCTCATTAAGATACAAGGGATATTCTGCGGAAGATATCCTCCAGTTACCCTTTGGAATATGAAAAAGTTCCAGGTACCAGGCTCCTGCCTTCAGATAAAAGCCAGTTTCAGTTTTACCGGTCATCTCCCTTTCTCTGTGCTTAAGAGGAAATTCCCTGTGATAAACTACAGGATGAGAAATGTAGATATCCGCATCTGCATGGACATATTCTCTGCGCTGGATTTCCTGGTTATCATTCATAATATGTAATTCGCCGGAAACAAGAAGATCTCCAGCATCACAGGTGTCTCCCACTTTTTTTACAGGAATTCCTGCACGGGCAATGATCCGGACAATTTTCCCCTTTTGATCCGCCACCAGATCGCAGGGCATACTGTTTTTTTCTGCTGTCTGCAGTTCCTCCTTCTCTTTTATGTCCAGTATCAGCTTACAGCCTGTGATCCTGGCAGATACCCAGGTAATATCCGGAAAGACTTTTCGCACAGAGGCAGCAAGCTGTGTACAGTTTACCTTCTTTTTGGACATCCCATGGACGATTTCTTCCTTTTCCAGATATTTCAGTATTTCCGGAGTACTGTTTTTTATATTTCCACTGACCTGAATATTCCATATTCTGCCGGACAGAAAAAGCACAAGAATGCCGCCCAGAAGAAGCCCTGCTGCAAAGGCCTTTTTCTTCCTGCACTGGATCATCCGGACCGGAAGCCCTCCCTTTTTCAGGATTTTAATATGAACTCCTGTTTTATTTCTGACAGGCCTTAATTTAAAATAATCTCTCACAGAAACACAGGCCTGTATCCTGCCTTCACCTTTATAAGAGATCTTTTCCATAAAAATCCCACGGTTCCTGCACAGATTAAGAAATCGTCCCAATTGCTCTCCCTCTATGCAAAGGATCACATATCCATATAGAAATCTTAATAATTTTCCCATATCCGGTAGTCATTTCTGCTGCAAAAGAATACTGAAGATCGACCCGGTAATCTTCATTTCCAAAGAGGTATACCAGACAATTTCCAGATTTCTGCCACGCAGAAGGACCTTTCCCCGAAGAGACTGGAGCAGAATTTCAGAATCTGTATACTGCAGAATACCTTTATAATTTTCTATCACTGCTTCTCCGCTTCCTGTGAGGGAAATCTTAGTTTCCCCACCGCCCAGGTCCGGCGCCAGCTCCAGTGCAGTGACCACCTGCTTCTTCCACAGTCTGTTTTTTTCCATAAAAAAATCCCTCCGGCTTTTACTGTCAGTTTATGCCGGAGAGATTTATGGTATGCAAAAGCCCTAGAAAATACAAGGAAACATTCACTTTCATCGGATCAGTATCATGGAAAACCAGAGGATAGTATTTCCGCCCAGGTTATATTCCATGGACTGCTCTTCCACAATTTCATTTACTACTACGCCGTGGCTTTCCAGACAGGGATGCATTCTGTCTAGATGTCTGCAGGGCTTTCCTTCTGTATATGCACATTTCTCACAGATATCACAGGACTCTGTGGAAAGGATAAAGGTTTCATAGCCTTCCTCTTTCAGATATCTTCCCACCTCAGTAGTCAGGTCCTCATGAGCCCGCCTGGTAGATAGCATTTCTTCCATATTCAGGATATCTGACACCTCTGCCACACTGGAAAAAAATACAGCCTGGGGATATTTTTTAATCTTTTTCTCACACTCCTCCAGGGTACCCACAGCAGGAGGACAGGCCCAGGTAGAGCCATAACGGGTACACTCCTGTCTGCAGATCGTCCTGACCCGCTCTTCTATCCTTATATTCTGAGTATCCAGCAGACGATATTCATAAATAGGATACTGTGAAATAAATTCTTCAAATTTCTGTCTATCCATAACATGCTCCTTGTACTATTTGTGATATGGCTCATGATTTATGATCCTGTAGCTTCGATAAATCTGCTCAAGAAGGATCATCTGCATCAGCTGATGGGGAAAGGTCATTTTCGAAAAGCTCAGCTTATAATCTGCCCGTTTCAGCACCTTATCACTTAGCCCCAGGGAGCCCCCGATCACAAAGGCAATGGAGCTGACACCTGAAACGCCAAGACGTTCTATCTTTTGGGACAGCTCCACAGAATCTGCCATTTGTCCGTCAATAGCAAGAGCGATCACATAATCCTGCTCCCGAATATGTTTCAGAAGCCGTTCCCCCTCTGTATCCTTAATCTGCTGATTCAAAGTCTCAGAGGCTTTGTCCGGTGTCTTTTCATCCGGCACCTGACAGAAGGTCAGCTTGCAATATCTGCTAAGGCGCTTGGCATATTCTGCAATTCCTGCACTTAAATATTTTTCTTTAATTTTTCCAACTGATACAATACGGATTTCCATTCTCTTCTTTCCTGTCTTTAATATTGTAAATAGTATTCTCTGGAAGTAAGCTTGCTGGTTTTTCCATTGGCTGCCACAAGGATCACATTAAATATATGGTATCCCACAGGCATGGATATGGGCTGCTCATATTCTGTACTGTTCACATCCGGTTCTCTGTCAAAGGCATAATAAGCCTTACATCCATCCGGGACTGTCACTTTAATTTTTGTCTTTTTACTGTAGTCTCCGGACTTTGGAGATACCTTTGGCGCATCGGGAGTTTTCAGTACGATCACATATTTTCTGGTGATCAGATCACTCTCCATCCCTTTTTCGTTTACGCCAAATGCCCTTAACTCCGTGGTTCCCTCTTTCAGAACAATCGGCCCGGTATACTTCTGGCTGTTTCGATCCGGTACACTTCCATCCAGAGTATAGTAGATCGTATCATAGTCTGCTCTCAGTTCCACCACCCGGGCAGAGGTATAAGTACCTGGCGCCAGGCTAGTCACCGGAGCCTCACAGATATACTCACTGCAGGCATCCCGGATTTCCTGACTGCTGTTTTTAAGCAGAATTTTAATTTCTGACATCTGCCCGTCCAGCGCGAGAAGTTTTACCATTTCCTGATAAACAGGGATTCCGGCTGTCTGATTTTTGATCATGGGACGCAGGATCAGAATGGCAGATTTCATATCTCCCTGAGCCTCCATGATCCTCGCCATAAGAATGTTGGCCCCTTCACTGTCCGGTTCCCGATCCAGTGCCTCATCCGTAAATCGGGCAGCAATTTCATAATTTCCCAGTTCATACTGTTTTTCCGCATAGGAATACAGATGAGAAAAAGTATGAAATTCCCGGTAAAAAACAGCACAGAAAAGCAGCAGTCCCAGCAGCAGCAACAAAAAAATCTGCTTTCTGCTGAAGGACAGCTTTTCTTTCATTTTCTTTTTGAGTTTTTTCTTCCACTGTTTTCTCTTTTTTCCGATTTTTTCCTTTTTCTGTGGCCCTCGCTGCTGTTCTTTTTTTAAAAGAGTTTCCACAGAATCAAATTCCCTGACCCACGGAATCTCCGCAAGGCAATGGGGACAATACAGGGAGCCTTTTTCTACCTCCCTGTGACATTTTGGACATTTCATACATCGCCCTCACCGATTTTTATGATCGACATCTTACTGTCCATATCTTACTGTCCATCCAGATAATTTTCAAATTCTTCCATGGACATCAGAACTTTTCGTGGTTTTGTTCCTTCTTCCGGTCCGACTACACCGGCATCGCAGAGCTGATCCATAATTCTGGCAGCTCTGTTAAAGCCAATCTTGAACATTCTCTGTAACATACCGATAGAAGCCTTTTCCTTCTCAATGATAAATTTTCCGGCTTCCTCAAAATGTACATCCCTGTCATCTCCGCCTCCGGATACGGACGCAGACAGAGGAGAGTTCACCTGCTGCTCAATCTGCGGATTATACTGTACACCCGGGTTTTTGTCCGCCAGAAATTCCACGACTGCACTGACTTCTTCATCGGAAACGAACGCTCCCTGAAGTCTGACAGGCTTCGGATATCCCTGCGGATAGAAAAGCATGTCTCCTTTTCCCAGAAGTTTCTCTGCACCGTTCATATCC
>OLRP01002341.1_pt1 | contig 13199 bp, 9 predicted proteins | sample 1672401 | NCBI WGS metagenome assembly OLRP01 (sample SAMEA3136682, study PRJEB25190) | human gut metagenome | reverse complement strand
TTGAACAGATCATTTATTTCTCCAATTATCTGTCATTCCATGGAGAAACATATGGAGAAGCTGAGATGCTTCGTAAAATACTGCAGTTGTGCAGAGGAAAAAGGAATATGCGTATTGTATATCTGACAGGTCCTGAACGCTTGTATGATGTTACGACCGGAAAAACACTGTTGGTTTCCGAAATGGAAAATTTGAGCAGAGAATACGCAAAACTCTATAAGACCACTGTAAAAATAATCAGGTCTCCTTATTTATATTCAGAACAGTACGAGAAAGATTTCCTGAATACGGTTTTCCGTGAAATTTCTGCAGAGCAGAAAATAACCTTTCAGGAAGATGAGTCACAGAGAATGTTTTTCCTGTCAATGCAGGATCTGGCAGAACTTATGTATAAAATTTTTGATAACTGGGATGAGGATGAAGAAATTCTCAATATAGCGGATGGGTTTGATCATTGCTTTAAGGATCTGGGAGATAAACTGACAGAATTGTGTCCTCATCTTAAGGTTTCATATGCACGATACAGCATAATGGAAAATATGTTAAAGGATGACAAAATAATCCGCTATAAATACGGCTGGTTTCCTAAAATCTCAATATTGGAAGAGCTTCCGGAACTTTATGAACATTATCAGGAAAGAAATAATATAAAGGAAGGCCGTCTGGACAGTTTAAAACATATTATATCAAAACACAAAGCAGCTGTGAGAGTTGCTGAGTTTGCGGCATTTTTTATTTTGTTTGAATTGCTGAATGGAATAGCCGGAAATCAGGCACAGTTTAAAATGATCGATCTTCGTTTGATTTTTGTCGTGTTGTTTGGCAGTACGTATGGGATCAATTACGGAATAGCAGCGGCAGCAGCAGAAAGCTTATCACTTATACGTGCGTTTGAAGCAGAAGGAAGCAGCTGGTATGTACTGTTCTATGAACCTTCAAACTGGATTCCATTTATCTTTTATTTTGCGGTTGGAGCGATCTGCGGTTATATCCGGATGAAAAATAAGGATAATGTACAATTTATTAAAGAAGAAAATAATTTGCTTCAGGAGAAATTTCTTTTTACCCGTGAAATGTATCAGGAAACCATAGAGGATAAAAACCTGTATAAAAAACAAATACTTGGAAGTAAAGACAGCTTTGGAAAGATTTTTGATATCACAAGAAAACTGGATGTGATCCAGCCGCAGGAACTATATATTGAAACGATCCGTGTTCTGGAAGATGTTTTGGAAAATAAAACCTTTGGACTTTACACATTGAATCGGGAAAATGGTTATGGACGTCTGGAGACAGCATCCGCACAGGTGCAGGGAAATTATCCGAATTCGATAAAACTGAGTGAGTATTCAGCTGCAATGGAAGAACTGGAAAATGGAAATGTGTGGGCAAACCGGGAATTCCTGGAAAAATATCCTATGTATATGGCGGGAGTCCGGAAAAACGGAGAGCTCGTAATGCTGATCTGTATTCAGCAGGCCAGTCGCGAGCAGATGTCATTGTATTTCCTGAATCTTTTTAAGATTCTTTCCGGCCTGGTGGAAACGTCTCTTCTGCGTGCATTGGAATATCAGAAAGCAGTGGAATATCGACAGTATGTGAAAGGAACGCATATATTAAAAACAGAATATTTTGAAGAGCGGCTGAAAGTACAGCATGATATGCGGGAACAGAAGCTGGCATCTTACGTATTGCTGAAAGTTGAATATTCGGAAATGTCACTGAAGGAAGCAGATGAGATTCTGCGCTCCAAGGTGAGAGAAAATGATGTCTGGGGAATCTCAGAAAGCAAAGAATTATATCTGATGCTGGTTCAGACGGATAAAGAAGCTCTTCCGATCATCCTTGCAAGGCTGAAGCAGGCCGGGCTTGTGTGCAGACAGATAGATGAAGAGCTTACAGGCAATAACAGAACAGGAGAAAACAAATGATCCGGACAGTAAGTGGAATCGTGCTGCTCATCCTGCATCTGACGGTTTGTATTCTTATATGGGCAGGAATCAGAAGTGGTATGCTTAAAGTAAAAAAATACCTGATAATACCTGTGATTTTTGTACCTGTATGGGGAGCTTTAAGCATGTTGATCCTCCATCTTCAGGTTTTTAGCAAAGCTGAAAACAGCAGAAAAATAGGTATAGAAAAGCTTCAGGTCAATGAAGAGATATACAAAAATAACTTCAGGTTAAGGGAAGAAAATGATCATGATATTGTTCCCCTGGAGGAAGCACTTCTGATCAATGATCCGGAAAAACGCAGAAAGCTGATCATGGATATTCTGAATGATGATCCTTCAAAATATATCGAACTTCTGGAGAAGGCCCGGATGAATGAGGATGTGGAGGTTGTTCATTATGCGATCACTGCCATGGTAGAACTGTCTAAGGATTATGACAGCAAACTGCAGACTTTTGAACGCACGTATGCAGCTGCACCGGAGGATCCGGTTGTACTGGATGAGTATTGTGATTTTATGGAAGAATATCTGCAGCAGGGATTGCTTGAAAAACAGGTGGAACATATGCAGAGAAATCAGTACACACAGCTTCTTCAGAAGAAGATCAAAACAGATATGAATTTCCACAGCTGTTTGTGTCTGGCAGACAATTTAATGAAGCTTAAAGATTACTCAGGAGCTCAGCAGATTCTGGATGTTATAGATAAAAAATGGCACAGAAGAGAAGAATACTGGGTGAGAAAAATCCAGTTATTTGCAGAGCAGAAAAATGGCAGGGCAATTCAGGCAGCTCTGAAACAGATGAAAGAGGAGCATATTTATTTGTCTTCAAAGAGTAAGGAGGTTCTGGCTTTTTGGTTAGATTCATAAAGAAGATCAGAAATTTTCAGTTTAAGGGGATCTTGATGATCCTGGGCTGTTTTATACTGATCGCAGCTGTGCTTTTTGCAGAAAGATCTGGGGTTCAATACCAGGAAAAAAAGAGACAGATTTCTTATATAGATAAGGATAAAATCATAACAGAAAAAGAGGCGGCAGATTCATTAAAAAAGACATGTCTGGTTTTGCGTGACAGCAGCCAGGAAGAGAGTGAACAAGCCTGGATAGAGTTTCAGCGTATTTTTATGGATATGCGTGTTGGAACGGATGTGATTGATGTACAAAAGGATACAATTCCCGATCTGGACGCCTATGAGACAGTTGTGCTTCTGCTCAGTGATCTTGATCCGTTAAAAGAGAAGGTTCTGGATATCTGTGAATGGGTAGAAGATGGTGGAAGTGCAATGTTTGCACTGACACTGCAGAAGAATACATATGTGTCTCTGATAGAGCAAAAGCTTGGAATTATCTCATCCGGTTATGAGAATACAGAGGTGGATAGCATCTATTTTGATAAGGATTTTTTGATCGGTGGCGGACAGGCTTATACGATCATGGATCCATATGACTCCGCATGGGAAGTGGAACTTGCGGAAACCGCAAGGGTTTATGCCAGAGTTGGAGATCAGAGTGGAACACCAGTAATCTGGGAAGAGGATTATGGCAAAGGCAGATTTGTAGTTGATAATTTTGGATTATATGAAAAAGCGGTCAGAGGCTTTTATGCTGCTTCTTATAGTCTGCTTACGGATGCGGGAGTTTATCCTGTGATCAATGGCTCTGTGTTTTATCTGGATGATTTTCCTTCCCCGGTACCGGGAGGAGATGGTACCTATGTCAGACGTGACTATAATACTAATATTGCAGATTTTTATTCCAATATCTGGTGGCCGGATATGATGTCACTTGCAGCAGAGCATGGCGTCAGATATACGGGTGTGATGATCGAAAACTATGAAGATGAGACAGATGGAAAAATCAAAAAGCAGACAGACACACAGAGATTTCAGTACTTTGGAAATATGATCCTGCATCAGGGTGGAGAACTGGGCTACCATGGGTATAACCACCAGCCATTAAGTCTGTCAAATGTGGATTATGGAGATGTTCTTCCATATAAGACGTGGATAAGTATGAAAGCAATACAGGATGCATTTGGTGAACTGATCCGTTTTGGAAAAGAGATGTTTCCCGGAACAGAGCTGTCGGTGTATGTACCACCTTCAAATGTACTCTCAGAAGAAGGAAGAAAAATGCTGGCTGAAAAATTTCCGGAGATCCGAACAATAGCAAGTAACTATTTCCCTGGTGAATACGCATATGTACAGGAGTTTGAGACGGCGGATGATGGAATTGTTGAACAGCCCAGAATCATATCCGGTGCGATCATTGATGATTATATGCAGATGGCAGCACTTTCAGAACTGAATATGCATTTTGTAAACAGTCACTTTATGCACCCGGATGATCTTCTGGATGAAGATCGTGGAGCTGCACTGGGATGGGAAAAACTAAGAGCAAGACTGGATGAATATATGACCTGGATGAATGAATCAGCACCGTCACTCCGAAATCTTACAGGTTCGGAGCTGGCAGGAGCTGTTCAGCGCTATGGTGCCCTGACCGTAGACAAAGAGATCACAGATCAGGAGATCAGAATTCATCTTGGAAATTTCTATGATGAAGCCTATCTGATGGTCAGAATCAACGATGGTACACCGGGACAGGTTACAGGCGGCGAACTTACAAATGTTACTGGAAATCTTTATCTTCTGCACGCGCAGGAGAGTGAAGTGGTGATTGAGCGAAATTGAGGAGAAAACAGTGAAGATCTGTCTGATTTTGGAGGGATGTTATCCCTATGTGTTTGGTGGGGTTTCCACCTGGATGCACCAGTATATCAATAAAATGAAAGAACATGAATTTGTATTGTGGGTGATTGGTGCAAAGGCAGAAAACAGAGGAAAGTTTGTTTATGAGTTTCCGGAAAATGTTACGGAAGTACATGAGGTTTTTCTGGATGATGCGCTGAGGATGAAGGATACCGGCAGGTTAAGACATTCATTTTCTGACGAAGAAACACAGTCTCTCAGAGAATTGATGCTTTGTGGGAGACCGGACTGGGAAATTTTATTCCGGCTGTATCATGATAAACATATGAATCCAATGTCATTTCTGAAGAGTGAGGAATTTCTGCAGATCCTTATAGAATGCTGCGAAGAACACTATCCGTATATTGCATTTGCAGACGCTTTTCATACCATGCGTTCAATGCTGCTCCCGGTGCTGTATCTGATGGGGACAGAAGTGCCGAAGGCAGATGTATACCATGCAATCTGCACCGGTTATGGAGGTCTTCTTGCCTGTCTGGGAGGTTATGTGAACAAAAAAGACGTGCTTCTTACAGAGCATGGGATTTATACACGTGAAAGAGAAGAAGAGATCATCCGTGCCAAATGGGTGGTGCCATCTTTTAAGAAACAGTGGATTTCTTTTTTCTATATGCTGTCAGATATGATATATCAGAGAGCATTTCGCGTGACCAGTCTTTTTACCAACGCTATGCATACGCAGGTAAGCATGGGTTGTGATAAAGATAAATGCAGAGTGATATCTAACGGAATAGACTATGACCGACTGTCAGGGATTCCGCTGAAAGAGCCAGATGGCTGGATTGATATTGGCGCGGTAGTAAGACTGGCACCGATCAAAGATATCAAAACGATGATATATGCATTTTTTGAGTTGTCAGCGCGGTTACAGAATGTGCGCCTGCATATCATGGGAGGCGTGGATGATGAAGAATATGCAGAGGAATGCTATGCACTGGTTGACCAGCTGAAAATAAAAAATATAATTTTTACAGGGCGTGTAGATATTGTCAAATATATGGAAAAGCTGGATTTTACAATACTTACAAGCATTTCAGAAGGACAGCCACTATCGGTTCTGGAATCTTTTGCCGCAAGACGTCCGTGTGTGACAACGGATGTCGGATGCTGCAGAGAACTTCTTGAAGGAAGTGAAGGGGACTCTTTTGGACGGGCCGGATATTATGTGGCACCTATGTATCGTGAGGGCCTGGCGGATGCAATGGAAAAGCTGTGTGTGTCGGAGCCAAGACGAAGAAGAATGGGAGAAAATGCGCAGAACAGAGTGAAAACCTATTACAAACATGAAGATATGATGGAGAATTATCGTAAAGTATACAGGGAGGTTGAAGAGAAAAATGGCTGGAATAGGATTTGAGCTGAAAAAACTTTTCAACAGGCGTGGATTGTTTGCGGCATTTCGGGCTTACGGATATGCCGGAGTTGTATGTACCGGACCAATGCTCCTGGGAGTTGTGCTTCTTCTTGGAGTTATGTTTTTGTGTGATATCACAGGCGGTTCAAGACACAGCAGAGAACTGCTGGTATGTATGATCACATATACTCTGCTGGCATCCCTGACCGTCACAAGTTTTCTTTCTATGGTGGTCACCAGATTTATTGCAGATCAGCTGTATGAAGAAAATTATGAGGCAGTACTGCCTTCGTTCTGGGGATCTTCAGGGCTCATGCTGATTGTGGGAGGCATTCTTTATGGAGTTTTTCTCATATTTTCAGGAGCCGGACTACTGGATGGATTTCTCTGCTTTGGATTTTTTGGAGAGCTGATCATTACCTGGAATGCGATGAGCTATCTTACTGCGATCAAAGATTACAGAGGAATTCTTCTGGCTTTTATCGCAGCGATCCTGGTGACATTTCTGACAGGGTGGATTCTCCTTATGACAGGGATTCCACATGTTGAGGCGTTACTGATTGCTGTTTCTGTCGGTTATGGTGTAATGATGGTGTGGGATGTGACGCTTCTGTATCAGTATTTTCCGTCAGGAAATGTAAGCGCCTTTTTCTTTCTGAGATGGGTGGATCAGTTTTTACCACTGGCATTTACGGGTCTTTTTATCAATATCGGATTGTTTGCGCATCTGGTGATCATGTGGATGGGACCACTGCAGGTAAAAGTACAGGGGCTTTTTGTCGGGGCGCCGTACCATGACGTTCCGGCGTTGATCGCTTTTCTTACTATATTAGTTACAACTGTAAATTTTGTGGTTTCAGTAGAGGTGAATTTCTATCCGAAATATCGAAATTATTACAGTCTGTTTAACGATAAGGGTGCAATAGGAGATATTAAACAGGCCGGAAAAGAGATGCGAAAAATCTTAAATATGGAACTAAAATATACGGCACTGAAACAGCTGCTGACTACGGCGCTGGTGATTTCGGTGGGAGGTATCCTTCTGGAGTATCTGCCGCTTGGTTTCAACGATCTGATGGAAGGATATTTCCGGACACTTTGTGTGGGATATGGCCTTTATGCGGTAGCAAATACAATGCTGCTTCTCCTGTTATATTTTACAGATTACAAAGGCGCATTGTGGTCTTCCGGGATTTTTGCGGCAGGAACTTCTGTATTTACGATAATATCCCTGCTCTTTCCGCAGGTATATTATGGATTTGGTTTTCTGGCTGGATGTGTGGCGTTTTTTCTGTTCTCAGTTCTGAGACTGGATTACTATACAAAAAGGCTTCCGTATTACATCCTGAGTGTACAGCCGGTGGTTCAGGAGGAAAAAACAGGTATATTCACAGAACTTGGATATTTTCTTGATAAAAAACTAGAAGGGAGACAGGAGCTTGAGAAAATATAAAAAAGCAGCAGGATTGCTGGCAGTGTCCCTGGTCATTTCGATGTGCAGCGGATGTGTTATGGACAGAGAAAAAAGCAACGAAAGTCAGGCAGGTGAAACAGCGAATCTGACAGATGAAGATGCAGAAATAAAAAAAGCTGCGAAACAGGACATCAATGAAGTACATCTGAGAGATAAAGATACTTTATACGAAAATGATGATGAGACCAGTGTGGTGACAATGTATCTGACTGTTTCGAGAGGAAATGTATCGGAGAATACAGATCATTCCTGGAAGGAAATCAACAATTATTCGGTATATGACTATGATACTATGGGAGTGGAACGTTATCAGGCTGCGGCTCTTCTGCAGGTCGGGGATGAAGATGGTCCACAGCAGGGAGCGGTCGGTTATGGAGAGACTGCGCCAAATGCCACAGTGCAGGTCCGGGGACAGACATCCAGCGAATATGCACAGAAGAATTACAAAATCGAGCTGAAAAAAAACAAGGGAACCTGGCGTGGACAGAGAACGATCAATCTGAATAAACATATGGGCGAAGGAATGCGTTTCCGAAATAAACTGGCTTATGATCTGATGAAGAAAATTCCGCAGATGCTTTCGCTCCGAACACAGTTTGTACATTTGTATGTGAAGGACAATACAGATGGAACGAGTGACAGCTTTGCAGATTATGGATTATATACGCAGGTAGAGCAGCTAAATAAAACAGGAATGAAGGCTCATGGCCTGGACTCGAATGGACAGCTGTACAAAATTAATTCTTTTGAATTCTATCGCTATGAGGACGTGATCAAAAAAGAAGATGATGCGGATTACGACCAGAAAAAGTTTGAAGAATATCTGGAAATAAAAGGAAATTCTGATCACAGTAAACTGATAGAGATGCTGGATACAGTCAATGATTACTCGATACCGATTGATGAGATTCTGAACCAGTACTTTGATACGGAAAATATTACCTATTGGATGGCATATCAGATCCTGACCGGAAATGTGGATACACAAAATAGAAATTCTTATATTTACAGTCCGCTTAATTCCGATACATGGTATTTTATCAGTTGGGATAATGATGGTTCTTTTATGAGAACAGAATATAAAATACGGCAATTTTCAGATCAGGGCGGCTGGGAATCCGGAATCAGTAATTACTGGGGAAATGTCTTATTTCAGAGATGCCTGAAATCACAGACATTCCGAGATAAATTAAATGATGCGATCCTGGATCTGAAGGAAAATTATCTTACAGAGGACAGGCTCACTACGATGATTGAGAGTTACAAGAGCGTTGTAAAACCCTATGCGTATTCCATGCCGGATCAGATGAATGAGCCTCTGACGGAGGAACAGTATGAGCAGGTGGCAGCTGCAATTCCCGGAGAGGTGGAGACAAATTATCAGCTGTATCTGGAAAGCCTGGAAAAGCCGATGCCATTTTATATTGGAGTACCGGTTATAGAAGATAATAAACTGAAGCTGATCTGGGATGTTTCCTATGATTTGGATGCAGAGGATATTACATATACCGTTGAAGTTGCAAGAGATTATCTGTTTCAGGATGTTATTTACAGCTCAGAGAATCAGCTGCTTCCAGAAATGGAGATGGATGTACCAGAAGCCGGACAGTACTTTGTCAGGGTGCGTGCAGGCAATAAATCCGGATACACACAGGATGCCTTTGATTATTACGTAACAGATTCCGGCAAGAATTATGGAATGAAATGCTTTTATGTCACAGAAGACGATCAGATTGAGGAAGATATTTATGATGAAAAGTAAGAAAGAGTTATTTCGAAATGAGTGGAAATATCTGATCAGTGTGGGAGAAAAAGAACTTCTTCGTCTGCGTATGTCACCGTTTCTTCATCTGGATCCTCATGCAGATGAAGGGGGATATATGATCCGAAGTCTTTACTTTGATGATTACTGGAACAGTGCGTATGAGGAAAAAGAAGCTGGAATTCTGATGCGAAAAAAATACCGTATCCGAATCTATAATTACAGTGACAGATCCATAAAACTGGAGAGAAAGAAAAAGCATGGAAGCTATATCTTTAAAGAAAGCGCACCTCTGACTCGTGAAGAAGTAGAGAAGATTCTGGCTGGGGATTATGAATTTCTTCTGAAAAGCCAGTATCCTCTATGCAGAGAGTTTTATGTAGAGTGTGTGAGCAATATGATGCGTCCGCGTACGATCGTGGATTATGACAGAGAACCCTGGATCATGGATGAGGGGACTGTCAGAGTTACATTTGACAGAGATGTGAGAGCAGCAATTGGAAGTTTTGATATTTTTGATCCGACTTTGCCGACGCTTCCGGTGCTGGAACCCGGAAAACTTGTTATGGAAGTGAAATTTACAGAGATGCTCCCTCAGATCGTCAGAGATATTCTGCCGCCTCATGCAGCTGAATTTACGGCAGTTTCAAAATATGTACTCTGTTATGAGAAAACAAGATATATGAATGGGTTTGAATACTGGTATGAAACACAGGAAAGGGAGATATTATGAGTGTAAAAGACATGATAAAAAAGTCCGTGCTGGAATCAGGTGTATTTGATCAATATAATATTTCGAGTATTCTGGTCGCTCTGGTTGCAGCACTGGCGTTGGGAATTCTTATTTTTCTGGTATACAGAAGATTTTATACAGGCGTTATTTATTCAAGAACTTTTGCAGTGACTCTGGTAGGAATGACAGTTCTGACCTGTATGGTAACGCTGGCGATCAGTACCAATGTTGTAATTTCACTTGGTATGGTTGGTGCACTTTCCATTGTCCGTTTTCGTACAGCAGTAAAAGATCCTATGGATCTTTTGTATCTGTTTTGGGCGATCACCACGGGAATCACGTCAGGAGCCGGAATGTATGTGCTGGCGCTTATTGCGGCAGCAATTATGATCCTTATGATAATACTGTTTTACAGCAGACAGCAGAGAGGGAAAATTTATATTGCAGTTATCCATTACAGTGGAGATGAAGCAGGAGATGAGGTTATCCGATGCTTTGGAAAACGAAAATATTTTATAAAGTCTAAAACTATGCGTAAAGAAAAAACGGAAATGGCAGTAGAGATCTTCTGTAAACAGGCGGATATGGACTTTATGGAAAAAATCCGTGCGATCGAGCATGTAGATGATGTGACATTGATCCAGTATAATGGGGAATATCATGGCTAAAAAAAGAGTGATACGTTGTCTGATCATAATTCTGACAATCGTATTGGCAGCAGGAGTGGAAATGTTCTGGCTAAGCAGAAGAAAAACAATAAAACAATATAAAGAAAGTCAGGCGGCTTTTGGAAATCCGCTTATGGGATATGTCCCAAGTGCATGGTATAACGAGGTTTCGGAAGATATTTCACTTTTGTATATGGATATCACATGGGCGGAGCTGGAACCGGAAGAAGGTGTTTACAACTGGGCGTCAATTGACGAAGAAAATCAGATTTCGAGATGGCGAAAAGAGGGAAAGCATCTGGTACTCAGATTTGTCTGTGATATTCCGAGTGATGAAGAACATATGGATATCCCGGAATGGCTGTATGAGAAGAGTGGAGAGGCCGGCAGATGGTATGACGGAGAGGATGGCAAAGGTTTTGCACCGGATTATAATAATCCGACGATCATTTCCTGTCATAGAAAGGCAGTCAGGGCGATCGGAGAGCATTTTGGACAGGATGGTCTGATCAGCTATGTTGAGCTTGGAAGCCTTGGCCACTGGGGAGAGTGGCACGTGAATTACAGTGAGGGAATCCAGAGAATTCCAAGGGAAGCTGTAAGAGATAAATACATTCTTCCATAGACAGAAGCATTTCCTGATGCAATGATTCTTATGCGCAGACCTTTTGCATCAGCAGAAAAATATGGATTTGGACTGTACAACGACATGACCGGACAGCCGGAGGCCACACAGAGCTGGTTGGGCTGGATCAATAATGGTGGTGAATATGATCAGACAGGTGAAAAGAATGTAATTGTTCCAATGAATGATTTCTGGAAAACAGCACCTTCCGGAGGAGAATTCACGAGTTCTCTTTCAATGGAAGAAATGCTGGATACAAATCTGTCCGGGACTGTAGAAATGATTCGGGAAGCACATACAACTTTTCTGGGACCAAAGATTCCGGATGAAAACTATGTGGATGGATATAAAGAAGTTTTGAAAAATATGGGATATCGGCTGTGGATTTCAATGGCAGAACTGAAGAATACCGCTAAAGGCAGCAGATTGAAGCTGACATGGGAAAACTCAGGAGTGGCGCCGATGTACAAGGAATGGCCGGTGTACGTGTATATTGAAGATGAATCCGGCAAACTTGTTGAAAAGAGCAGGATCTCAATAAAAATATCTTCGCTGCTTCCGGGAGAAAAAGCGACTACATTGACTGCACTGGAAACGGAAAGACTGAATAGTCTTCTGGAAAAGGGATATCGGCTCTCGGTTGGGATTGAAGATCCTATGACGGAACTTCCTTGTGTTCGCTTTGCAATGGAAGCTTTGTACCAGGAAGGGAAAAACTATCTCTGGTAATAAGTAAATAAAAAGAATCCATAAAAAGAAGGAGGGCCGGGCAGCTGTGCCCGGCGAGTATGAAAAAGAAAATATATGTAAAAAAGCATTTGCTTTATTTGCTTATTAATATACAGGGAATCTGTGATGAAACTGTGATGAGAAATTGAAGAAAACGTGAGGGATTTCTAAAGAAGAAATAAATTTTATTAAAGAAGCAGAAAAGCAGCTGGAAAATGCAGAGACACAAAAATAAAAAGAAATTAGCCGTTGTAAAAGTCCTCCTACTCATTTATAATGAAAAAAGATTCTAAAGAGAGTTCTGTTACTGTGCACGAAGTGAACAGTAACGAATTTATAGGGAAAACAGGAGGAAAGCCTTGAAAAAAGAGTTAGTTATTGTTATTGATTTTGGCGGTCAGTACAATCAGCTGGTTGCAAGACGTGTCAGAGAATGTAACGTATATTGCGAAATCTATTCATACAAGACCGATCTTGAGAAGATTAAAGCGATGAATCCTAAGGGAATTATCCTTACCGGCGGCCCGAACAGCTGCTACGAAGCAGATTCACCGACTTATCAGAAGGAGCTGTTTGAACTTGGTGTTCCGGTTCTTGGACTTTGCTACGGCGCTCAGCTTATGATGCATGTCCTTGGCGGTAAAGTTGAAAAAGCAGATGTCAGCGAATATGGTAAGACAGAATTGCTGGTTGACAAAAAAGACTCCAGCATTTTCAAAAACGTATCAGAAAAAACAATCGTTTGGATGAGCCATACAGATTACATTTCCAAAGCGGCACCTGGATTTGAAATCTCTGCACATACAGCAGACTGCCCGGTAGCAACAGCAGAAAACGCAGAAACGAAACTGTATGCAATTCAGTTCCATCCGGAAGTACTTCATTCTGTAGAAGGAAAGACAATGCTGTCCAACTTCGTACTGGGTGTATGTGGATGTGCCGGTGACTGGAAGATGGATGCTTTTGTTGAGCATACGATTAAGGAAATTCGCGAAAAAGTTGGCGATGGCAAAGTACTTCTTGCCCTGTCCGGTGGAGTTGATTCTTCTGTTGCAGCAGGTCTCCTTTCCAGAGCAATCGGAAAGCAGCTTACCTGTGTATTTGTAGATCATGGTCTTCTCCGCAAAGA
>OLRP01002332.1_pt1 | contig 13223 bp, 10 predicted proteins | sample 1672401 | NCBI WGS metagenome assembly OLRP01 (sample SAMEA3136682, study PRJEB25190) | human gut metagenome | reverse complement strand
TATTTGCGGTAGATCAGATGCACACAGCGGTCGATGACGGTTTTCTCCACCGGCAAGCTCACTTTTTGATTCTTGCTGTTCGTCAAACTGTTCCTGATTATCAGATGGCGTTTGCTCGATGAATTCTGACTGCTCAAATCGGAAATCATTTCTAACATCTTTGGCGAGCATCTGCTCGAAGGTTTCCCGCCGCTCCACCCTTGAAATCGGATAAAGCAGCGTCGGGTCGCGCATCGTCACATGCGTATCCGTGATTTCTTCAATCAGGAATGTCGAGCCGCCCAAATAGACCGTATCGCCCACCTGATAATGCGGCGTATCCGTTCTGCCGCTCAGCTCCTTGACGACCTCATAGCCGCCCTGTTCGGCAGGCTCGGCAAAGTAGATGCTGTGTCCGTTTTCGGTCAGCTTCCCCGCCGCAACGCGCCAGCGCCTGAAGGGCATCCCCGTGACCGATACCGTCCCCATGTCGGGGATATCCCGCTCAAGCAGCTTGGTATCCATCAGCGGCGCGGCGACTGCCGCATCATCCCCGTAAAAAAGCAGATTATCGTCCACCTTCACGCCGACGAGGTGATGAGGATGTTCTGCTTTAAGCGCCTGATAGGCGGCAACGTCCGGCGCAAGGCAGATTTCTTCTTCCCGATTGGGTTCTGTGCGCCTTGTATACCGTCCGGAACGCATCAGCCTGTTGATGCGTTCTGCGACTTTTTCCCAGCCGAGCTTCACGTCCAGACAGTCGTTTTTCCGAAGCCGTATGCCCTTCGCGTCGTGCCATTCTTCGCTGTGCGCCGCGCCCGATACGCCGGGCATCCGTCCGCCCGTTCCGTATTCGTGCTTGAGAAATTCCACCTGCTCTTTTTCATCGTGCGGCTGAGAAAAGAACGCCCGGATTCTCTCGTTTCCGCCCGCAAAATCCGAGCCGCCGGTCAAAATCCAGTCGATTTCATCCTGCGTAATAAAGCCGCGGACTTCCGGCAGCTCTCTTTCGCCTTGAGGCAGCTCCCGCCGCTCAAGCGTCAAGTCCTTGAGCCGCGATAAAACCGCATCGGGCATGAAAAACCGTGTCCGCATCAGTTCGGGCTGACGCTCGACCGCATCCGCGAATGTTTCTACTTGCCCGATCAATTCATGCAGTCCGTTCGGCTGTTCCATCTTTTCAAGAAGCCGATCCACGCAGTCCGGGAACACAATCGGTTCTGCCGCCTGTATCAAGGGCAGATAGCCATGCTCTTTGGCGAGACTGTCGCGATATATCTCAATGAGCTGGCGGGCGACCTGCCGCCTGACAAAACCTGCGGCTTCCACGTTTTCCAGCTCTGTTCCGAATTGCCCGGCTTCGATCAGCTCACCGACGCGCGCTGCCGCGTCTGTCCACGGGATGACGCGGGCTGTGTCGGCATACCGCGCGCGGCTCCCGCCCGCGAGGCGAATCCCATCTTCCGCATACCATGCTGAAAACCGCCATCCGTCGATTTCAAAACCGTCGCCGCCGTGGTACAGCGCCCGCATATGCGCCGCGATTTCATCCGCCGATTTGCCGATCCTGTAATCAAAGGCAAGCTCCTTGCGGATTTCTTCGCTGTTGCCGCCCAGACGCAGCATGACATCCGCCGCTTTTTCCATCAAAAAAGAAGCGGCAACCGTCGGGTCGTCCGCTTCTTCAATGGTTTGTATCTGTTCCGCTTCGGTCGGGAACAGGCTCATCTGCCGATTTAGGCGTAAATCAGCTCGTTCATCACGATTTCTTCCGCCTGCGCCTTGCAGGCGTTCATCAGTCCGACCCAGCGCATCGGGTCGCTCGCCTTCAGTTCTTCCGTCGCGCCCGCTTGCTTCGCCAGCTCCGGCACGATCTCCTCCATCCGATTCACCGCCGCCCGGTCGATCTCCGTCAGGTGCGCGGTCAGCTTCCCGCTCAGGAGCAGGTTGTTGTAGGTGATCGTCCGATGCTCCTTCAGAAACCGCTCCCGCATCCGTCCGTATTTGCTCAGCTCCGTCGGCTGTTCGGCTGCTCTCAAGTCGGGAATCCAATACTCTCCGTTCTTCGTGTACGTCAGTTCGTTCATCATGGTTTTGGCTCCTTTCATATTGGCGGATGGTCCGTTCAATCTGTCTGAGTACCCCTTCGCTCATCTCGCTGATCGCGCTGCCCAGCGCGCCGGATGCGGCGAGCGTGTTCCATTCCAGCACTCCAGCCAGTTCTTCCGGCTCAAACCGGTACTCCTGCGCCAAATTGCAGCGGCTCAGCAGCATGTATTTCACGCTCGCCGCCGCTGTGTTCCGAAACGCGATTTCGAGGTTAAGCTCATCATACCCTTCAAGGAAGCTCCCGTCAACGATACCGCGCAGCTCATCCTGATGCCATTGCCAGTAGTCCATGCTCTGCTGCATCGCGATTTCTTCAAGCTGTCCGGCAATGCCCAGCTTCGCCGCCGAGCCGTACTGCGTTTCCAGCGCATGAGCGACAGCTTCCCGATTGTTTTCATCCAGTGCCCATGTTTTAACCTCCCGCGAGCTTTTGCGTGCGCCCGTATCTGCGACATCGAACACATAGCGCACCGCGCCCGCCCCGTCCAGCAGCGCGATGCCCTTTGCGCCGCGCCGGACGTACCGCCGCATTGTCTGATTCCAGATTTCATAACTGGCACAGGCGGTCGCTTCCGGGCGCTGGGCGTAGATCAAAAGCTGTTCCGGGTAGCCGTACTTGTACAGCCGCGCCGCCGATTGCAGAAAGCCCGTCCATTCCTCAATGCTGCCGGTTACTGCCTTTGCCGTTTTTTCCACCAACTGCGCCGTTGTTGTTCCATTCATGGTGTCCTCCCTGTCTATTTCGTTTGATCTCGTCAATCTCGTCAATTCAATAGCTTAAATTGACGAGATTGATGACGAGATCAATTCTCATTTTTCTTCTTCTCGCTCAAACTCCAGTTGAAACCTCGGCACGCCCTGTTCGCCGCACATCATTTTGAGCGTCGCGTCGTACCTTCTGCCGGTTTTCTTAGAGCGCAGTCCCTTGAGCTTTGCCGCACCGTCCCGAATCAGTGCTTCGACCACGCTCTTATTGACGCTCTGCCCAATCTGTGCAAAAAAGCGGTTGTCCTTCCATATGCCAAATCGACAGATACGGCTTTCGCAGAAAAAGCCCTTTGCCGTTTCCGTCACAGCCGCGCCGCAGCAGGGGCATGTGCCAACAGACGGTCTATCAGACGGAAAGAGCTTCTGTGCGTCCGGCACGGGCTTAGCACTCTGCACCAGCTCCGTTACCATCCGCACAATATCGTCCATGAATCCCGCCGCTTCTTCCTGCCCATGCTCAATCCGTTTGAGCCGCTGTTCCCACTGTGCGGTCATCATCGGGGAACGCAGATTTTCCGGCAAAACCGCAATCAGAGCCGCCGCTTTTTCGGTCGGATACAGCGACTTCGCCTTTTGCTCGCCCTTGCGCATGACAAATCCCACATCAACCAGCTTTTCCAGCGTTCCTGCGCGGGTTGCAGGCGTTCCCAGTCCTTTGCGCTCAGCATCCTCCGGCGCGTCTTTCGCGCCTGCCGTTTCCATCGCCGCCAGCAGCGTATCTTCGGTGTAACGCTTCGGCGGGGTCGTCTGTCCCTCGCGGATCGTCGCTACGACAGGTCCGACCGTCTGTCCGATTTCAAGCGGCAGGATGGGGTATTCCTGCTCTTTCCGCTCTCTGCTGCCCAAGCTCCCGCGAAATGTTTCTTCAAACACCCTGTAGCCCATCTGTCGCACAGTGCTTCCCTTTGCCGTAAAATCATGCCCTTCGCAGTCCAGCATCACCGTCACTTCATCTGTTTCGCACGGTTCGCCCGTCGCCGCAAGCAGCCGCACCGCCAGCAGGGTTAAAATGCTGCGCTCGCCCATCGGAAGCTGTGCCAGTGCTTCCCGCGTCATGTTCTGCGTCGGTATAATCGCGTGATGGTCGCTCACCTTTTCGTCGCGGATAACCTGCTGTGTGTGAACTGCCAGCGGCAGACCGTTTGCAAACGGCAATACCTGCGCCACACACTCGATGAGCGCGGGCAGCCTGTCACGCAGATCGTGCGTCAGGAATCGGCTGTCCGTTCTCGGATACGTCGCCAGTTTCTTTTCGTAAAGCGTCTGCGCGTAATCGAGCGTCTGCTGCGCCGTATAACCGTAAATTCTGTTCGCGTCCCGCTGCAACGCGGTCAGGTCGTAGAGCTTGGGCGGCTTCTCTTTCTTCTGCCTGCGTTCAATCTGCTTGACCGCCGCCTTTTTGCAATGGCAGGAGGCTCGAATCCGTTCCGCTTCCTCGCGCGTTTTTATCCTTCCGCTCTGCGCCGGAAAGCCGCAGCTGAGCTGCACCGTATAAAATCGCTCGACCTGAAACGCCGCAATCTCTTTTTCCCGCTGCGCCACCATCGCCAGCGTCGGGGTCATGACGCGCCCGACATTGAGCTTGGTTCCGTAGAGCCGGGAATACAGCCGTGTTCCGTTGATGCCCACCAGCCAATCCGCCTGCGCACGGCACAGAGCCGCACGGTACAGTGCGTCGTAGGCAGTGCCCGGCTTGAGCGACCGAAAACCATCGCGGATGGCACTTTCCTCAAGCGAAGAAATCCAGAGCCGTTTGACGGGCTTGGTGCAGCCCATTTTTTCATACACCATTCTGAAAATCAGCTCTCCCTCGCGCCCCGCATCCGTCGCGCACACCACTTCGTCCACATCCGTTCGATTCAGCAGGTCTTTCAGCACGGCAAACTGCTTCTTTGTCCCGTCGCTGACCACGCTCTCCCATGCGCTCGGCACAATCGGCAGATCCTCCCGCCGCCACTTCGCATAGCGTGCATCATAGATTTCCGGCGGGGCAAGCTCGATCAGATGCCCGATGCACCAGCTCACAAGGTCGTTCTCGCCCTGCAAATATCCGTTTTTCTTCTGGTCTGCGCCCAAAACGGCGGCAATGCTCTGCGCCACGCTGGGCTTTTCTGCAAGAATCACTCGCATCCGGTTATCCTCCATTTCAGAAAAAAGCAGGCGGGCAGCACCTCGCCGCCCGCCGCATGGTCTTATTCGTTCAAATCGTCATCCCCGGTTTCATCGTCCTCGTCATCCTCGTATTCGTCATAGGACGGCTGGGGCTTGCTTTCTTTTTTCTTGCGCTGTTTTAAATACCAGAACGCGCCGCCGCCCAAAATCGCCAGCATCAGCGCACCGGCAACCACTGTGCCATTCTGTTTCGGTTCGGTTTCATCCATCTGCACAGGCTCCTTCGTCGGGGTCGGCGTGGGCGCGGCAGTCGGCGTTGGAGTCGGCTTCTCGTCCTCGCTGAGCAGCGCCAGCAAATCCCTGTCATCAACCAGATTGAGGAAGTAGGTTTCGTAAATGTCCGCTTCTTCGTCAATCGGCTTGTCGTAGTCGATCACCAGATAATACGTCTGCCCGCTCTTGGTTTCCAGACTGATAAACTGCTTGTTCGTGTGCGCAGAATACAGCACATCGAGCGTGTGCATATTGCCGCTGCCCGTAAACGCCTGACCGGGACCGGTCTGGATGTATTCCGGCATGGCGGTCGGCTGCGCAGTCGGTTCTGCGGTCGGCAAGAAGGTCGGCATCATTGTCGGTACAAGCGTGGGCACAGCGGTCGGGATGAGCGTCGGCAGCGCAGTCGGCTGGCTCGTCGCCTGACTGCCGCCCGATGTGCCGTTTCCCGAACTGCCGCCTGAATTGCCCGGCTTCTGCGTCGGCTTGGCTGCCGGTCTGGGCGTGGCGGTCGGTACGGTCGTGGGTTTGCTCGTCGCCTGCCCGTAATACGGGTTTTTGAGCGTCACCGCTTCAGAAAAATTGCCCGCGCAGTCATAAGCGCGGACAACCAGCTTTTCATAGCTTTTCAGCGTTTCCACTTCATTAAAGTGGATATCCAGCTTCCCGCCGTCCAGTGTGGTAAACAGCAGTCCGTTGACCTGAATTCCCGCCACGCCGGAAAGGTCATCTTTGGCTTCGATATGCAGCGGTTCGCCGCTGATGCCCGCCGTCACGGTCGGCGCGGTGCGGTCAAAGCACATAATCTTCGCCGTTCCGTCGTGGTAACCGTCCTGCCGGTCGATGACGCGCACAGTGAGCGTTCCATTGTCGTATACGTCAAGGTCGAAACTCCCGCTTTCTGCCTGTTCGGTCACGTCCATCCAACCTGCGCCGCCTGTACTGACCTTCACCTGCTTGAAGCCCGTTCTGTTCTCGTCCGCGATGTCCACGCACGCCTGTGCCGAAGCCGTGTTGCGCCAACCGGTCGGCGGCGTGATCTGCACGGTAAATTTCGCGTCCGCCGCCGGTTCTGCGGTCGGTTCATGCGTTGGCTCAACTGTTGGCTGTTCGCCGGGTGCTTGCGTCGGTTCTATTGTCGGCTGCTGCGTCGGCTTCACTTCCGGCTCATCCGGCGTTGCTTCCTGAAAATAGACGGGGTCATCCAAAATCACGCTGCCTTCAAAAGCGTTCAGGTCGATGTCCGTTTCCTCTGCCAGCGTTGCGCCCGCCGGGAAACCCACGACAAACGCTCCCACAATCAGCAGCAGGATTGCCGCCAGTGCCAGCATACAGGCTTGTTTCTCAAGTTTCATCGTTCTTTTCCTCCTGATTTTCAAAAGCAGAAGCCCCGATCATGCGGCGCTCCTTCAAAAAGGCTTCCAGTTCCTCCGGCGTGAGCGAATAGCTGCGCACGGCGGCGACGATCTGCGTGTTTTCCTCGTCCTGCACCATCTGCTCCAGCCTGTCCATATCCTTCTGCGCCTTTTCAAGACGCGCTTTCTTTTTATCCCGCAGCTGGCGGTATCGTTCCAGTTTCTTATTCATGCTGTTTATTCCTCATGGGTCGTATGGGATTCTTCCGAATCCGTAGAAATGCTGCTGCCAATAGCTTCTCGTCAGGTCGGCGTAGGTGATGGGGTTGCCGCAGTGGATCATCATGTTGTCGCCCACATACAGCCCGACATGCGTGATGCCGCCGACATCCTCTCCCATCGTCCCTTCAAAAAAGATCAGGTCGCCGGGACGCGCTTCATCCGCCGTAATCTTCTGACAGATGCCGTACAGCCCCGTCGCGCCGAGCCTTCCCGTGTTGTATACGCCGCTGTTGGTAAATACATAGGATACAAAGCCGGAGCAATCAAAGGACGTATCCGGCGACGAGCCGCCCCAGACATACGGAAAGCCCAGATATTTTTCCGCTTCCTCGATGAGCTTTCCAAACTGCGGGTCAGCCTGTTTGTATTCCTCCGGCACGTCGTATAAAAGCGGGTCTTTAAGCTGGGAAGCGTGCGGCTTTCCGGCGAACAGATCGGGCATGTTGCCCAGCGTGGACATGTACAGCGCGTAAAGCCCCATCTTCTCGCGGCTCATGGAATACACCGGCTGGTGCGACAGGTTCTTGTTTTCAAGCTTCACGTCGCAGATTCGGTAGGTGTACGGCACTTCAACCTCGTAAGTGTAGCTTTTCCACCGCTGTGCGCCGGTTTTGGGGTCGGTCACAAGCTGCTGCCCGACGCGCTGTTCGGTGCGGTATCGGGTTTCGGTCGTGATTTTCTCGGTCAGCACATACTGGAGCTTGAAATAGCGCTCCATGACAGGATACGCGCTGTCAATCGTCCATTCCTCGCCGCCCAGATACGCGGAGATGATTGCGCAGAGCGCATACGGGTCGTGCCAGATTTCCTGTGCCTTGACGTTGTATTCATCGCATCCGGGATGGCGGGCTTCATAGTGATCCAGCTCATCCTCAAGCTCCTTTTCCATCTCGCAGTACGCACGTTCCGCTGCCAGCACGTCCGCTTCCTCTGCCGGATATGTCCCCATGATGAAAGCGTGTGAAATCGCCTCGCCAAGGGGCATGAACGAGGACAGCCCACCGGTCATAAACAGCAGCAGCGAACAAACGAGTGCCACCGGGAAAAGATGGACTTGCCGTTCGCCCAATTTGGGCAGGAAACGCCGAAGCACTTCCGGGATGTTCTCCACGGCTGCGTCTGCCGCTTTCCGTTCCCTTGCGCGGGCAAGAAATGCCTGCTTCATGTGCTGTTTCTGATGAGCCTTGGACAGCGGGTTGCTTGCCTGTTGCATCCTCCCGCATGTGTGCAACGTCTGTCTGTTCTCTGTTGCCGCTTTTTCAGCTGGCATTTTCCATCCAGATGAAGGTGGAAAGCCGTCAAACGCCGCCGCAGTCTGTCCGGGCGGCTTGACCCGCCCATTATCCGGACGTATCTCCCGGATTTCCTTCCGATATGCCCGCACATTCCGGCGATAGCCCGCATCGTTCACAAAACATGCCACGTTCTCCGCTGCACGCTTTCCGTCGTTTACCGCTTCAACCGACACGTTTTCATCCGCTTCCCGTTCTTCATGCGGCAAATCCGGCGTTTCCAGAATCGGAATCCGATTTCTCCGCCGTGGGCGCGGTTTGAGTTTGGGCTTTTCAGGCTCTGTTATCGGCTGAGCCTGTGTCCACTGGGCGGCAAACTGCGAAACATTGGGTCGAACGTGCTTCATGCTTTGCGCCCCCTGCTCTCAAGAAAGTGCCGATATGCGGCTTCCGCCTGCTCGTCCGCATCGCCGGACACGACGCAGAGTGCTGTCATCAGCACGATCATGCACAACACGCCGCCGCCAATCAACCATCCCATCATCCATTTTCCCTCCCTTCTTCGGCTTCCATCTCACCGGGCTTGGTCGTCATCATGCGGTAAAGCTGCGTATCCGTCGGAATACGATTTTCAAACGGCAAAACGACATTTCCGCAGACCATCAGCCCGCAGCCCTGCTCCGCATTGGTCAGATACCGCATTTCTTCTCTGGATAAGCCGAGCTTTTCGCCCAAAATCTCGCGGTCTGCATTCGCCTGATTGAGCATCAGGAAAAAGTCCGTATTGTCAAAGATATTCTGGATTTCCGGGCTGGTCAGCAGATCCTTCACGTTCTGCGTGATGCCGGTTGCCACGCAGCCCCATTTGCGGCAACGCTTCCAGATGCCGATGAAATATGCCGCCGTCTGCGGTTCTTTGAGCAGAATATGAAATTCGTCGATGTAATAGCGCGTTGTCTGCCCCTTATCGCGGTTGGCGCTGATGCGGTTCCAGACAAAGTTCTGCAAGATCAGCATTGCCAGCGGCTTGAGCTTGTTGCCCAGCTTCTTGATGTCAAAGCACACCAGCCGGTTATTGAGCTGCACGCTCGTATGGTGGTTGAAATAGTTAAGCGAGCCGGTGACATACAATTCCAGTGCCGTCACAATGCGGCGCACCTGCGGTTCAGGCTGCCGTTTCAGGCATTCATACAGATCGCCCAGCGTCGGCATGTTCTCCGGCTTCGGGTCTTTGATATACTTTTCGTAGATGATCGGCAGGCAGCGGTCGATCACGGAGTTCGCTTCTGCGGGGATGTTGCGCTTTCCGTCCATGACGATTTCGCAGAAGGACAGAATCAGCTCCGACTTGAGCCGCAGCACGTCGTCCATGTTTTCTTCCAGCTCAATATCCATCGGGTTGATGTAATCGTGACTGTCCGCCGACAGCATGATGGTCTGACCGTTCAGCCTGCGCGTCAGCACGCGGTACTCGCCCTCCGGGTCGCACAGGATGATCTGGTCATCCGTGGTCAGGTAGATGTAGATCATCTCCTGCTTGCCGGAAACGGACTTGCCGCTGCCTGATGTGCCGAAGATCAACCCGTTCGGATTTCGGTTCACGGTTCGATCTGCCATAATGACGCAGCCGGAAACGCGGTTGACTCCGTAATAGACCGGTTTGCCGTCCAGTCTGCAAAGTTCCTGCGTCGAGAACGGAATGAAGCCCGCAACGGCACTCGTCGGCATACAACGCTCGATTTTCAGCGGATTGATGCCCAGCGGCAGGCATGCCGTCAGCCCCTTCTCCTGCTGAAAATCCAGCGGAATCAGCGCACAGCTCCGCGTCTGCAAAATGCCGCGTGTCTGCGCCACCGCCTGATCGAGCTGACGCTTGCTGCCCGCCATGTTCATCACGACAATCGTCGCCATATACAGCTTTTCATTCGTTCCCAGCGTTTGCAGCAGGCGCTTGGTATCGTCGCCGTATGCGTCGATATCTCGCGGGATGATGTCGATATCGTATCCGGAGCGGAACGCCTTCTGCTGTTCGCTGATTTTGGTCGCGTCCAGCACGACCTGCTTCTGTTTAATCAGCTTGATGGCGGTCATTTGATCCATCGGCTGAACGTGCAGGCTGAACACCGCGCTGGATGGCAGTCTGAGCAGTTCGCCCAGCAGCTTTTTGCTCAGGCTCGACGTTTGAATCTGGATGTATGACGCGGCGCAATACGTTTCCCCGATCTTAAACGAGCGGGAGGGCGAGAAATCAAAGCTGCTGGGCGCGATGAAGTCTTTGGTGGATAGTCCGGTTTCCGGCAGCCACGACCACTCAAAGACAAACGGCGCATGGTCGTCCATGTGAAACAGCGCGTGCAGCAGGGAAAGCCGCTCTTTGCCGTCCATCAGCACGGACTCCACGCCGATCTTCTTGAAATTGCCCTGCATATCCAGTCCGATACGCGTCAGCCGCGACCGCGCACCCTTGACGCTTTCGGATTCGATGCCGAAGGTCATCAGCTTGATGCGCGTCTGTCCGTTGTTGCTGCGCATGTACTGCGTTTGCAGCAGCTGAACATATTCTGCGCAGAGCGTGCGGTAGGCTTCGTTGCGTTCCAGCACGGCAAGCGCACGCGCAAACGCTTCCGGGTCGTTCTCGCTGTTGATGCCGGTCATTTGCACATGCACAGCGCAGTCAAAGTAGCTGTAAAAACTGCACCAGCCGCCGAAAATACCGAGCTGTTCCGCTTCATCTTCAAGGTCGTAGTTCATATCGTCAAAGAGCAGCGACATGGTGTAATAGTTTTCCGTCACGCGGCAAAGCCCGTCCTTATACATGCTCAGATACGGAATCGTCTTTTGTGCGCTGCTGGGGTGCCTGCCGTCCGCTTTCGCCTGACGGGTCAGCTCTTCGAGCTTCTTTTTCTGCGCCCGCGTCAGCTTAACGCCGGGCTTTTTTCGCCTGTTCTTCAAGCGCCTTCACCTCTTTTCTGAGCCGCATCTCCCGTTCGAGCGCGGCGTAGGTATTGTCGGTTTCATACGGTCTGCGCCGGGGTCTGAGCCACTTGGTTTCAACCATCTGGCGCAGCACGGTTTCAAGCGGCTGCCCGTTTTTTTCGTAAATACCAAACATGAAAAACGGCAGCATCACGCCCATCATCAGTATCGACGCGGCAGTTGAGCTGACGCTCTTTCTGAGCAGAAAAAACACCGGCAGACCGACCGCCGCACCCAGCCCGAAGAACAGGCATTGGCGGCGGGTCAGACCAAAGAGAAACTTGGTCTTGATTTTCGATAAATCCTTGGGAACAAATACGCTGTCCCGATCTTCCATTTTCAAATTGCTCCTTTCTCAGTGTGCGCCCAGTATCGAGCGGCTTAAACTGCTGGTCTTAAACAGGCAGAAACACAACAGCACCGTATACCCGACCGCCGTCCAGATTGCCTTAACGACATCTGTTTCCACAGCGATCGACCGCACCAGCACCGCGTAAATCGCCACGCAGATAATCATCAGGACAGCCTGAAAGCCGAGCGCAAACAGCGATTTCAAATAGCCCTGTCCGATCTGCCCCCATTCGCGGTTGACCATCGTCGCCAGCGGCACAGGCGCAAGCGACGTAACCAGATAGATTTCGATCATGCGTCCATAGACGATGACAAAGATGCTGATGGTCAGCAGCCACGAGATGATCTGCATCAGGACGGACTGGATAAACAGCCCGAAAAGCGGACCGACCTCCATCTCCATCAGCCGCTGTTCCAGATTGACGACGATCTCCTCCAGATGGATGCTCGTATCCGCCACGACCACGCCTGCCGCACGATTGACCACGCTCTGCGTCGCTTCAAACACGCCCATCACGATGGTCCATGTATTGGACACGATCATGACCGCGAACGTCGTTTTCATCAGCCACTTAAACACTTCGAACAAATCGAAGTCGCGCATGTTGTTCCGCTCGATCATCATGCTCAGCAGCTCGATGCACGCCACCGCCGTCAGGATGATGCCCGCAATCGGCGTGACGACGGTTTCCGAAAGGTTTTTGACCATGCTGAACACGCCGCCGTTCCATTGCTGCGGAGTCATACCGACCACATCGGTAATCTGTGCCACCTTATCGTTGATTCCGTCAAACAGCCCGCTCAGATTGCCGATAATGCCGGCGACCAGCAGCTCCTTGAGCCATTCCGAAATCTTCATCCACAAGAAATTCAAAGAGATTTCTCCTTTCCAGAAGCTGACCGGCTCTCCGCCCTGCGGAAAGCCGGCAACTGTTGCTTTTAGCCGAGCATGGTCTTGAGCATCGGAACGAATGTCGTGCCGATCAGCACGATCACGCCGCCGCCGAACGCCTGACGCATACCCTGCGCGCGCGGACCGGGGTTATCGCTGGAAAGGGACTCGAAGATGTTGAGCAGTCCCATCAGCACCGCGCCGCCGCCCATCGCGGTAACGCCCAGCTGCAAAAGGTCTACGCCGGATTTGAAAATTTCCATGATTCATTCCTCCATTTCTGTTTTTTGGGGCATACGAAAAGCCGCCTTTATTGGGCGGCTTGCGGGGATTCATTCCGTTGTTCGATCAACTGTCTTTCGTAATCGTCAAGTTCAAAAGCCAATGACAGCACCACGTCAAGACATTCCCTGCTGACCAAGGCATCCAGCCATTTTCGGGCTTGCTTAATCTGTTCTTCATCCTGTGTTTGATATGCCTGCACCAGTTCGACCGCAGTAAATAACATTTCCATGATGTGCATGTAAAGGACTGCGGTTGCAAGCTGTCCAAATCCGTCTTTCATACGATTCCTCCTTCTAAAAGTGGGCTGAAAACCCGCTCATTTCGTGTCAGGTTCATCGGCATCGCTCACATCGACCTCAAACACATCGCACGGCTCGTCGGCTTTGAGCTTCATCCTGCGTTTGAGGAAGCGTTCGATACCAAATGCGTTTCTGGGGTCTGCGTCGGACAGATATTTGTAATTCGGATGCTGCGTGATGTCGTATTTGTCCGACAGAAACGGTCTTACGCCGCGCAGCTGCAAAACGCACTTGCGCCCATCCATCACAGCCAGCTCGTCAACGGACATCAGCTCCTTTCCCAGCTTTTGAAAGTTGGTCGAGCGCGAGG
>OLRP01002330.1_pt1 | contig 13240 bp, 15 predicted proteins | sample 1672401 | NCBI WGS metagenome assembly OLRP01 (sample SAMEA3136682, study PRJEB25190) | human gut metagenome | reverse complement strand
CAGGAAGCTCCCACTTCAAAATCTGTAAGATTTAAGTGGCGAGAGCATGTCACAAATAGAAGCGAATTCTCTTTCTCTGGGGCAGGTCAGGGATGTAATCAATGGCAGGCTTGTACTGGGGGAACAGAAAGAAATACAGGAAGTAAAAAATGCATATGCTGCGTATGAAAGCCTTTCGGAAATTAATCCCTATAGTATAAAAGATTTAAAGAAATTTCATGGGATTATGACAAAATATCTTGTGGAAGAATGTGGGGAGTTTCGCCATGGAGAAGAGGAAGTTTTTAATGGAGATGAATGCATTTTTATGGCACCTCCGGCGCAATTTGTACCGCAGCTTATGGATGAACTGTTTGAATGGATGAAGAAATCAAGGAATAGTGTTCATCCATTGATTATGAGCAGTGTATTTCATTATGAGTTTGTCTTTATTCATCCATTTGCTGATGGAAAGGTAACATTGAGATACCAGCAAAATGTGGCATAACGGCGGCAAACTTGCTTTGTATATAAAATTTAATAGTGTATAAGCCAAAGGGCGTTTCACTTTTATAGGTGGGCGCCCTTTTTTCATACCTATTTTCAAGAGAAAGGAGATCCCCATGGAATTAAACGAAATGGAAAAAAAGCTGCTCTTTCAGGTGGAGGGCGATTATCAGACAAAGATCCTGAATGAACTTTATATGACCGTGAGGTACTCAAATAATTCCGAACAGCGGGAGGCGGCAGAAGGTCTTATGGCAAAACTTCGTGTTCTGTCAAATGCAGAGTGCATGGACTTGGTAAAAGATATTCAGAAGAATTACCGTCTGCTCTATCCAGCCCGGACGATTGGAGAAAAGATCGCCGAGGCCAGACAGCAATCAGGTGCAGAAAAATTGAAGGGGCATGACATCATGGCACTTGAACGATTTGACCCGGATGTAAGGCACATGATCGTTTTTGATGTATTGTCTTACGATTCCCCTGTTGGCGACAAAGGCGATAAGATGCGCATGTTCCTTACAGATGCCGGCTATCAGAAATTTTTAGAGAGCCAGGAACGGGGCGAAGTGAAACTGAAAAACCATGCGAAGGTCTCTGGCGGCCATCTCCATTATGACCACAGGGATCATGCCTTGTAACGGAATAGTCGAAGAAAGGAGGCGATACAATGGCAGTATTCCGTGTAGAGAAAACAAAGGACTTTACGATAATGAGCAATCACCATCTGCGCAATACGGAGTTGTCCTTAAAGGCAAAGGGGCTTTTATCACTTATGTTGTCGCTGCCGGAAGATTGGGATTATACCACGAAGGGACTCGCCCATATCTGCAAGGACGGTGTGGATTCTATCACTACTGCCCTGAAGGAACTGGAGCGGCATGGTTATCTCACCAGACAGCGCCTCCGCTATGATAACGGGCAGTTGGGAGACATTGAATATACGATCCATGAGCAGCCTGTAAGTACCGAAAACACAGGGCTTTCACCTAAACGGGAAAATCCAAGACAGGTAAAACCTGAACAGGCAAAACCTAAACAGGCGGAACCTGAACAGGAAAATCCGGCACAATTAAATACTAATCCATTAAAAACAAAAAAATCAAAAAAAGATAAATCAATAACTCATCCATCAATCTATCCGGCAGAGCCGGAAGCGGCAAGCCGCACGGATGGGATGGATCGGATAGAGCTGATAGAAGCCTATCGTGAAATCATCAAAGAAAATATCGAATATGACTTACTGGTCTTACGGTATGGCAGGGAACGTCTGGACGAAGCCCTTGAACTTATGCTTGAAGTGATTTTGTCGAAACGCCCTTACATACGCATCGCCGGAGATGATTTTCCGAGGGAGATCGTCAAGAGCCGGTTCCTGAAGATCAATTCCGGTCATTTAGAGTATGTCTTTGACTGTATCGACAAGAACACGACGAAGGTCGGAAATATCAAAGCATATCTGCTGGCGGCGCTGTATAATGCCCCGGCTACAATGGACAGCTATTACCGTGCCGAGGTCAATCACGACCTGTACGGCTGTTAGACACCTTTGGGTGTCTTTTTTCATTTCATCACAGGAAGGAGGCAAAGCACAATGAAAAGAAACACTGTGCCGGTACTATGCCCGGCGTAACCAAAGAACAGATTCAGGCAGCGCGGGAAGCTGACTTGTTTACTTACCTGCAATTCCATGAACCCGGCGTGCTGAAACGGGATGGACCTAATTTCCGGCATAAGGAGCATGACAGTCTGGTATATGTGACCGGGAAAAGGTACTGGTACTGGAACAGCCGTGGACGGAGTATCAATGCGCTGGACTACCTGATCCAGATTCGGGGATATGGTCTTGTGGATGCGGTTCATGCTCTGGTAGGTGGCGAAATCCGACATACACCGGCTTACCGAAGTACGGCAGAAATACAGGTATCAAAGGAGCCGGAAAAGAAAGCATTCTCTCTCCCCTGGGCCAGACGTTGCGCGACCGCTGCGGTCTCCTATTTGCAGAAACGGGGGATCAGCTCAGAAGTCATTCGCCAGTGTTTACAAGCCGGGATTTTTTACGAAGCCCGGTATCATGGAGAACCGGTTTGTGTATTTGTAGGGAAAGATGATTCCGGGAAAGCGAAGTTTGCCTGTATGCGCAGTATCAGTGGCAATCTCAAAAAGGATGTCTATGGCAGCGACAAAGGATATAACTTTTGTTATCCCCCGCAAAGTCCGGGCAGCCGGCATGTGGCAGTCTTTGAAGCTCCTATTGATGCGCTTTCCCATGCAACGCTTCAAGAGCTGGAGGGATGGAAATGGAATGGTTACCGCTTGTCTTTGGGAGGTACTTCCCATGTGGCACTGACTTCTTTCCTGGAACGCCACCCGGAGATCCGGCGTGTTACCCTTTATATGGACCACGACCTTGCCGGATTTGTCAATGCCCGGAAAATCAAGACCATGCTCCACGAGGATAAACGTTTCCGTCATATCCGGGTAAGTGTCAACCCTCCCCGGATGGGAAAAGATTACAATGAGAAATTGCTGCAGGTTCGGGAACAACTGCAAACCAGCCAGCACCAACGCCGCCCAAAAGAGGCGGCTGTTTCAATTTAGGGAGGATTTCAACATGAATGGATCTCAACAGATCTGCTTTACAGACAGCGCCGGAAAAGCGCTGTTTTCTATTCCTGAAAATGGTTTACTTTGCCTGTTCTATGGAAACGGGGACAGGCACTTTGCTGTTTGCCATCGTCTGGATGATACCCATGCAGAAATTGACGGGGTAAATTATTCGCTGCCGGACTTTGCCAAAAGGATGAAACACAACCAGATCAGCTTTGCCCCGGCATAAGGCTGGAAAACAAATAACAGGAGGATTTGAAAATGAAAAAAATTGAAAATACCGCTTTGAAGATGATCGCCGAGGCTTCCCGGTGTCCAGACTACGGCCCCGATATGGTGAAATCGCTGATGAAAAAGCTGGACATGAACGAAAAGGGCTTTGCGCTTTTGATGAATGTTGCCCCATCCACAGTGCGTCTTTGGACCAGCGGAGCTGCACAGCCCTGCGGCACAGCAAAACGCCTCATGCAGATTTATGAAACCGGTCCGGAGATTGTCGGCAAGATTGCCGGCGGGCAGCTATCGGCAGATGGGAGGGATTGATGAATGGCGGAGACAGATAGCCAGCCGATTGCGGAAAATGAGCAGGTCAAAGAGCTGCTTGCTCTCCTAAAAGACAACAATACACCGGGATATGAAGAATTTGCCAAGCTGATCGAGCATGTGACCGGGATGGAGCAGCGTCTTTTAGAGGCAACCGAGGAACTAAAGGCAGTGCGTCAGGAAATGCAGGGGTTACAGAACCATTCCCTGAAAGATGCTCTCCAAAAGAGCTGTAAAGCTATGGAGGCGAATATTTCCGCTATGCGTCACCGTCTTTCCGAACTCAAAGGCCAGATCATAAACGGATGCAGGAATATCCTTGCCGATTTCAGGGAACGCGGTACTGTCGCTTTGAATGGGATCACACAGTTTTTACATGTCAGACCGGTGTTGGAGTCCATTCAAAATGCGGCAGAAAAAAGTATGCAGGCCAGCAACAGGGCTGTTGCCAGAATTGATGCTTTCAGTACGGAATACCACGAAATGGGGCGGCATCTCAAAAATATGGGCCGTGCTATTCAAGGAAAACCTGCGGAGACAGACGCAAAAGACAATGGAAAGGTTGCCAGGGTGTTCAAAGGTGCTTTCAAAGTGGAGGGCGCCCTTATATCCTCCATTAACCGTAATGCGGAATGGGCACTTAATACCCTTGCCCGGTTGGAACAGACTGCGGAAAGGCGCCCTTCTGTTTTGGAAGCAATGCGGGAACAGGCAGCAAAAACGGAACCGGCAAAAAAGCAGCCGGCACCTTCCCATGATAAGGAAAGCCGGTAATTGTCAGGTTCACATGAAAGGAGGAATTTGATTGAATCAGGAACCACTACCGCAGATTCATTTGATCCGTGATACAGACTTATCCGTCTTTGCGTATGAGCTCCATATTTTTGCCGGAGATTTTCTTAGGGAATGCGAATTCAATATGCGTTCTCTGGCGACAAATACCGGGGCTGATTCCATTGCCATCATGGGGAAAAATCACATGTGGCTTTCCGACGCCTTGTTTGCTTATTGTTCTACGGCGGATCTTCATCAAATGATCTCAACAACGGAGTTTATCGGAGCGAGGGCTTTCCTGTTTCATACGGACCGCAGAGAGGGCGGTCACTTGTACGGGGATGTCCTAATGATGGATTTAGGCACGCTGCGGCAGGATATAAAAAGAAATATCCTCTATCCTTGCGGCGTCAATGTCGAACGCAAAGGTGGTTCAGCAGCTATGGTCAGCCTGAAAGAATGGACTGAAATGGAGCTTTACGAAAAAGATGCTCTGAAAAGTTGGGGATTTTCTTATGCCCCGAATCAAGTTACGGAATGGCAGTACCACTATTCCACGATGTTCAGACAGTGGATGGATCAGGCATTTCGTTATATGCCCCAGGATTTAGAAGAACGCCTGAATATGCAATATATGGAGGCAGCCCAGAACCCGGATATGGATAAGTACCGCATACCACAGGGAACGGCAAAGCAGATGCTTCTTTATGACGAAGCCCCTGTGTATCGCCTTCTTCCATCCGGTTCGGAGAAAATTGCGCCCATCGCGGCAATCTCTACGGGCTTGTGGTATGAAAATTACCGGGAGTTTGCCATTGCACCGGAGGATTTAGGCGCTTTGGACAAACTGATCCGCAGGGAAACCGACCGGCTCACAGGAAACCTCCCACAACTTCACAAAAACGAAGAACGCCGCCCTGCCCCGGAGCGATAAGAATTTTACACTGACTGGAGGTGATGAAGATTGGCAGGAGTGCATGAAGATTTCGGTGAAAAGATCGGCGGTGCGAAAAAAGACCTGTGGAAAGACCGCGGGCTGTATGCGGATGATCTGGAAGCCATGAATGAGCGCGAAGCCGAAAAATTTGTGAAAAAGGATAATGTCTGGAAAAAGCCGGACTATGCAGCCATGCTGGAGGAAGGGATTCCTCTTGGCGTGGTCTATTTTATCAAAAAAGCGAGGGACGGCTTAAACGCTTCCCCTCAGTATTACCGCACGGATGACACCCCGGAAAAACGGACCGCGAGACAAAAGGAATATATAAAAACAGTCCGGGAATTGCAGACAGTGCTTTCAGATGTCCGTACTGTGGAGGATACTGTGAGAGCCTATGACCGCTTTTTCGTTGACAATGGATATTTAGAAAAGGTACAGGGCTGGGGAAGCGGAATCCATTACCGGGCAACGAAAAAGGGACAGGACAATCCCGTGATCACAAACAAATTGTCCAATACCATGCTGATCCGCTCGGCTGAATATTTTGAGCGCAACTTTACTCAGAAAGCAAAAAAGGAACAGTTTTGTGTTTCCAAAGAGCAGAAAATACCGAAAGGTTATGCGATCCACTTCAACGACGGGAAACATACCTATTCTAAAAATGAGGACTGGAAACCCGGTACCTACTATGTGACAAAAGGCTATTCGATCCTGCGGACCAATTTTGAGACCAAAGAAGCTGCCCTGAAATGGGTGCAGGAACTTGCCAAAGGCAGGAACAAAAACGGAAAGATCCGGTTTGTCCCTCCCCAGCTCGCCCATGTCAAACGTACTGGGCCGGATTACCGGAATGGTGTGGAGATCACCGGACAGCATTATCTTGATACCTTTGGGTTTCGCGGCGGCGAGTTTGGAAACTGGATGAACCAGAACGACCGTCAGACCTCCCTTAACATGGGATTTGAAGCACTAAAGGATCTGGCGTCAGCCCTTAAGATCAGCGATAAAGATATTGCTTATCAGGGAACGCTTGCTATCGCTTTTGGTGCAAGAGGCAGCGGCAATGCTGCGGCTCATTATGAACCTTTGCGTACAGTCATCAATCTTACGAAAATGCACGGAGCCGGTTCGCTGGCACATGAATGGTGGCATGGACTTGACGATTATCTTGGTACAAAGATGGGCGCAAAAGGGATGCTGTCAGAACAGCCCCGCCTCTATGCGCCGTTCCAAAAACTCATTGACACCATGAAGTATAAACCGGAAACACCGGAACAGGCAGCAAAGCGCACGGAAGCACAAACAGAACGCACCCGGAAAAATGCGGCAAGCTGGCTGGATTCCTCGGTTCTTGCCTCTCTGAAACGGTATGGCAATAAGGAACAGATGGAAACCTACGCAGTCTTGCGGGAAGCATTTTTGTCCGGCGAACCCGGCTCTGTGGAACAGATCAGCGCATTTAAGAAGAATGTTACCGGCCGGGTAATTCCCAAAAGTGAACGGGAACGGCTGGAAATTTTTGAGCGTATGCTTTCCGGGATGCAGGCGCAGGAAGCTCCGCAGATTGGACGGACGGAAACTGATTTTTACCGTAATTCGGTACGCATGGGAAAAGAATGTGAAAAAGACGGCGGTTATTGGGACAGCAATGTGGAAATGACAGCCAGAGCCTTTGCCTGTTATATCAAGGACAAACTGCCCTACACATCGGATTATCTGGCAGGCCATGCCGACTGTGCCCTTACCCTGGTTTCCGGTAAAGACGGAGAAATGGAGGTATTGAAAGCCTTCCCTGTGGGGGAAGAACGCCGTGCGATCAACGCTGTTTTTGACGAGATTATTCAGGATTTGAAACGGGAACAGCTATTGACCCATGCCGATGTAACGCTTCCCCTCTCTGTTTCTGAACTTCGTGAGGCAGCGGACGGTCAGCTATCCATGTTCGGCGTCGGCCGTCCTTCCGTGATGGATCAGCTTGCGGCAAACAGACCGGCAGATAAAAAATCACCGGCACAGACGGTTTCCAGAAAAAACCATGAGCCGGAAATATAGCAGGAGGTGAACAGCATTTTGGAAGAAAACAGGGATTACCATGCCTACCGGTATGGCGACCACTTGACGCCGGGATCAGAGCTTAAAATAGAACACAGCGTAGTTTGTGAAAATGTGGACATTTCTACTCTGATCACAATGGGAACAGATAGCCTAGAAGCTATGCGCCAAGGAAGTATCGACGGGGAGCAGAAAGCCTATGAAATCGTAGTAGCTGCCGCAAAACAGTGGGAACAGCAGGCAGCGGCAACACAGACGATCAACCGGGCTTTGGAATATCTTCGTACACCGGAGATTGAACATACCGGCAACCAGTGGAAAGACACCGATAACTGGAGGGCGGATCAGAAAATCAGCAACCGGGTCTATCAGATGACCTGCAGTATTTGGGAAGATACGAAATATGACAGAGAAACCAAACAGAGTGTTCCGATTGCCTGGTATGTGACATGGGAAGTCCGTATTCATTCCCCGAAGCAGGGATATGGAGCAAAGATTGCCGGACAAAACCAGAAACGATATACAGATAAGAACGCAGCCATAAAATACCTGGATGGGCGAAAGAAAGCCTATTCCCATTTATTCACGGAAATTTCCCCGCCGATCCCGAAAGAATATGAGCACCATTTTATGGTTCACGGTACTCTTTTACCTGGCTATACGGTTGAAGGACTGGAACAGGCCAAAACGAAACATGCCGCCGCCGAGGTTTCGGAGGGCGATATTTTTACACCCCAAAACCGGGAGAAGCCTTCCGTCCTGGGGAAGCTCTCTGTGGCAAAAACTCAGGAAAAAACGCCAACCGCTCCCGGTACGGCAATGAAAAAGAAGGAGGATATACAATTATGAAAGTGTTAATGGTAGAGCCGGGCAAGTCCCCTTATGCTGCGGAGATCGAAAGTGGTCTGAAATCCTTGCAGGCGGCAGTGGGCGGAGATATTCAAGCGGTCTATCCGTATGAGGACCCGGTGGCTCTGATCTGTAATGAAGAAGGCAAGCTGATGGGGCTGCCTCTGAACCGAGCTCTCTTTGACGATGACGGCCACATCTATGATATTGTGTCCGGGAATTTTCTGATCGTTGGTCTTGGCGAGGAAAATTTTACAGACCTTTCTCCGAATCTGATGGAGAAATATGGGGAGCAGTTCAAGTACCCTGAAAAATTTGCAAGGATTGCCGGCGAGATCATTGCAGTCAAGCAGCCTGCAACCAATGAACACCGGGAAAAACCGATGATGCACCATTCCGGCCCGGATTTGTAGAAAGAAAGGAGCCAATTATGTTAATGGCAGTAAATGAACCTTATGCCCTTATGGTGCAGCCGGACGATATTCTGATCTCTCCCCGTGAGGTAGATGAACATTTTGGGACGATGGTATGCTTCCATCCCCGCTATGCGCTGGGCGACCATCACAACTATATGGACAAAGACGACTTCCTGCGGGAAATGTATTTAGATACCGTAGGACATGATGAAGCCGGCATGAAACGCTATGAACGGATGGTAAACATTGTAAGCAGCCGTTTCCGGCATGGACCAAAGACAGAGGAACGGGCGATCGATGAAGCAATGCAGAAAGTAATTTCGGAAAAGTATCTGATGCTCCCCCTCTATCTCTACGACCACTCCGGTCTTGCCATGAGTACAGAAAGTTTCTCAGGCAGGGCTCCTCATGCAGAATGGGACAGCGGACAGGTCGGCTGGATCTATGTTTCCAAAGAAGATGCCCTAAAGGAATTTGACGCTGACAAGATGACCGGCGCCATCCGGCAGAAAGCGGACGCACTGATGCGCAGTGAAGTCGCCGCTTATGATTTCTATCTGCGTGGCGAATGTTATGGGTTTGAGCTTTATAAAAACGGGGAGTTGTCGGATAGCTGCTGGGGCTTTATGGGTAACTTTTCCGATGTGTTGAAAGATATGGCGGAATACCTCCCGGATGAGTGCAAAGGGATGGTCTATCATCTGGAGGAACAGGAACGCCCGGCTACGATCATCAAGACGCTTTTGAAACACGCTAAAATTCAGGTCGATCAGGCAGCAAAAGCCTTTGAACACGCTTCCCGACAGCAGGTTCTTGGGGAAAGCCGGTAAAAAGTTATTTCCATATTATAAATACCGATTTTATCAGAAAGGAGGATGCTCTTGCAGGAAGATCTCGAACAACGAACGGTTTCTGTTTCTATACAGGCAGCAAAACTGTCAGGGCGGGTACTGCGTGCGGCTATTACTGCGGTACTCCAAAAGATGGAACAGGAACGCACAATGCCAAAAGTCGGGCGCAACAGCATGAAGCGGCTGACTTATAAAGACCCCGGAGCCAATACCATTGAAGTTTCAGGGCGAATCCGCTCTTTTGAACGGTATGCCAGGAAACATCAGGTACGCTACCATATAGAAAAGGAACTTGGGACCGATCCCCCAAAATGGACGGTATATTTCAAGGCAAACCAGGCGGATGCACTGACGGCAGCTTTTAAGGAATATACAAAGAAAGACCTTACACGCAGCACCAGACCGTCGCTGCTTACACAGCTTCATAAGTTCAAAGAACTGGCGCAGTCGCTTGGCCGTGACCGTGTAAAGAACAAAGAACACGGAGGACCGGAACGATGAAGATCGATGCAGAAACACTGAAAAAACAGGTTATTCTCCATCTTCCGTATCTTCTGCTCCTTCTGGTATTTGCCAAGCTGGGCGAGGCGGTGCGTCTGGCTCCCGGAGCGGACGCTTCCCAAAAGCTGTTAGGACTGTCCGAAGGCTTTGCCCTTGCGTTTCAGAGTATGTGGCCGGGGGCGGCAATGGACTGGCTGATCGGTTTATGCGGTGCAGCCATTATGCGGCTGGCAGTCTATCTTAGAGGGAAAGACGCTAAGAAATACCGCAAAAATGTGGAATACGGTTCAGCTCGTTGGGGAAATAAAGCCGATATTGCCCCGTTTATGGACCCAAAGCCGGAAAACAATATCATTCTTACCCAAAGTGAAGGACTGATGTTAAACGGAAGGCCCAAAAATCCGGCCAATGCAAGAAATAAAAATGTACTGGTAGTCGGAGGATCAGGTTCGGGAAAAACGCGCTTTTTCATCAAGCCCAATCTGATGCAAATGCACAGTTCCTACGTCGTCACCGATCCGAAAGGTACAGTCCTTGTGGAATGCGGAAAGATGTTACAGCGAGGCACGCCAAAGCTGGACAAGGACGGAAAGCCTGTGCGGAATGAAAAAGGAAAGATCATCTATGAGCCCTATAAAATACGGGTATTCAATACGATCAATTTTCAGAAAAGTATGCACTTTAACCCATTCGCCTACGCGCGACACGAGGTCGCGTAATTAAACTGTTCGGCGCTGACCGAACCTGTTATTCCATTAGCAGTAGCCTATCGTCACCGAAGCGGCTGGCAACGGCCGTGAGGCAGCATGACGAGAAAAGGTAGCCCTCCCGAAAGGGTTAAGCCGAAACCTCGAGGCAGAGGCGAAAAGCTGGAAGCAACGTCCGGCTGGGGAGCTTGGCTTGTGTAGTATGGTGAATGTAAGTAAATCGCTGTTAAACGTCGTTAGCGGGAACCAGGCTAAAGTTGCTGATAGGCCTGAACCAAAAGGTGTGCAGTCGGATGTTCTCCTGTAAGCTGGGAACACATGGACAAACATGACTGCCGGCGGATAGGCGGCACCTAACCTACACGGTTGATTACGTGAAACGTGTTAAGCCCGCGCTCTCTCCGTATATTCGGAAAGCTGACCGCAAGGAAAGCCGATAGAAACGCGGGTAAGGAACGCTGGAAAAAGCGAACGCCGACCTTGTAATGAGGACGGATAGGGATTGAAACAGCATCCCACGCGAAAGCGGGCTGACTTCCAGCAGGTCTATCTTTACGAGAGAATTTACAGAACTTTTGAGAGGAGGAATCGCAAATGAACAGGAAACTGTGTGCGCCTGCTGACAGGGCACGAAGCTGGGAATCCATTGATTGGAAGAAAGCGGAGGCCTATGTTAAAAAGCTGCAAATGCGTATCGTAAAGGCTCAAAAAGACGGTCATTACAGCAAAGTGAAAACTCTGCAATGGCTGTTGACGCACTCTTTCTATGCCAAGGCATTGGCAGTGAAACGTGTGACAAGTAATAAAGGCAAAAATACCGCTGGTGTAGACCATGAATTATGGAAAACGCCAAAAGGCAAATTCGAGGCGATTGACAAACTCAAACGCCGGGGCTATAAGCCCCAACCTCTCAGACGGGTGTATATCCCGAAGAAAAACGGAAAATTACGCCCGCTGAATATTCCAACGATGACAGACCGCGCCATGCAGACATTATATAAGTTTGCACTGGAACCATTGGCAGAAACTCTGGCAGACCCGAACTCCTACGGCTTTAGAATTGGAAGAAGCACACACGATGCCATCGGGCAATGCTTTAACGATTTGTGCAGAGCCGGTTCGCCTCAATGGATTTTGGAGGGAGATATTAAAGGGTGCTTTGACCATATCAGTCATAGCTGGTTAATGAAAAATATCCCAATGGACAAGGAAATGCTCGAAAAATGGCTGAAATGTGGCTTTGTGGAAACCAGAAAAATCTTTCCGACAGAGGAAGGGACCCCACAGGGCGGCACAATATCGCCAGTTTTGATGAACATGACCTTGGACGGTCTGGAGCGGATTCTAAAAGAAAGATTCCCGATGAGACGGACGGTGGCAGGTAAAACCATCTACGACCAGATTAATTTCGTGCGATATGCCGACGACTTTATCGTCACCGGGAAAAGCCCGGAAACTTTGCGTAACGAGGTTATGCCGCTTATCAAGGACTTTCTGGCGGAACGCGGCCTGCAACTTTCAGAGGAAAAAACGGTGATTACACATATCAGCGACGGCTTTGATTTTCTTGGGCAGAACATTCGGAAATACAACGGAAAATTGCTTATAAAGCCGTCAAAGAATGCAGTAAAAGCTTTCCTCAAAAAAGTGCGGACTATTGTTAAGGAGAACAAAACCGCCACGCAGGACTTGCTCATTCGCAAACTAAATCCTGTGATTCGCGGTTGGGTCAACTACCACCGCTATGTAGTTTCTGCGGATATTTTTGGATTAGTTGACCACAGGATTTTCGAGTGCCTATGGAAGTGGGCTTGCCGCAGACACAAACGAAAAGGTAGGAAATGGATTGCCAACAAATATTGGCACCATATTGATAACCGGACGTGGACGTTTGCAGCAGAGCCTGCTTTCCGCGGTAAAGATTTCGATGAAAAATACCTCAAGCTGGAATACGCGGCAAATACTAAAATCATCCGATTCAAGAAAATCACCGCCGAAGCCAACCCATTCGATAAAAAATGGACGGGATATTATGAGGAACGTGACGGGGAAAGAATGCTGAACAGCACCAAAGGACGAGAAAAACTCGTTAAAATTTGGAACAACCAAAAACGGTGCTGCCCTGTATGCGGAGAAAGAATTACATCTGAAACAGGATTTAAGACGCATTTTATCACCGAAAACAACAGGAAGTGGCCTGCTATTATGGTACATCCCTGGTGTCATCGAAATCTGCATGAGCCGGACTACTTGATTTGAGCCGGGTTTCGTTTTACACGAGGCCTTACGATAGGCTTGAGCCGTATGACGGGAAACTGTCACGTACGGTTCTTAGGGGAGGGGCTGGCAGCAATGCCAGTCTCTTACCCGACATCCACTCGGAAAAGGATATTTTGAAGCTGGTGACAACGCTGATCGCTAATACCAAAGGCGAGGGCAAGGCCGGAGACGATTTCTGGGTCAGTGCGACACGTTCGCAGGCGGTAAAAAGTCTGCGCACAGTGTTGGTTTATTAAA
>OLRP01002328.1_pt1 | contig 13247 bp, 10 predicted proteins | sample 1672401 | NCBI WGS metagenome assembly OLRP01 (sample SAMEA3136682, study PRJEB25190) | human gut metagenome | reverse complement strand
ACGGATCTGTGCCAGCACCGGTTCAGCCGAGAAATCAACAAAGCCCAGAGGAACAGGACGGGGCCGCCGGAACCCCTGAACCAGATTTTTTACTGCATCCGCTACATCACCCCACGCATTCTTTCCTGCCTCCTTCAGGAGAAGGAAGACGCGGCGGACTACTGCACCATGGCCGCCCGCATGGCCCTGTGCGTGGAACAAACGCGCCAGACGGTAGCTGCGCTGGACAGCCGCGGCTACCAGATGGACGGCGAAATAGCGGAACGTTTTTCATCCCTGCTGGAGGAAGTCAATTCCTTCCAGGAAAGCCTGGCAACACAAAGCCGCAAAAGCAACCTGTAACAACAAAACCTTCCCTGGCAACACAATCTTCATCTTTGCGTATGATACATTCCCACACCTGTTTTCAAGGGCTGTGCGCAGTCCTGGCCGGCGCCGCTCTTTCCCACGCGGATGAGCCGGCTGTTTCCATTTCGGACTTCGGGGTAGATAAGGTCATGTCCGGCCCTGTCGTTTCCATCAATGATCAGTACAAGGGCGTCGTGAAAATTGAGATGGATTCCCTGACTCCGGATTACGCTACTCCGTGGAATACCGGCCGCTACCAGGGGGGCATCGGCACCGGCTTTCTGATCGGGGAAAACGCCTTCATGACGAACGCCCATGTAGTCAGCAACGCGGAACGCATTTATATCTCCATGTACGGAGATTCCCGTAAAATTCCCGCCAGGGTCAAATTCATCGCCCATGACGCGGATCTTGCTCTGCTGGAGGCGGACGATCCCAGGCCCTTCAAAGGAATACGGCCTTTTGAATTCAGCAAAAACCTGCCTCATCTGGAAGACGAAGTAAGGGTGATCGGCTACCCCATCGGCGGCAACAGGCTTTCCGTCACGCGCGGCGTGGTCTCCCGCATTGATTTCACCACGTACGCCCACCCCCGCAACACGGAACACCTGACCATCCAGGTGGACGCCGCCATTAACCCGGGCAACAGCGGCGGCCCCGTCCTGATGGGGAATAAAGTCATCGGCGTGGCATTCCAGGGCCTGAACAACGCCAATAACACGGGGTACGTGATTCCAACCCCCGTCATCCGCCACTTTCTGGAAGACATCAAGGACGGTGTTTATGACGGTTACGTGGACATGGGCATTCAGGCTGCGCCCATCCTGAACCCGGCCATGCGCAAGGCGTTCGGCCTGCCGGACGATGAAAAAGGCGTCCTGATCGGCAAGGTGCTCAAGGGGTCCTCCGCCGACGGCGTGCTCCGCAACGGGGACCTGCTGATGAAAGTGGACGGCTATGATGTGGACAGTTCCGCCATGATTGAACTGGACGGCCAGAAAATCAGCATGAAAGAACTCATTGAGCGCTGTTTTAAAGACGACCGGCTCCCGCTGGATATCATTCGCGACGGCAAACCCATGAAGGTGGAAATGGTGATGAAGCCATCCCCCTCCAGAGACCTTCTGATGGCGGAATACGATAAAATGCCCCGCTACGTCGTCTTTGGAGGCCTGGTGTTCCAGCCCATCCAGCGCAACGTGCTCGCGGCGGCGGACATCTCCATGCTGGACGTTGCACTGGACATCCGGAATTACCAGGAAGACGGCGGCTGCGTGGACCATGAAGACATGGTCATCATCACCAAAGTGCTGGATGATGAGGTAAACGCGCGTCTGTCCGGCTCCATTTCCAATTCCATTGTGGAAAAAATCAACGGCGTAAAGGTTAAAGGCCTTACCCACGCCTACGAACTCCTTTACCCGGAGAACATGCCGGAATACGTCGTCATCGAACTGAAAAACGGAGAGCGCCCCCTCGTCTTTGAAGGCAAGGCCATGGAGACGGCCAACAAGCGCATCTCCAAAACCTACAATATCCCGAAAAACGCCCGCCTGGACAGCGCCATTCCCGGCCGCCAGCCTGGCCGCAACACTACTCCCGCCCGTTAACCGCCATGAAAATTCTTTCCACTTTTTTCCTCGGTTCCCTGATGTTGCTCGGCGGCTGCCAGCCGCGCGAAGCCGGACGAACCACTCCCGAACCCCAGCCTGAACAACAGACGGAAACGCCTGCGGAACAGGTGGAGGAAACGCCCGCGCCGGCCCCGCTTCCCTCCCCCACCGGCTCCATGGTCGGCATTAACGCCACCAATCAGGGCTATGCCATGATTCAGCCGTGGAGCAAGGAAAACCCGGCGTACAGCCAGGGCTTCGGCATTTATCTGGGAGACGGCAATATCCTGACGGCAGCCAACATCGTTTATTCCGCCAGCTTCGTGGAAGTGACCTCCGCGGACGGCTCCCAGACGGTTCCCGTGACCGTAACCGCCTTTGACCCGGAAGCCAATCTTGCCCTTCTGCGTCTGAAAAACGGAAAAGATGCCGCTTTTCTGGACAAACTGGTCCCCGTTGCGCTGGGGAAGGCTCCCCGCCTGGGCGACAAGGTAACCTTCTGGCAATTCAATGGCGACGGCCTTCCCATCACTACCTCCGGAACCCTTCTGGCGACGGAAAGCGCCTGCCCGTTCACGAACGGGGAACCGTTCGTCCTGTATAACGTCAAATCCTCCGTCACTCCCCTGAAAGGCGGCGCAGGCAACCCCGTCATGAGGGGCAATGAACTTGTGGGCCTCAGCGCCAGCTGCGATCCCTCCGCACAGAAAGTGCTGGCCGTAACCCATACCATGATTTCCCGGTTCCTGGAACAGGCCCGGGCCGGCAATTACACCGGTTTCCCGGCGGACGGCACCCAGGTCACGGAACTGACCGACCCCGTCTTCCGCAAATTCCTGGGCCTGCCTGAAACTGGCGGCGGCTTTTACGTGGTGAAACTGCCTGTTTACGGCTCCTTCTACAAAGCCGGAGTACGTCCTGGAGACGTGGTGGAAAGCGTCAACGGCATCCCTCTGGACAGCAAAGGTTTAATTAAGGATCCCGCCCTGGGCCCCGTTTCCGCCAACTTTCTGTTCCGAGACTCCGCCAAGCCGGGGGATACCATTACGCTGGGCATCCGCCGCAAGGGAAAGGACGGCTCCAGCCAGCCCATGACGCTGGACGTCAAACTGGACAGGAGCGCCCTTGAAGGGGACCTGGTCAATCCGGCCCCCTTCATCTCCAATCCGCCCTACCGCATTTACGGAGGTCTGGTATTTGTCCCGCTGACGGGAGCCCTGATGGGAGAAATCAACAAGCTCAGCAAGAACCATCCCCCCCTCAACCTGGTGGAAGCCACTCAAAAGAAAGAGGACATACGGAAAAAAGGCGTGGATGAAATCGTGGTCTTCCTGATGGCCCTGCCCACCCAGGCTACACTGGGATACGCCCAGATGAGCCCCTCCATTGTGGAAAAAGTCAACGGCGTGCAGGTGAAAAGCTTCAAGCACCTCAACCAGCTTCTGGACCTTCCCGCTCCCGGCGGCACGCACCGCATCGAAGTGACCCAGCAGCCGTACACCATGTACATATCCCAGAAGGAAGCTGCCAAAGCGGACCGCTTCATCCAGATGAGGGCCGTTCCCGTGCTCCGCAGGGACTAGGAATCCGCGAGCCATGTTCACTTGCAGCCCTCCTGGCATGTCACTTCACACGCTGAATATCCGGCTTGATTTTCCCTACAGGACAGGCTTTACCCATGGAGCCTTCCGCCCGGAAAACGATGCTCTGGCCAGCCTGATGGAACAGAGGCCCGGAAGCCGCGTTCTCGTTCTCCTAGAAAAAGGGCTGGAACAGTTTTATCCTCAGCTTCCGGCAAACATTGACCGCTATTTTGAAAAAAATGCCGGGGTGCTGGCCTATGCCGGCTGCCGTTCCGTTCCGGGCGGGGAGGAAGCCAAAACAGGTTTTTCCGCATGGGAAACGGCCCTGCGCCACATTGTGGAAGCAGGCATTGACCGCCATTCCTATATCATAGCCGTGGGCGGCGGAGCGTTTCTTGACGTAGCAGGCTTTGCCGCCGCCACCGCCCATCGCGGCATCCGGCTGTTGCGCATCCCCACCACCACCCTCTCCCAGGCAGACTCCGGAGTAGGTGTCAAAAACGGGATCAATTTCATGGGCCGGAAAAACTATCTGGGCACCTTCGCCGTTGCGTGGGCCACGCTTGACGACTTCCTGTTCCTCCATTCCCAGCCCCTCCCCCTGAAAAGAGCCGGGCTGGCGGAAGTAGTGAAAGTGGCGGTGGTGAAAGACGCCTCTTTCTTCAACTGGCTGGAAACGAACGCCTCCGCGCTGGCTGTATGCGAACGGGATGCTCTGGAATATGCCGTGGAGCATTCAGCTCTGCTGCATGCCTCGCACATTGCATGCGGAGGAGACGCCTTTGAACTGGGTTCCAGCCGCCCCCTGGACTTCGGACATTGGGCCGCCCATTACATGGAAACCATGTCCGGCTACACACTGGGGCACGCGGAGGCCGTTTCCGTGGGCATGTGCCTGGACATCCTTTATTCCGTCCGGAAAGGATGGCTACCTGCCGCGGAGGCGGAAAGAATCATCTCCGTGCTGAAAACCCTGGAACTGCCCGTATTCCACCCCCTGCTTTCCCGCAGGACAGAAAACGGCGCCTGCGAAGTGCTGAAAGGTCTGGAGGCCTTCCGCGAACACCTCGGCGGCCACCTGACGGTACTGATGCTTACCGGAATAGGCTGGGGAAAAGACGTCCATGAGATAGACGCCGCTCTGATGGAGGAATGCATCCGGGAAATGCAGGAAGCCGCCGGATATTCCGTTCAGGAATAACAGCCCTTTCCTTGCCGCCTCCCCGTCAGAAAACAAGCAGAAGCCATCTGGCGTATCACAGAGAAATACCAGCCGGACGGCAGTATGAAAAAAACAACGACGTTTTTCCTTCCCACAATCTCCATATCCTCCTGTTCCGGCAGTTCCCGCAGGGCAGCATTATTATGTGCTGCCGGGCAGCCCATGATGCAAGCCATTTTGCGACTCCCCCTTTTTTCATAACGCGCCGGATTTACTTCTCCTTTTTCAAAAAGAAGATGAAGGAAAAAGCATGAACAGCCTGCCGGATACCTCAAAGAGAAGATCATGCCGTCAACAATGCGGAGGCAGTGGACACGATGCCCCGCTGGAAACAAATCCATTCATCGTCTTTGCAAGGCACGGGAAAACCAAACTGCCGGGAACCGCGTTCCGTTGAAAATTCAGGGAGGTTCTTCCGGAAAACCGTCCCCTTTTAAACCTGTGCGGATAACTCCGCGGGAAACGGAACTTTCCCGTATTCGTCCAAACTGACGCCGGGCCATCCCCATTTACAGACGCGGTACGGCGGCGAGAAGCGCCTGCGTGTATTCGTGGGAAGGGGAAGAAAATACTTTGTCCGCCTCCCCGTATTCCACAATGCGGCCTTTGCGCATCACGGCAATGCGGTCCGCGATGTAATGGACCACGGACAAATCATGGGAAATGAATATCATGGTCAGGCTCAAGTCGCGGGCCAGGGTAATAAGAAGGTTCAGAATCTGGGACTGGATGGAAACGTCCAGCGCGGAAACGGGTTCATCCGCGATAACCAGCCTGGGTTCCGGCGCCAATGCGCGCGCAATGGCGACGCGCTGGCGCTGGCCTCCGGAAAATTCATGGGGATACTTGCGCATCAGGGAGGGGCTCAGCCCTACCTTTTCCATCAGTTCCGCCACATCATCCCTCGTCTGGGCAAAAGTTCTTTTACGGCGGCTCTGCAACGCCTCCTTTAATGTTGCATATACCGTAAAACGGGGGTTCAGGGAAGCATAAGGATCCTGGAAAACCATCTGGAAATCCGGACGACGCTTCCTGACTTCGGATGCGGAAAGAGCCGTCAACTCTTCCCTTTCCAGAAAAATGCGGCCCTCCGTAGGCTTCTGGAGCAGCATCACCGTGCGGGACAGCGTGGATTTGCCGCAACCGGATTCACCCACCAGCCCCAGGATTTCTCCCTTTTCCACGGACAGCGACACCCCGTCCACCGCCACTACGGGGGCAGATTTGCGGGCAGAGAGCAGCCCCTGCACCGCAGGAAAGACAACGCTCACATGATCCAGTTCCAGAAAAGCCATGCCGCCACCCTAACAAGCCTTCCGATGCAAGACAAGACCCCAGCCGCGCCAGTTCCTCCAATATCAGGACATCCATGCGCACCTCCCATGCCGTTTCCCCCACAGAAAAACCAGGACCGGCAATGAACGCCAGCCCCGGCTGGGCATTTCGCATGTCTTCCAGAGCCACCCGGAACCAGAAGGGTTCATCATCACACACGAGGCTGATAACAGCAAAAGAGGCTGTTCCCCCATTTCCACCATCCATTGGCCTTTTTGAAGAACTATAATACCGCCAGGAAATATCAGGGACCGCACACAAGGAAAAAACACGCTCCAGCCCAAAAGCGCTCCAAAAACGGCTGCCAGGATGAAGGCCGCAACCAGCAGCAGGGCCGGAGCTTTTCTATCCCGCATATTTTGATGATCCCCTATCCGGATTTCCGGATCCTCTCTGAATCAAATTTATGGATAAATCCCCCCATGGAGCCATATCAAACAAAAGAACCGTTCCCCGCAAAGGGAACGGTTCCAGAGATACTCTGACTCAGAGCTTACGCACCGAGCTGGTAGCGGACGAAGGAGGCGACGGAGATATCGTCGCCGAGTTCCTTGCCGGCCTGGTTGAGGAGGGCCTCCACCGTCATCTTTCCGGCAGGGTCCTTCACAAATACCTGGTTCAGCAGGCAGGACTGGGCGTTCAGAGCCTTCAGCTTGCCGGGAAGAATCTTTTCCAGCAGGTGTTCGGGCTTGCCTTCCTGAATGAGCTGCTGCTTGGCGATTTCCTGTTCCTCGGCCACGAAGGCGGGATCCAGGCTATCGGAGCTGACGCTCTTGGGAGCGGCGGCGGCGATGTGCAAGGTCAAATCCTTGGCGAGGGCTTTGAACGCATCAGACTTGATGGTTTCTTCCTTGCCGGCCTTGATGGACAGCAGAACGCCCACTTTGCCGCCCATGTGGATGTAGGAGACCACGGCGCCGATGCCGTCCGCCGTCAGGCGGGCGAATTTGCGCAGAGCCATGTTTTCGCCAATGGAGCTGCACATGGCCTTGATATATTCTTCCGTGGAGCCTTCCGCCATGGGGACCTGGAGAGCCTCCTCCAGCGTGGAGGCCTTGGAATCCATGAGAGCGTTGGCAACGTCATTCACCAGACCCTGGAACTTGTCCCCCTTGGCGCAGAAGTCCGTTTCACAGTTGAGTTCAAGGATGATGCCGGAGCAGCCGCAGGGAGCCACAGCGGCGCGGATCACGCCTTCCTTGGCGTCACGGTCGGCCTTGGCCGCAGCCTTGGCAATTCCCTTCTCACGAAGATACTTTACGGCGGCATCCATGTCGCCGTTGCATTCGTTGAGGGCTTTCTTGCAATCCATCATGCCGGCGTCCGTTTTGTCACGGAGGGCCTTGACGAGAGCTGCAGTAATTTCTGCCATAGTGTTTCTGTTCTTTCTAAATGGTTGGTTTAGGCTTCGGCGGATGCGCCCTTGCCTTCGTTGATGGCCTTGACAATGCAGTCAAGAATCAGGCGGATGGAACGGACGGCATCGTCGTTGCCGGGAATCGGGAAGTCGATTTCCTTCGGGTCGGCGTTGGTATCAACCAGAACGCAGACGGGAATGTTCAGGCGGTGGGCCTCGCGGATGGCGATGTCTTCATGGTCGGCGCCGATGGCCACCATGGCGTCCGGAGCGCCGCCCATGTTGCGGATGCCCTGAAGGTTGCGTTCCAGCTTCTGGCGTTCGCGGTCCAGAGCGGCCAGTTCCTTCTTGGACATGCTCTTGAATTCCGGGCTCTTTTCAATCCCTTCCAGATAGACAAGGCGTTCAATGCTCTTGCGGATTGTGCTCATGTTGGTGAGCATGCCGCCCAGCCAGCGGTGGTTGACATAGTACTGACCAGTGGCTTCCGCAGCTTCGCGGACGGCTTCCTGAGCCTGGCGCTTGCAGCCGACGAAGAGGATTTTCTTATTGCGGCGGGCCAGATCAGCCAGGAAGGAGCAGGCCTTGTCCAGGCATTTTTCCGTTTCCTCAAGGTTGATGATATGGATACCGGCCTTGTCCTTGAGAAGGTACTTTTTCATGCTGGGGTGCCATTTGCGGGTCTGGTGGCCCAAATGAACACCGGCTTCAACCATCTGGTTAATCAGATCATTAATCATATATGTATGTAGGTGGCTTTCCTTGCGGCAGGAAAAGCAGTTTTTGGGGACTTCGACGCTTTTTACCCCTCCGATCCCCATTGTTTAGTTGCGCCGAATCACGCGAGGGACGGGCAATATACTTCCCGCCCCCTCTCTTGTCAAAGCATAAATCATTGATTTACGAAACTATTCCGCCGTTCGCGGAACCTTGTCGCAAGCAAGCTCATGGAGAACTTTGCCATTTCCGCAGAATATCTTACCGCGCAGGCCCGTCAAAACCGTTCCCGGCAGACTCTCCCATGCCCGTTTTCCAGTATTCCCGTTCCGCTTGCAAATAAAACGCACCGAACGGAGGCAGGATTTTTAACGTTTTCCCATGCCTTGCGGCCAGTTCCGGAGAGGGCATGTCCTCCCGCATATGCTTCCCTTTTCCAATCAGGAACGGCAGCACTACCACCTTTTGCCCCTTTAATCCGGGTAATACCTTTTCCACAGAAGGAGATGCGCCAAAGTATGCAAGAGCCATGTCCGTTCCTTCCGGAAGCAGGAATTTCAACTGCTGGAGGAATTGCGCCGGCTCAGGGGCAGCCCCCCTTCCCGTTACCCCGTGGGCTACCACCAGCAGGGAAGCCTCCCCCTCCAATTCCTTTTGCAAGGCGGCAGCGGCCCTAAAACCAACACCGCCGCATCCCGCTCCCCATACGGGTTTAAAAACAAGTTCCGGATGCTGCCCGCTCCCGGCATACAGCGCACGAAGCAATTCCGGCAATGTCTCCGTCACCGTCACGCCGCTCTGCATGAAGACAGGGTAAACCCAGACTACACCATCGCCCGGAGGCAAATCCGCCGCCGTCAGGCCGCGGAAAGACGCCTGCCAGACACAGTCGCTTGAATATTGAAACTGCTCCGCCACATGCTGCCGCAATTCAGCCCCTGCTTCATCATAGGAAATAAAGAGTTTGTAAATCTTCCTGGGCATTTCGGTAAGACCACTGCGGCGGAACGGCGTTCGGAACATCCTGTCATTTATTCATGCGGAAGTAACGCATGAGACCGTTTGTAACAAAAAGTCCGGAGGGCGGCAACTCCATACGCTTTTTTCCAATCCATACTCCCCTCCATTTACACGCACCTATCTAAAAAATATTTACCATATTTATAACAAAATCATTATATCGAATATAAAAAGATACTTCCGGAAAAATAAACCTTCGCCTCCGAATCTCCGCGCGGAGGCAGGATAGCGGCTTGACCGAAAGGCCTGAAACCGTCATGATACAAGGACATACAGGTTTTGTTTTATGTCGTTTTACATTCAATCCGTTGAAATCGGCGGCCCGCGGCCGTTCTACCTTCTGGGCCCCTGCTCTCTGGAATGCGAATCCTTTGTATGGGAGATGGCCCGCTCCATCAAGGCCATCGCGGAAAACCTGGATGTCCCGCTGATTTTCAAAGCTTCCTACGACAAGGCGAACCGCACTTCCGTCACCTCTTTTCGCGGCCCCGGCGTGCGGGAAGGCTGCCGTATTCTGTCGGAAATCGGCAGGGAGCTGAAACTGCCCGTCGTTACGGATGTGCATACGGCCCAGGAAGCGGAAATTGCCGCCGAATACGTGGATCTGCTCCAGGTTCCCGCTTTTTTGTGCCGCCAGACGGATCTTCTGGAAGCCTGCGCCAAGAGCGGCCGGCCCGTGAATATCAAAAAAGGGCAGTTCCTGGCTCCGTGGGATACCGTGAACATCGGGGAAAAAATGCGCGCCTTCGGCTGTGACGAATTCATGATGTGCGAACGCGGCACCACCTTTGGTTATAACAATCTGGTGGTGGACATGCGCTCCCTGTACTGGATGAAACAGGAAGGCTTTCCCGTCGTATTCGACGCCACTCACGCAGTTCAGAGACCCGGGGGATTGGGAGGAACCACGGGAGGAGACAGCGAGCTGGCCCCCGTGCTGGCATCCGCCGCCATGGCGACGGGCAGCATTGACGGCGTGTTCATGGAGGTGCACAAAGACCCGTCCAAAGCGCTTTCCGACGGCCCCAACCAAATTCCTCTCCACCTGCTTGAAGGAGTGCTGAAACGCCTTCAGTCCATCCACCAGGCGGTTCAGTCATGATGAAATTATTGTCCACATGCTTTTTGACGGCCGCCCTGTACGGCACGGAGGCGCAAGCGGACACCAGCCTGCCCGCAGCCACGCCTTTTGCCGGCGTAGATAAAAAATTACCTATGCTGGAGCTCCTGCCCGTAGGCCAGGTGCTCCCAAAAGTCAGCCTGTCACGATATGAAGGGCCGCGCCTTTCCATGCTGCTGACGGCTTCAAGCGTGACCGTGGCCGCCCCGCAGGAAATTGCCGCGAATATCCTGAACGTGTATTTGTACGGAAAAAACAACCAGACCTCCCACCTTTTCACGAAGGCCGCCTCTTATTTTCTGGATAAAAAACTGGCCGTCTCCCATACGGAAACCACCCTCAGGGAAGAGAATCTTTCCGCCAAAGGGACCGGCCTTTACCTGGACACCAATATCAAGAGGGGCATCATTCTGGGTCCCGTTCAAACCACCATCCGCATGGCTCAACGCAACAAGTAACCATTCCTTTTTATGAAAAAACTTTCCTCCCTGCTGCTGGCCCTGGCCGGAAGCCTTGCCTGCAGCGGCGCCAACGGCGTTCCCTCCCACATTGTCCAGCCCCTGCCCAGGGAACTGGATCCCCGCCTGGAACAACCCCTCACCCCGCCTTCCCATATTGTACGCCCCCTGACGGCGGAAGAGACAGCCCGGAGGGAACGGGAACTGGCCCCTGTTCCGACCGCAGGCTTGAAGGAAGACGGGGAAAAGGCGATTCAAACATACAGCGCGCAGGAAAAAACCGTGGACGGGCGGATTCAGGAATTCCGCCAGCAGCACCAGGTTGCCGGAAATACCCCCGCCCCGGCTGCGGAAACTACTCCCTCTTCCGCAGCATCCGGCCCGGAGGAAGGCTTCCTGCAGGCCAATTCCCCAAAAGACCTGTACACCGTAGATTGTGACGGAGACTTGTACTTCGATATGGAAGAAGGCGTTCTGGTATTCATGAAAAATGTCCGGGTGCGCAACCCCGGCCTTTCCATGGATTGTGCGGATCATCTGAAAATTTATGCGGAATTCGTGCCGAAGAAACCGGGCGACAAAAAATCCTCCGACATCAAGAAGGAAAAGGGGAAAGAGGAAAATCAGACTCAAGTGGCTCTCCCCAACGGAGGCAATTTCGACTACAATTCCATTAAAACGGTTGCGGCTTCCGGAAATGTGAAGGCCAGTTACACCAACAAACAGGGAGAAACAAACAACGCCCAGGCTGAAAAAATCACCTACAACGCCAAAACCGGAGAAATCATCCTGACGGGTGCCCCGGTCATCGTCACTCCGGACGTCATCGTGAAAAATCCGAACAAGGATGCTTTCATTCGGGTGTACTCCAACGGAAACATGTACGGCAGCCGCGGAACCAAGACTACGTTCCGCCACGTAGACAAAAAACTTTCCGACCGGGAAAACCAGAAAACCAGCCGCAAACCGTGAGTTCGTTCCACTCTTCTCCTTTGCTAAGCGCCGAAGGCATCTGCAAAACCTACAAAACGCGAACCGTTGTGGACCAGGTCAGCCTGAAGGTAGGCCATGGCGAAATTGTGGGCCTGCTGGGACCGAACGGCGCTGGAAAAACCACTTCCTTTTACATGGTAGCGGGTCTCGTACGCCCGGATGAAGGCCGCGTGATTTTTGCGGACGAAGATATTACGGAATTGCCGATGAACCTGCGCGCCAGGCGCGGCATGGGTTATCTGCCGCAGGAAGAATCTATTTTCCGCAAGCTTTCCGTGGAGGATAATCTTCTGGCCATTCTTCAGACCCGCAAAGACATGACTTCCCGCCAGCAAAAGGACCGCGCCGTAGAGCTGATGGACCGCTTCGGCATCACCAAGCTGCGACGCTCCATGGCCATCCAGCTTTCCGGCGGCGAAAAGAGAAGGCTGACCATCGCCCGCGCCCTGGCTACCAGCCCCAAACTGCTGATGCTGGACGAACCGTTCAGCGGCGTGGATCCCATCGCCGTTTCAGACATTCAGAAAATCGTTATGGAACTGCGCGATACGGACGGCCTTTCCATCCTGATTACGGACCATAATGTGCGGGAAACCCTCCACATCGTGGACCGCGCCTACATTTTGTTTGAAGGGAAGGTGATCAAGCACGGTACTTCCGAGGAAATCGCCAACGACCCCATCGCCCGCAAGCAGTATCTGGGCGACCAGTTCCGCATGTAACTTTATTTTCCGTCTTTCCCATGTCCTCCCCGCAGAATACGATCGCCCTGGTTTTCGACTACGACCAGACCCTGAGTCCCTTCTACATGCAGGATCAGGCCATCTTCCCGGAATTCGGCATTTCTCCGCAGGAATTCTGGACCAAGTGCAACGCCACCGGAGAAAGAGAAGGCTGGGACGGAGAACTGATTTACATGAAAAGCCTGCTGGACGCCCTTTCCCTGGACCGCGTCAGCAACGCCCGGCTTACCCAGCTTGGAGAGCGCCTCACCTTTTACCCCGGTTTGCCGGACTTTTTTAACGCGTTCCCGTCCATGACCCTCTCCTCCCTTCATACGGATCTGGGCATCAGCATTGAATACTATATCATCTCCTCCGGTTTGAAAGCCCTGATTGACGGTTCCGCCCTGCGCCCTTATTTCAAGGCCGTATTCGGATGCGAATTCAGCGAGGAGAACGGCTACATCAATTTTCCCAAGAGAGTCATTTCCCACACCACGAAAACCCAGTACCTTTTCCGCATCAACAAGGGAATGCTGGATTACGACCAGGACGTAAACGACCACATGCCGGAAGACATGCGCCCCATTCCTTTCGCCAACATGATTTACATCGGCGACGGCCCTACGGACGTTCCCTGCTTCACCGTCATGCGCCGGAACGGAGGCCACGCCGTAGCTGTATATAATCCGGAGGATGAAACCGGCCGCAGTTTCCGCAAATGCTATAACCTGGCCTCCAATTCCGACCGCGTGAATT
>OLRP01002325.1_pt1 | contig 13257 bp, 16 predicted proteins | sample 1672401 | NCBI WGS metagenome assembly OLRP01 (sample SAMEA3136682, study PRJEB25190) | human gut metagenome | reverse complement strand
TATTTTTTTACATCTGATTTACTTGAAAGAAAAGTTAAATTAGTGGATGTTAGGCATACCATTTCAAAAAAAACGTCGACAGGCTCGTACCTCTTTTGAGGTACGAGCCTGTACTTAAAATTTATTATCTAACTCCTCTTAAGTCTACCTGAATTGTAGCTCCATTCCAGTTACCATTGTCTCTTGTCACTGTCAACCAGTGCGAGCCAACACTTGTAACTTTTGAGGGGTAAGAGCCAGTCCCTGGTATTGTTGTTGTTACTGTCCATTCGAATAAGTTAGCGTTTTCTACTGGAATATATACCGCTGCTGAGTTTGCATAGGTAGGAATAGCTGCTGTTAAAGTGTAACCACCTTGATATTTATAATCAAGGGCTACTATTTGTGTAGTAGACTCAGCTGAAAGTGAGACACCTTTCGTATCACCGGGAATGTATCCATACTCCTCAGATTTTGTTAATCTAAACTTAATCATGCTATTTATATTGGATGTATAAGAGTTAGCAAAGTTAAGTACTAAAGGTGAACCAGTAGCGCCATAATTTAATTTAGCAGCATCGTCAATAGCAACGGCGTGATTTGACCCATTTATTTTACATCCTATTGCATTAAAGAACTGTTTAGCAACGTTTGCGCTAGCTTCATTATGAACATAAATCCCATCACTACCATAAAATTCACAATTTATAAAAGTATAATTGCAACCTCTTGTACATCCACAGCCTAACGCTGGCTCATGCTCACTAGTAAATTTACAATTCACAGCAGTTACTGTAGTACCATAACTTGTGTCGGTACTTCCATCAAGATGAAAGGCATAGGCACTATCACTTGTTGAATGAAAAAATATACCCTCGATATAAGTATCGCCATAAATATTTGCGGGACCATTAGGATATGAGGCATTGCTTACAATCTCTGGCATACCAATCCCAATAAGGTCTATACCCGGGTTTTTTGTGAGTACAATACTTTCATTGTACACACCACCACAGATTAAAATTGTAACTCTGTTATTTCTACTGCAATATCCCTTTGCAAATGTAATAGCTTCATTAATTGTATGAAATCTTCCGCCACTTTTGGCAACTGTAATGACACTAGGTGTATCGCCATTAAACACATCATTTTTTAATTCATTTAATGCACTTGTTGTTAAATTAATTTTAGTATTAAATTCATTATTAGTATTGGTCTGATTTTTTTTAAATGCATCTAAAGCAGTGTTAGTATTATTTGCAAGTTGTTTAGCTTCAAGGGCTTCACGTCTATACTCTTCAACTTGTGCGTTATAATTACCTGTATTTACCCAATAATCGTTATTAGTAATGTCAATATTTACAGGCACAGGTACTTTACTTGTAAAACTGTTGCCTAGGTGTGTAACTATACTTAATGGCTCATATTGTAAAGCCTTATTCCATTCGCCCATAAGTTTAGGTACATATCTAGCACCAACGTATTGTCTGTTAATTAATTCTTTCATATCAATTACCTCTCTTTCTTAATAGCTCAATACTAAATGACCATAGTCATAATTCCCAACACCGATATTATTTTCAATGTCTAACCCTGTTGTATTGAAAGTAATGCCCTCCCAATGTCTTGGAATTGTATAAATAATATACCCTGCGTCACTAATCGTGACGAAAATCATTGTGGCTAAATATTGAGCTATAATGCTCTCTGCGTAGCTTGTATCAAAATTATTAATCCAATTTTGTATTGTCTGTACTTCCTGTTTTAGCTTGTCTATTTCATCATTCTGTAATTTGTCAGTTTCTATCAAATTATTAATATAAGTTACCATTTTGCACAGAATTTCGTAATAGCTTAAGCTATCATCATATACAAGTGGTAAAACCTTGTAGCACCAAAACCTAAAAAAATCTTTGTCACAGTTGCCCATATTACGCACCCCTTTCTAATAAATTGTAAAGAATAAATCTTTAAGCTCCTCAATAATCATCATATCGATATTTAGGAATGTCTCTCTAAATTTTAGAAGCATTTCTGATTGATTACCTTCATATCCTAAAACTTTGTCAACATAGCTGTCGCTTCTATTTCCTGTTCCTGTTTCATTATCAGTGGTGCTACCGTTTAGCGTACTACTCGTACCATCCGTACCCACATTGTGTGTAGCGTTTGTTAAATAATCATTACTGTCAAGTCCGCTAATACCGCCCTGTGGTGTATCACTGTAATAGCTCCACGTATCAGTACTTCCGTCAGTTCTCGAATGGCTATTGTTAGTCCCATTTCTGTTAGTGGTTTTGGTTTCGCTTCCACTGCCTTCATGCGTTACACTCCTGTCCACACTAACTAACGGTTGAATTTTTAACAATTCGCTCTGATAAAGTTGGTTATAATAAGGCATTATGTTTTTCATCTTATCACTAAGAAACAACTTCCATCTTCCCACAGTTTCACAACAAATCTCTCTTGTGTAATAATGCCTTAAAATCTTCTTACAAAGTTCTACTCGGTATTGCTCGTCAAAAATAGGAAAGTCGCTAAAAATTTTGTTCCAGGACTTATCCAGTACATCTTCAATGTCGTTAAACCCTGTCGACTCTGATAAATTCGCACTTGTTTCACAAATAAATCTAACTTGTGTTGTATATTTACTCATCGTCATCCTCCTTCCTGTCATCATTCTGATTGAATACATCACGGAAATGACAGCTTATCTGAGTATCGAACATTCTGTTAATCTGCTCACAAGCCTGTTGCCTTGCAAATTCTCGAGAATATCTGTTAGCCATTACACCGCCTTGAAGCCTTTGCACTTCGTCCTTAATCATTCGTTCTTTTTTCTGAATACTAATGTTTGTTACACCTAGATAAGTTAGAGCTTCATTCCATATATTAACCTTTAACTCATATAGCTTATCTGCGACATAAGGTGCACCTGTTGTGAACACACCAAAGGAGCTGCCGTCAGCATCCATGAAATCATTACTAGCAAAAATAACAGGTTGATTACCATCATACATCATATATGCATTTTGTAGAGCTAATTGTTGTTGTTCACTGCCCTTAATCAAAATCGGTGTTCTTTGAGCTTTGCAGTTAATATCAATACTTGCGTCAAGTTCGGCTAGTCTCTTAGCGTATATTTCCATCTTATCTTTACAGCACCAATGAGTCATATTATCCCATATAATAACACTATCACTTCTCCCACATACACGTTGATAGCCATTAGAAGCATACGCTCGTCTATCTACTGGTATATTGTAAACGTCAAGTTGACCGCCAAGTACAGTTTTCAAGCATAGATTTCCCATGACTTCATCGTTAAAATACAGCATAGCTTTATTATCATACAGTCCAACTTCAATAAATCGTGCATCTACAGTGCTAGGAAGCCCTGTCCATTCAAACGAGCTAATTGCTATTTCTGTAAATAAATCTAAGTATTGGTCAAAAGTGTAAAGCTGATAAAAAACGCTGTCACTAAATGAAGAGCGATTTTTAGCTCGTTTTGCTTTTCTTGCTTTGCTCATTTTTATCTCCCTCCTTTCTAAACTGAATTATCAAGCGAATAATTACCTACTTCACTAGGATGTTTCCAAAAAGTTATTCCACTATTAAAATAACTTTCAATCTGTGCTATGTCATCACTGGGTGCACCCCCTACTATTGTACAATCAACGGTTTTTGTATAATTCCAATGCGGTCTACTTGACACATTGGGTACTTTAGTTGTGTGACAGGCATACCCAAATACATCAAAATACTTATCAATAGATTTAGCATACTCAGCGGTGATAGATTTTCGTTGAGCTTCAAAACACACTTGTCCTTTACCAAAAAGTGCATTATTAGTGGCATAATTGCCCTTTACATCATTAGCAGTAATACTAGCTGTGTAAGCACTTGTTAATATATTCTGCACACTACCCAGTGCTGAATTACTTGACTGTCCAGTAATCATCCCTGTAGCAGTTTGAACGGCTGATGGAATAGCGTTAATTGTAATCGGTACAGCGTTTTGAGCAACCCATGCGTTAAACGCGTCCACATTCCATGAACATAAAGGGAAGCTGTCAAGTGTGATTGTTTCTGTCATATCCATTCTGCCTGTGCCTGTGGTTTCTGTGGACTTGTATCGGTCAAGTCTTAGCACTTCTTGTACCGGCATCGTCATGTTACCAACTATGTTATAATACGGTGTAAGATTTTCTGAAAATTCATAGCGTTGGATTAATGTCTGTCCGCAGTTATTTCTTACTTCGTTAAAATTATATGGGTAAGTGTAAAGCTTCATGTTTCGTGGCGTGTAGCCGTTTATTGTGTCAGTATTACTAATTGGTACACCAGTAACATTTATTGGGTTAGTATTTCCAGTAAATGTAATATTAACTCCTTCGTCTGTAACATTAACAGGAAGTATATCTGTAGGGCATGTGTAAAGAGCTAATATATTTTCGGGAGTAGTTAAGTACTGATTTAAAAAATTAGTGAGATTATTACCACCTGTTTCTGTGTTAGCAAAGGCTTTTATTTGATAGCCACTATAAACACCGTCGTATAGATACCCCCCTGTTGTGGCAAGTAGTACCATGGTACAAGTACTTAAAGAGCCTAGTCCGATTATCTGAGCGTCACCGTTGTAAACATACTCGCCACATTCTACATTTTCGGGTAGGATATGCTCACCGATGTTATCACTTAGACTATGCTCTCGTTCAACAAAACATTCTTTTAATTCAATGTCAAACCAGTAAGTTTGTAGAACATCAATTTGAAAACTTATCTCGGCGGTAACATTGTTAATATACTCAATCCCAGTCACAAACGCATAAAACCATCGAGTACTGAAAGACGAGTTTTGAAACATCATATAATTGCAATCATATAACGTGTCTGCTGTAGCCTGTAAACGGCATTTACCTTTATTAACTCTGTTGTAAGTTACTTTATTAAAATGCTTTTTGGCTTTACTAATAAAATAATTTTCTTGTGTTTTCTTATCTGAAAAATAAATTGTGTGTTTCTGCTGAGTGGAAAGTGGTACTCCACTCAGCATGTACACCTCACTATCTGGTACTATATACATAATTGATCATCCTTCATTTAATACGACTGTATCACCTACATTTAATATGACTGTATCATTTACATTACTAGCAGCAGTGATCTTTGTAGTACCTGTGTAGGTTGTTCCATCTAAATCAGCTACAAGAGTAATTTCTGTTGCAGATTTTGTTGACGGAATTACAATAGCACCATATTTATGCACGGCAATACCCTCTGTTGTAAGAGCTTCGGTCTGTACAAAATTAACTGAATTAGGTGCAAGTGTAATTGTGTCATTCTTCACATTAAGTGTAAAGATTGTACCAACCTCAGATATATCTTTTCCTGTGATTTTAGCAGTAATTGTTTCAGGCTTGACAATTGTAGCATCACTGTCAACAAAAACGATCGCATTAGCAAAAGGTGAGTATGAAATAGTTTTCCAAACGTGCAACCAATAATTCCAATACAAACCACTACCTACACGTGTTTCGTCAAATTCGAATAAGTTGTCATAAACTTGAAACCACTCCTCATCAAGCAAAACTCCCTTAACATTTTTCATAACTTCAAGCTCGGCTGTCGTTACTTCTTCGAGACCTGTAGACTCTGTTCTTATCGCTTCAAATCTTTCATTGTCAAACGAACTGAAATCGTCAATAAGGTGAAGTTTACCGATGAAATCTGCTTTATTCATATTAAAAGCACTGGCAAGAACTTCAACGTCAAATTTAGCATTGAAATCAGCATCCATAAAAATACACTGTTTATCAATAGGTGTGTTGTTCTGTACATGAGCCTCATTAAATCGCCCTGTCATGTCAATAGGGAGTAAATTTGATTTTCCTCTAAAAGCTACAGCCACACTATTCATGTTAGTAGTATCAATAGGCTGTGGATATACTTTACCATGAGAAATTGCTTTGATAAGCAGATACTTAAAAAGTAAGTATTCATCATATTCAGCCGACTGATAAACTTGGTCAATAATTGATGTAATAAGGTTAGTAACACCGTCAGCAGATATAAAAGCTCTTTTTAAATTCTGTTTCTCAATACTAATTGGGTACATTACCCTCCAATTAGTCATGTGAAAGACTGACTGAACATTAGGCAGAGTACGTTTAAACTCTCTACTAGCACCCTTTTCAGGGTCATATTTTACGGCATTGATAATACCAACAAAAATGTCCTCTACAGTCTCGCCAAATTCAAGATAGCCCTTCTTGAGGTGCTTATAAGGGTTATTAAAAGTTGCACTCTGCATACGCACCAACGCAATTCTATTAATTAAAGCGTTGATAAATTCGTTGGAGTGTGTCGGATTTCCGAAAAGGATTTCTCCAACCTTTGGAATGTCCTGCTCCTTCTCTATTTTTGGTATATCTTTTTGATAAGCATATGACGCATTATTTCTGATAACATTAAGAATATCAATTGAGCGTGCATCAAGTTTCGTTTTAGCAATTATTCTAGCCATTAATCTTCCTCCTCTTCAAATAAATCCTCGAAAGAGTTGTACTCTTTCTCTTCCTCCTCGTGTTCTGTCGGTGTGTCTAGTTCATCTTCCTTTTTTTCAAGAAAACGTGAAATATATTTGTCTCTCCACATTTTGTCATTTTCCTCGTATTTCTGTTTCCACTCGTCAGCATCGGACGAGTCGATTGAGTCGGATATATCCTCAATAATCTCAATTGTTTCGTCATCCGTTCTATCACCGGCATATTTTTTTATTTTTTCGATTAATTCGTCTTTTGATAATTTAGCCATTATCATTCTCCTTCCTTAAAAACGTCTGCGCATCATCATATAAATAGGTAAGTGCCTTTTTGTTAACGGTGTAGGTGTGGGCGGTAAAGGTGTACCGCTAAGATACTCGTACCAATTCTTTCCATTTTGTATTCTTTCATCAAGTGCTAGAACACCAGCACGCTCACGTTCAAAGCAGTAAGCTTTAACTGCTTCTTCAACATCCGTTAGTTGAGAAAATTCTAAACCACTATAAGGATAACTTTTAGTTGGTTTCCACTGACCGCCATATCCTTCAAGTACTTCGGCATTAATAAGCTGACACTGCAATTTGCCGTCTTTCCAATCCTTACCTTGAGCATTTGCGTAGTCAGTGAGGTTTCTGGATGGCGTCCACTGAATAAGACCCCATCCACTAGATACACTTACTGTTTCTTTTAGCCCAGGGTTTAAGGTACTTTCTCTCTGAACATTTCCGAGCATACCACATATACTTTCAAGTGTGTATTTTCCAGTAAAATAAGCGTTAAACTCTACAGCGTTATTTTCCATCTGCGCCTTTGTCAGATACTTCCTAGTACCCTCAATAACTACCCATCCCATTAAATTACCTCAGTAAGAAGTGCTTTCCATGTATTGTTACCACACTTACCATCCTGTACCAGATTGTGGTCTTTCTGAAAATTAATACATGCAGATACACAGCCTTTACCGTAGATGGTATCAATTGAACCTGTATAATACCCTAACTTTGACATTAGTATCTCGAATACAGTAACATCGTTATTTTTACAACCTTTTTTCAATAAAGACATAGTTGTTAATTTCTCCTTTTTAAAATCAACAATTCTTTTAACAAGTACTAAATCGTTTCGATGAGAAATATTAGTAATTGAAACACCCTTACCCTTGTTTGTTTTTGTGTTTTTACTATTTCCTATCGATTCAATCATTTGTGTACTGTTAATAGCAATGGCTATATGAGTAATTCTCTTGGTTGATTTACCGAAATAAAGTAAATCAGCACTTTGAATATTTGTAACTGTTCTGCCTAATGCTGAGTATCCTTGTGCTGTAGTTCTTGGTACTTTCATGCCACACTTATTTAGCACAGAAAATACAAAACCACTACAGTCATATCCGCCCTCGGCTTCGGACTCTCCGCCCCATACGTAGGGTTTTCCGAGATACGTTCTCGCCGTTGTTACAATATCACTACTTGTCATTAACATTCACCTCACTGTCAAGCTTATCACAAAGTTTCTGAAGCACGACTGTATTATTGTTGAGTGCTTCTGCAAACTTGTCTGTCTCTTCCTTGTGTGCGTCATTAATTTTGTTAATGTAATAACACATAATTAAACACATTCCTATGGGAAAACCAAGCGTGGAAATTAATGTTGCTAAGTCGTTAATCATAATAGTGACCTCCTTTCTTTTTTTCTTATTATAACATATTATCCACAAGTTATCAACATTAATTTGACAAATTGTGGATAATTTGTTATAATAAACTAAAGGAAGTGGATAAATGAAAGAAATAAAATACTATGATGGTGCTAAGCTATTAAGCATGAAAGATATTAATGGAAATGTACCCGAAATTTATATTTCAACATCAAATAGAAGTGCAGGAAAAACAACATATTTTAACAGGTATCTAATTAATCGCTTTTTAAAGTATAATGAGAAATTTTGTCTACTGTACAGATTTCAAGACGAGTTAAAGGACTCCGCGGACAAATTCTTTAAGGATATACGCAATCTTTTTTTCTCAGCTTACACAATGAAGGCTGTACAAATTGGTAATAGTAAAATGTACGAGTTATTTTTATGTAGTGCATACGATGAAGAGGATAAGGGAAAATCCTGTGGCTATGCTGTTGCACTAAATTGTGCGGATAAAGTAAAAAAATATTCTCATTATCTGAGTGATGTATCAAGAATACTTCTTGATGAATTCCAGTCCGAAACTAACCGTTATTGTGCTGATGAAGTTAGTAAATTTATAAGTATTCATACTTCAATAGCAAGAGGTAATAATAGCCAAGTTAGATATGTTCCTGTAATAATGATTTCAAACGCTGTGACGCTATTAAACCCTTATTACACAGCGTTAGATATTACTGACAGACTGACATCTGACGTGAAGTTTTTACGTGGCGATGGTTTTGTTCTAGAACAAGGATATAATGAAAGTGCCTCTAAGTTACAAGAAAGTTCACTATTCAATAGAGCTTTTAACAAATCTAAATATGTAGCCTATGCGTCACAGAATGTCTACCTCAATGATAATAATGCCTTCATTGTAAAAATGAGGGGGCAAAGTAGATACTTATGTACTCTTAAATATAAGAGTGAAGAATATGCCGTTAAAATGTTTGAAGAAGAAAGCATAGTATATTGTGACAAGAAGGTTGACCCCGACTTTAAGCAAAGAATTTCAGTCACTACAGATGACCATAATATTAATTTTGTTATGCTTAAAAATAATGGATGGTTAATTGACTATATGAGGTACTTCTTTGATAGAGGGTGTTTTAGATTTTATTCACTTGACTGTAAAGAATGTATACTTAAGGCTCTAGCATATTATTAATGGTATCTGCGTTAGTTATTTTTGTAACATTGGTGTGAAAGGCTCTTTGAAATATAAGACACGCCTTTGTAGTTGGGTGTATGCCTACCCATGCATTAAGAATTAACGTTATAGATATATTAAAGAGACAGAATTTATTCTGTCTCTTTTGTTATGTTTCACGTGAAACATTTTATCTCATTTTATATGTTGTCTCTTGTAATACAATTCCGCCTCTTATTCTCACTGGTCGGAGTTTTCCATAGACTTCCAACCCCTGTTTAAAATCCGCAAGCGTTCTCTTCGTTTTCAAAAAGTCCTGTTGAATTGTGGGGTATTTCTCTAGTTCTTCATCTGTCACCCCTTCCATTGATTTGAGAAATAAATTCTTACACCTATCGGGCATACCAGCGCATTTTACATTATAGTATGGCTCATTAATTGGTTCTTCATCCTCATGTGTAACATGCTCAATATAAGTTTTCTGACGAACAAAAATAGCCTCATTCCAAAAGCTCTCGAGCTTCCAACAACAAAAATTAGAAGGATGTATTTTTATTCCTTTAATATTTTTCTTTGTAGTGCAACAATGTATGCTATCCGTGTCAGCGTATACGAAATATTTGTAGTTTTGCTGTGCGGCTCGAATAGTAAAATTTCTAGCATAACTTGTTATAGCTGAACCTATTGGAATATACATAACTTTCTTTTCGTGTTCTTCAAATGTCGTAAAACCTAGTGAGCCATCGTCCTTCTCTCTTGCCACTTTAAAAGAGGATATATCCGAACTGCTAAGTTTTCCGTATAAGTTATTTAAAAAGAGTTTTGCTAGTGTTCGCCTTGCCCCTGTACTATTTTGCTTGATTTCCTTATACTTATTAATATACTCGTCAAAAATTCCTGTTATAGTTCTAAAATAACATCCATCCAATAACTCAAAATCTACAAGATTATAATGCTCTTGTAACAGTTCAAAATCGGTTTGAGTAAGTACCATTTCAACAATAGCTTTTTTAATATTTCCGTCAAAATCTTTGTACCATGTGCATACATTTCCTGTATCTTTATCAACTATATCAGATGTTTCAAGCATTTCAGTAGCCTTATAGAAAAAACTGCCTTTAATCTGTATAAATGGTAATTTATTTTCTTTCAAGTAAAAACGTGTGCGAATACGAACAAAATAATAATATTGGTCTGTAAGACATTTTGGTGGAATTTTACCTTTGAAAAAAACTGGTTGACCGTATGGGTAATAATTTCCACTTTCTGAATGCATCATAGATGGATACAAGCTATTAACATCTGCTGTGATACCCTCTTTGTAAATTCTGTTTTCACATCCTTTCTTTAGATAACACCAACCACCCCTATATGAGTGTCTTATATACTCGTCAGCGTTTGAGTATTTATATTCATGTGGGTTTAATTTAAACTGTGTTAAATCAGGGAAAAAAGCTTGATAGTCTTGTTTGTCAACTGTAGCTTTAAATTCAGAAAGACAACATGAGCCGATAGTAAGTTTTAAGTGCCCATCTGCCTGCATGATTTCCAACGCTTCTTTAACTACTAGAACATCATTAGCAATATAACGTTTTTCGTCATCTGTAATTGAGCAACCTGCATATCTAAGCCCCTTATACTCCATATTTAATTTACGATGCTTTGTTTGAAAACTTTTCCCAATTTGTTCAACTGAAAACGGCAAGAGCTTCAAACTATCTCTAATCTCAATCAATGCATATGGCGTCTTGATAAGTATACTGTACCACTGCCCCATGTCTGAAATTGAATATACAAAGGATTTTGGCGTTAAATCTTTTTCTTTTAAAAAGTGTACATCACTATCATTATTATGGTTTACATAAAGTTTTTGTTCATATTTCAAATCTGTTAGTAAGAATGATAGCCAAAACGAACCGTCAAACTTTAAGTTATGATAATATATACAAATATTCTGCCTTAAGTTATAAAGATAATTATAAGTCTCTCTAATAGAATGATGAATTTTAACATCCTCCGTGCCTAGCTCGACAACTGCTGAAGCCCACACCTCTGTGAATGTCTGACCCTCATATACAGTGGTTTCAAAATCACCCATCATATATTTCGTTTGCTTTTTCATATTTCTTCCCACGTTTCATCACTGGCTAATGCTTTATCAATTTCTGCCTGTTCTGCATCACTTGGTAAATTGCCACTTATTAACGTATATAAATGCTGTACGGCTGTCCTTGATACAGCACTATTTGGATGATATTTAATTATAACTTCACAAGTTGATAAAAAATCCTCGCTTGCCTGTGCTATGGAATACAGAACAATGTCTGCGCCATACTGTTCAATTTGTGAGTTTAAAAGATTGTTTAACAAGTCTGCTGACTGTGATTGTTGTACACCTACATTCGCTATCATTGATTGCACTTTATCCCATACTAGCCTTGAAGCATGAAACATTTGTTGCCATTCTCTGTTAGACTTAATTCGATTATAGTCCGCTTGGTCTTTTTTTCTTCTCCTAGTTTCCCATGCTTTCCTAGAAGCTTCTTCTCTTATTTCTCTTTTTCTCTGCGCAACTGTTATTGGTTGCCCTGTTACTGCACTGATGGCATAAGCCTTGTTATAAAGCTGTGCAGGTCTAATCTTTGACAGCCTTCTTATTGAACCACTCGTGATAGTTTTTGGTTTTGGTGGTATAAGGTTGGGTTCAAACACATAACCTCTTTTTTCAGCGTTTCTAATAAATCGTTTAATTCGGTTTCGCTCTTTATTATATTCCTTTAAGAGCTGTGACTTCTTAGTTGTCTTACCCATACACTTTATCCCTCCTATGTCTATAAGTAAGGGGGGGTAAAACCCCCCCCTATTAATAAATACTCTAAATAATTAAAGCAACATTAATTGGTAAAATTTTCTACCATTATTGGATGTATTCTCGCATACCTCTATAAGGGCATGTCCATCATCTGATATGATATCCTCAAGCATATCTAACGTTTCATTAACAGTCTTAGAAATGCTTGTAAAAACTGATCCGTCTTTATCAACAAGCACTGATACTGTTACAGGGTTTCCGTCCTTGTTAGTATCAGCATATGAGCCGACATTGACAACATCAATCATTAATCCCTTCTCAATTTTATGTGATGTCGCCTTTGCATTAAATAATTCTTTCTTTGATAACATGATATTAACCTCCTATTTTACTGTGCTGTGTTTGCTTTGTCTACTTTGTGCGTTGTTACTTCCTCAGCTTCTTCAAGATACTTGTCGAGTGGCATTGTATATGTCTTTGTGACTGCTTTCTTGTCTATGATAGCTGAAATTTTAAAGGTATCTGTTTCATACATCTTACGGATGTAATTAAACAGTTTCGCTTCATCCTTTGGTGCTTCACTCTCATAGAATGGGTAAGTCTTGGTCACGGGCTCACATAAAACTGTGTCCATGCCTAATACTGTGATGTTTAGTGTGTTGATTGTTCTTGTTACGCTTGGTTTTCTCATTTAATATCCTCCTTGTTTTTTGTAATGAGTTTGCTTTGTAACTTGTTGTAACATGCACCAATGGTGCAAGGACTAGTGGGTGGGATTGCACCACCCCTCAGCTTGGTTACTGCTAGTTCAGATCACTAGTTTTTATGCACTTTACATTTTTAAATGCTTTTTACTTCGTAGCGTGGTAATATATTCATTAATTGTAATACTTCACACACCCTCGGTACTTCACTGTCAATATATTGACTGATCATTATTGCTCCCATAACAAATGTCACTATAACTATTACTTCATATATGTTCATTTTATTGATCCTCCAATATAATAAAAAGTTCATTTGTAAATGCACGCCTAACATCCACTAATTTAACTTTTCTTTCAAGTAAATCAGATGTAAAAAAATA
>OLRP01002314.1_pt1 | contig 13309 bp, 14 predicted proteins | sample 1672401 | NCBI WGS metagenome assembly OLRP01 (sample SAMEA3136682, study PRJEB25190) | human gut metagenome | reverse complement strand
CTTAGGCGTGGACAAAAGCGCCGATGACGCAACACTTAAAAAAGCATATCGTAAGTTAGCCAAAAAATATCACCCGGACGTAAATCCGGGTGATAAAGAGGCTGAGGCGAAATTTAAAGAAGCGACAGAAGCTTACACCATCTTAAGTGATCCGGACAAAAGAAGACAGTATGACCAGTTTGGCCATGCAGCGTTTGAGAACGGCGGTGGCGGTGCTGGCGGCGGCTTCGGAGGTTTTGACTTCAACGGTGCTGACATGGGTGATATCTTCGGCGACATCTTTGGCGATTTATTTGGTGGCGGCGGCAGAAGCAGACGTGCCAATAACGGACCGATGAAAGGTGCAAACCTTCGTGCACGCGTAAATATTACTTTTGAAGAAGCTGTCTTTGGCTGTGAAAAAGAACTGGAGATCGTACTGAAAGATGAATGTACCACCTGTCACGGCACAGGTGCGAAACCGGGTACTTCTCCGACTACCTGTCCGAAATGTAACGGAGAAGGTCAGGTTGTATATACACAGCAGTCCATGTTTGGAATGGTGCGTAATGTACAGACCTGTCCGGACTGTCATGGAACAGGTAAGATCATTAAAGATAAATGTACAGCATGCCGTGGAACCGGTTATACATCTTCCAGAAAGAAAATCCAGGTATCTGTACCTGCAGGTATTGATAATGGACAGAGCATCCGCATCCGTGAAAAGGGTGAACCGGGTACAAACGGAGGCCCAAGAGGCGATCTGCTTGTAGAAGTAAATGTTGCCCGTCATCCGATTTTCCAGAGACAGGATATGAATATTTTCTCCACTGCACCTCTTACCTATGCACAGGCTGCTTTGGGTGGTACAGTGCGGATCAATACCGTAGACGGGGAAGTTGAATATGAGGTAAAACCTGGAACTCAGACAGATACCAGAATCCGTCTGAAGGGCAAAGGTGTGCCGTCACTGAGAAATAAGAATGTCCGTGGAGATCACTATGTGACTCTGGTAGTACAGGTTCCTACAAATCTGAATGAAGAGGCAAAGGAAGCACTGCGCAAGTTTGATGAAGCCTGCGGTAACCGTCCGAAGGAAAATGCGGATGGCAGTGAAAAGAAGAAAAAAAGCTTCATGGATAAATTAAAAGAAACTTTTGAAGACTAATATTTCAAAAAAATATATCCTATAATAAAAAATAAAAATCAAGAAAAGAGGGGAAACCTCTTTTCTTTTTTTGAGTGTTCGTGTATAGTGAATAGTAATGGGCAAAAATGTCCTGTAACCTGAGACCTGGTATGCATATAGGCTGAATATGAAAAAAAAGTTTGAAGATTTTATAAAAAAATATCTTCCGGGATGGGCAATTCTTCCGTTGCTCACCATTGTAGTGCTGAATTGCCTGATTTACTGGGGCAGTGATCAGCTTACCTCGGCAAGATATCATTATGATTTTACCGGTACACTGGACCGCATGGTACCACTGGTTCCGGCATTTATCTGGATTTATATTCTGGCATTTCCATTCTGGGCAGTGAATTATATATTAGCCGCTCAGAGGGGAAAAGATCAGTTTTACCGGTTTGTGGCCACAGACCTGACCATTCATCTGACCTGTTTTGTGATTTTTCTGATTCTTCCGACTACAAATGTGAGACCGGAAATTACAGGAAACTCCTGGTCAGAACAGATGCTACAGTTTGTTTATGCCATGGATGGAGGTAACAGCCCTTCGAATCTGTTTCCATCTATTCATTGTTATGTGAGTTGGCTGAGCTGGCGCAGTGTTCACAAATCTGAAAAAATACCGGAATGGTATCAGCATTTTTCTCTGATCTTTGCAATATTAATCATTATTTCCACACAGGTGCTGAAACAGCATTATCTGGTGGATGCAGTGGCGGGCGTGGTGCTGGTGGAGCTTGCATGGAATTTTTATAAAAAGGGAAACAGGCATCAGATCGTTAAGAAAATTTTCAGAGAAAAAATATAGGATAAATATAGTACAAAGAAATGGAGACAAATTATGAAGTGGAACCGTTTTACGTTAAAAACAAAAACAGATGCAGAGGATATGGTGATCTGTACCCTGGCAGAAGTAGGGATTGAAGGAGTGGAGATTCAGGATAAGAAACCACTTACAGAAGAGGATAAAGCACAGATGTTTGTGGATATTATGCCTGAAGGACCTGCAGATGACGGGATTGCCTATCTGAATTTCTATCTGGAGGAGGATGCTGATAAGGAGGCGATTCTGAAGGATGTGCATGCTGCCCTGGATGAGCTGAAAAGCTACATGGATATCGGAGAAGCCACCATTGAGGAATCCCAGACAGAGGATAAGGATTGGATCAATAACTGGAAACAATATTTCCATCAGTTCTATGTAGATGATATTCTCATTGTACCATCCTGGGAAGAGGTAAAGGCAGAGGACCAGGATAAAATGATCCTTCATATTGATCCGGGTACAGCCTTTGGTACAGGTATGCATGAGACTACACAGCTGGTGATCCGTCAGTTGAAGAAATATGTAACACCGGATACAGAGATGCTGGATGTGGGAACCGGAAGCGGAATCCTTGGAATTGTAGCTATTAAGCTGGGGGCAAAGCATGTGCTGGGAACAGATCTGGATCCCTGCGCAGTTCCTGCTGTGGCTGAGAATAAAGAAGCTAACGGTATTCCGGAGGAAGCCTTTGACATGATGATCGGAAATATCATTGATGACAAAGAAGTACAGGATCAGGCAGGATATGAGAAATATGATATTGTGACAGCCAATATCCTGGCAGATGTACTGATTCCGCTGACACCAGTCATCGTGCACCAGATGAAGAAGGGAGCATATTATATTACTTCCGGTATTCTGGATGTAAAGGAAGAGGTAGTTGTGGAAGCTGTAAAAGCAGCAGGACTGACAGTAGTAGAGGTTACTCATCAGGGTGAATGGGTTTCTGTGACAGCCAGAAAGGACTGAACCTATGCAGCGCTTTTTTGTAGAAACTTATCAGATTGAGGAAGAGAATCACTGTATCCATGTTACTGGTGCAGATGTAAACCATATTAAAAATGTTCTCCGTATGAAGCAGGGAGAGGAGCTCTGGATCAGTGACGGAGGAACAAAGGAATATCGCTGTGAGATTGAGAGTCTGGGAGATGAGGAGGTACTGCTTCATATTATCTACGCCCAGGAACCGAATTATGAGCTGCCTAACCGGATCTATCTTTTTCAGGGACTGCCAAAAGCAGACAAAATGGAGCTGATCATTCAGAAAGCAGTGGAGCTGGGAGCTTATGCAATTGTGCCGGTGGAAACAAAACGCTGTGTTGTAAAGCTGGATGAAAAAAAGGCTGCCAAAAAGACTGCCCGCTGGCAGCAGATTGCAGAGAGTGCGGCAAAACAGTCCAAACGAATGCTGATTCCGAAAATTCATGAGGTAATGAGTTTTCAGGATGCATTAAAGCTGGCAGAAGAACTGGATATCCGTCTGATCCCCTATGAGCTGGCCAAAGGAATGAAGGAAACAAAGAAAATCCTGAATCAGATCCGTCCCGGACAGTCTGTGGGAATTTTTATTGGGCCGGAAGGTGGATTTGAGGAAAATGAAGTAAGCCAGGCTCTGGAAAAAGGTGCACAGGCAATTACTCTGGGAAGGAGAATCCTTCGTACAGAAACTGCAGGACTGGCAATTCTGTCTGTATTAATGTTTCAGCTGGAAAATGACTAATGACAGCCAAATAGTGGAGAGATAATAAGAAATGGAAGTATATTTTGACAATTCAGCCACTACCTGCTGCTATGAAGCAGTGAAGGATATTGTGGTGAAAACAATGATGGAGGACTTCGGGAATCCGTCGGCTATGCATCAGAAAGGCGTAGATGCAGAGCAGTATGTAAAGAAATCAGCCCGGACACTGGCACAGCTTTTGAAGGTGGAGGAAAAGGAAATACTTTTTACCTCCGGGGGAACAGAGTCCAATAACCTGGCACTGATCGGAGGTGCCATGGCAAATAAACGCAGCGGAAACCATATTATTACAACAGCAGTGGAGCATGCGGCGGTAAGCCAGCCGGTAGCTTTTCTGAAAGAGCAGGGCTTCGAGGTGACAGTACTTCCTGTGGATAAGGATGGTGTGGTAAAGCTGGAGGCTCTGGAGAAGGCATTAAGGCCGGATACGATCCTGGTTTCCATTATGATGGTAAATAATGAAGTGGGAGCCGTGATGCCTGTAGAAAAGATAGGGGCATTGATCCAGGAGAAAAGTCCGAAGGCTCTTTATCATGTAGATGGAATACAGGCTTTTGGAAAATACAGGATTTATCCTAAGAAATGGGGAATTCACCTGTTGTCTGTCAGTGGACATAAGATCCACGGACCCAAGGGTGTGGGATTTTTGTATATCAACAGCAGGGCAAAGGTGCAGCCTTTGATCCTGGGCGGTGGACAGCAGAATGGGATGCGTTCCGGAACAGATAATGTACCTGGTATTGCAGGCCTGGGAGTGGCGGCAGAGTTAAGCTACAGGGATCTGGAACAGAAGACGGAGCATCTGTATCAGTTGAAAGAAAGGCTTGCAGAGGGGCTTTCAGGGATGGAAGATGTGGTGATTAATGGAATGCCATTGCGTGAGGGTGCCCCCCATATTATGAGTATCAGCTTTTTGGGAATCCGCAGTGAGGTACTTCTTCATACATTGGAGGACAGAGGGATTTATGTATCTGCAGGAAGTGCCTGCTCCAGTCATAAGAGGAAACCCAGCGCCACACTTTCTGCTATGGGAATGAGTAATGGACAGATCGAAAATACTGTGCGGTTCAGCTTTTCAGAGGAAAATACTTTTGAAGAGATTGATTATTGTCTGGAAGTTTTGAAGGAAGTACTTCCCATGCTGAAGCGCTATGCACGCCGATAAAAGGAAAAGGAGAAAAATATGATATTTCACGCATTTTTGATAAAATATGCAGAAATTGCTATTAAAGGCAAGAATAGATATATGTTTGAAGATGCCCTTGTTCATCAGATGAATCTTGCTCTTTCAAAGATAGAAGGAGAATTTGAGGTAAAAAAGGAACAGGGAAGAATCTATGTATTTTGCCCGGAACAATATGATTATGAGGAGACTGTGGAAACTCTTCAGAGAGTGTTCGGTATTGTAGGAATCTGTCCGGTTGTGATCTATGAGGATCAGGGCTTTGAACAGATGGCAAAAGACGTTGTTTCCTATATGAAGGACTGCCATCCGGACTATAGCGGAACCTTTAAGGTATATACCCGCAGGGCCAGAAAATCTTACCTTGTTACTTCTATGGAAGTAAGTGCGGAAATAGGTGGACGTATTCTGGATGAATTTCCAGATGCCAGTGTGGATGTACATAGTCCGGAGCTGACCATTTCTGTGGAAATCCGTGATAAGATCTATGTATATTCCCAGACTATCAAAGGTGCTGGCGGTATGCCTATCGGAACCAATGGAAGAGCAATGCTGCTTCTTTCCGGCGGTATTGACAGCCCGGTAGCCGGCCATATGATCGCGAAGCGTGGAGTAAAGATTGATGCAGTATATTTTCATGCACCGCCTTATACCAGTGAGAGAGCAAAACAGAAGGTAGTTGATCTGGCAAAGCAGGTGGCAAAGTTCAGTGGACCTATCCGTCTCCATGTGGTGAATTTCACAGATATTCAGCTGTATATTTATGATCAGTGTCCTCATGATGAGCTGACCATCATTATGCGCCGCTATATGATGCGTATAGCAGAGCATTTTGCAAAAGAGAGAAAATGTCTGGGACTGATCACAGGAGAGAGTATCGGACAGGTGGCAAGCCAGACTCTGCAGAGTCTTGCAGCTACCAATGAGGTATGTACACTTCCGGTTTACCGTCCGGTGATCGGATTTGATAAGCAGGAAATCGTGGAACGATCCTGGGAGATCGGCACTTATGAGACATCTATTCAGCCATTTGAAGACTGCTGTACGATTTTTGTTGCCAAGCATCCGGTGACCAAACCCAATCTGAATGTGATCCATCGCTCAGAAACAAAACTGGCAGAGAAGATTGATGAATTAATGAAAACAGCTTTGGATACTGTGGAGATCATAGAGGTTGAATAGGATATGATCCTGTTCAACCCAAACAAAAAGAGGAACTGGTAATCAGTTCCTCAGCAGCTGCTAAAATAAATATAACGGAATTATTCAGTAACGTATTTGCTGACAATTGCCATAACGGTATCAAGAGCAGCTCCATCAGCATGGATGTTTAAGTCGATTGGTTTGGATAAATCAAGACTGAAAATACCCATAATAGATTTTGCGTCGATTACATATCTTCCGGATACTAAATCGAAATCGCAGTCGAATTTGCTGATTTCATTAACGAATGCTTTCACTTTATCAATAGAGTTCAGTGAGATTTTTACTGTTTTCATTATGAGAACCTCCCTTTAGAATATTATTGCTGATTGATTTATATCAGCTTACAGTTCTCATCTTAACGTTCAACCGGAGAAAAGTCAAGGTGAAAAGGGATAAAATTTCCAGAAAGATTTAGTGAATATGTATAAATTTAAAAAAAATTCAGGAGGAGATAATGAAGAAAAAAGCCGCACTTCACAATTTAGGCTGTAAAGTTAATGCCTATGAAGTAGAAGCCATGCAGCAGCTTCTGGAGAAGGCCGGTTACGAGATTGTGCCTTTTGAACCGGGAGCAGATGTATATCTGATCAATACATGTACGGTGACGAATATTGCAGACAGAAAATCCAGGCAGATGCTGCATAAAGCAAAAAAAATGAATCCGGATGCCATTGTGGTGGCAACAGGGTGCTATGTGCAGACAGATGAGGGAAAACTGGATAAAGACGAAGCTGTGGACCTGATTCTTGGCAATAATCAGAAAAAACAGATTGTAGAGGTGCTGGAGGAATATGAGCGCCAGCACAAAAAACAGAAGCATGTGATCAAAATTAACCAGACAAAGGAATATGAAGAGCTGGAGATCAGTCATACAGCAGAGCATGTGCGTGCCTATATCAAAGTACAGGATGGATGCAATCAGTTCTGTACTTACTGTATCATTCCCTATGCCAGAGGCAGGGTGCGCAGCCGTAAGATTTCCCAGGTCATAGAGGAAGTTCAGACGCTGGCTGCAAGAGGGTACAAAGAGGTAGTCCTTACAGGAATCCATCTGTCTTCTTATGGTTTGGATTTTCCGGAAGAAGAACGAGAAACACTGCTTTCGCTGATTAAGGCTGTTCATGAGGTTCAGGGAATACAGAGAATCAGGCTGGGCTCACTGGAACCAAGGATCATCACAGAGGAGTTCGCCAGAACAATTTCTGCTTTGCCGAAAATGTGTCCGCATTTTCACCTGTCCCTTCAGAGTGGATGTGATGCTACACTGGAGAGAATGAACCGGAGATATACAAGCACAGAATATGCAGAAAAATGTACATTGCTCAGAAAGTATTTTGATAATCCTGCACTGACTACAGATGTGATCGTAGGTTTCCCTATGGAAACAGAAGAAGAATTCAGGATGTCCCGTGATTTTGTGGACAGTATCCATTTTTATGAGACCCATATTTTTAAATATTCCAGACGGCATGGAACAAAGGCAGCTGCAATGGATGGTCAGCTGACAGAGTCTCAAAAGGCAATCAGAAGTGATGAGATGCTGGCACTGAATGAAAAACATTCCAGAGAATATGAGGAAGCCATGATGGGCAGAGAACTGGAGATCCTGCTGGAAGAGGAAATAGAGATGAACGGTGAGCAGTGGTATCTGGGGCACAGCAAAGAATATATAAAAGCTGTATTAAAGAAGCAGCCACAGTATGGAATCAATGATATTGTCCGGGTAACAGCAGATGGCTTCCTGGAAAATCATATTGTTACAGTCCATACATCCTGAGCGATCCTGCAGGGATAAATTTAGAGTTGATAAATACTGTGAATTATATTAAAATAGTATAGATATAAAAAGTAGAACGGATAGTTTTGCAATTATTAAAAAAATAAGGACGTGAGAGAAATGGCAGAGAATAATCTGGGAAATACCCAATATTTCAGAACAAGACCGGATCAGGAGATTCAGGTAAAAGAGGTCCTGGACCTTGTGTACAATGCAATGGAGGAAAAAGGATATAATCCGGTGAATCAGATCGTAGGATATATTATGTCCGGAGATCCTACTTATATTACCAGTCATAAAGGTGCCAGAAGCATGATCATGAAAGTGGAACGTGATGAGCTGGTAGAGGAACTTCTGACAGAGTATATTAAAAACAAATCCTGGGAACGCTGATATGAGAATCCTTGGATTAGATTATGGCTCCAAAACAGTAGGGGTAGCGGTGAGTGATCCACTGGGGCTGACTGCACAGAGCGTGGAGACCATATGGCGTAAACAGGAGAATAAGCTGCGTCAGACTCTTGCTCGTATTGAAGAACTGGCAGCGGAGTACCAGGCAGAGAAAATCGTACTTGGACTTCCCAAGAATATGAATAATACTATTGGAGAGCGGGCTGAGAAAACGCTGGAGTTCAGGGAGATGTTGGAGAGACGGACAGGCCTGCCGGTTGTGATGTGGGATGAACGCCTTACTACAGTGGAGGCAGAGCGTACTTTGATGGAGGCCAGTGTGCGCAGAGAGAATCGTAAGCAATATCTGGACCAGCTGGCAGCTGTTTTTATTTTGCAGGGATATCTGGATTCTCTGCATTGTTAGGAGAATATAATGGAAAAAATCAAATTTCAGCTGGAAGACGGAACAGAAGTAGAGTTTTATGTAGAGGAGCAGACCAGAATTGGAGGAACTGCTTATCTTCTTGTGTCCGATTCCTTAGATGATGAGGCAACAGCGTATATTTTTAAAGATGTGTCTGCAGAGGAGAGCCAGGAAGCCTGTTATGAGATGGTAGAGGACGAGGACGAGCTTCAGGCTGTATTTAAAGTATTTGAGCAGATGCTTGATGATGACGTGGATCTTGAAATGTAAAAATGAAAAGCTGCATAAAACAAAATACCCGGAACAGATCAGAGAAGAGGTATGGTGAGCAGCAGGAAATAAGCATGGAGGTGTAAATGCTTGAGTAACGAAAATAATTACGAATTTAATAATGAAGAACGTGGCGCCCATGAAGGACAGTCTGGACATGGAGCGAAGAGACCGTATAACAGACAGAAAAATTATAAATATAAATCCCAGCACAGAAATAATTATAACAGAAAGTCAGGCTTGAATGGGGAGAGAAAACAGCAGCCGGAGAAGGAAAAAACAGGAAAACCGGTTACGTTTAAAGCTCCAATCAAGGCTTCTGTAAAGAATAATCTGCGTAAATCCAGAAAACCGGCATCCAAATTGAAAATCATTCCGCTGGGAGGCCTGGAGCAGATCGGAATGAATATCACTGCCTTTGAATATGAAGACAGTATTGTAGTTGTGGACTGTGGTCTGGCTTTCCCTGAAGATGATATGCTGGGAATTGACCTGGTTATTCCGGATGTGACTTATTTAAAAGAAAATATTTCCAAGGTAAAGGGTTTTGTGATCACTCACGGACATGAGGACCATATAGGAGCGCTTCCTTATGTGCTTAAGGATGTGAATGTGCCGGTTTATTCCACAAAGCTGACCATTGCTCTGATCGCTAATAAATTGAAAGAGCACAACATGACCCGTACTACCAAACTGAAAGAAGTAAAGCATGGACAGGTGATCAATCTGGGAGACTTCTCAATTGAATTTATTAAGACCAACCACAGTATCCAGGATGCATCTGCACTGGCTATTTATTCTCCGGCAGGAATTGTAGTCCATACCGGTGACTTTAAGGTAGACTATACACCTGTATTCGGAGATGCTATCGACCTTCAGCGTCTGGCAGAAATCGGTAAAAAAGGTGTTCTGGCACTGATGTGTGACAGTACCAATGCAGAGCGCAGTGGCTTCACCATGTCAGAACGTTCTGTGGGACATGTGTTTGATAATCTTTTCAATGAATACAAAACGAACAGAATTATTATCGCAACCTTTGCTTCAAATGTTGACCGTGTGCAGCAGATCATCAATACTGCATATCGTTTTGGCAGGAAGGTAGCAGTAGAGGGACGCAGTATGGTGAATGTTATCACAACTGCTGCGGAGCTTGGATATCTGCGTATTCCGGATCAGACTCTTATAGAGATTGATCAGGTGAAGAACTATCCGGATGAGCAGGTTGTGCTGATCACTACCGGCAGCCAGGGAGAATCTATGGCAGCCCTGTCACGTATGGCAGCTAATATTCATAAAAAGATTGTGATCAAGCCTAATGATACGATTATTTTCAGCTCCAACCCGATCCCGGGTAATGAGAAGGCAGTATCCAAGGTGATCAATGAATTATCCATGAAGGGTGCCAAGGTAATTTTCCAGGATGTACATGTATCCGGACATGCCTGCCAGGAAGAAATCAAACTGATCTATTCTCTGGTGAAACCTAAATATGCAATTCCTGTGCATGGAGAGTACCGTCATCTGACAGCTCAGAAAAATATTGTTATGGAGCTGGGAATTCCAAAGGAGAATGTATTTGTTCTTGCTTCCGGAAATGTGCTGGAGCTTGACAGTCAGAGTGCACAGGTAACCGGAACTGTACACACCGGAGCAATTCTGGTAGACGGGCTTGGAGTAGGAGATGTAGGAAATATCGTGCTTCGTGACCGCCAGCATCTGGCAGAGGACGGAATTATGATCGTAGTTGTGACTCTGGAGCGTCACAGCAATGTAGTTCTTGCAGGACCGGATATTGTGTCCAGAGGGTTTGTCTATGTGAGAGAATCCGAGGATCTGATGGATAATGCTAGGGAAGTAGTGGAGAATGCACTGGATTCCTGTCTGGAACGCAATATTACAGACTGGGGCAAGATCAAGACTGTAATCAAGGATGCTCTCAGCGAATTCCTTTGGAAACGTACAAAGAGAAGCCCTATGATCCTTCCGATCATTATGGAGGCATAATAAAAATGGAAGAGAACACATTAGAAGAAAGTATCAGCAGACTTCTGGCTTCTATAAAAGAAAGTGCTGAATATATAGAATTTGAGAAACAGAAAGAAATCCTAAGTCAGGATCCGGATCTGAAGAAGCGTGTGGATGCATTCCGGGCCAAAAACTACCGGATACAGAGCCAGTGCAGTTCAGACCAGCTTTTTGAAGTGGTAGAACAAATGGGGAAGGAATCTGCAGAGCTTCGCCGGCTTCCGCTGGTAAATGCATATCTGGATGCAGAGCTTGGTCTCTGCAGGATGATCCAGAGGATTTATATGGAACTGACCGATGGAATAGATTTTGATACTCCGAATATAAGCTAAGGATCAGAAAGGAAGAGAATTATGGGTGATACTGGTGAGACAAGAGACCGGGTAGGCGCGGCAGGAGTTGCAATTGCAAGTGTCTTTTTCAAAATCGCGCTTTATATCTGTGTTATTGTCCTGCTTTTCTGGATCGGTAAATCTGCTTTTCAGTTTGGGCATGACGTATTTAATCAGCAGGCTATGAGCCCTGGTGAAGGCCAAGAGGTAACAGTTGTTATTAAAGAGGATGCTTCTCTTTATGGAATAGCAAAGACACTCCAGAAAAAGGGACTGGTGAAAAGTGCACCGGTATTTTATGTGCAGGAGAGACTTTCCACTTATCATGGAAAGCTGAAGGCAGGTACCTATTTACTGAGTACAGCTTATACTCCCAATCGGATCATGGGAATCCTTGCGGGAGATGAGGAGCAGGAAGGGGTAAGTACTTCGTGATAGTAGAGGAGCGGATGCGTACCTATATTAATTCTCTGGATAGGGGAAATACCCCATTTCTGGAGGAACTGGAACAGACAGCCCTGAGAGACAGGGTGCCTGTGATCCGAAGAGAAATGCAGAGCTTTATAAAGACGTTTCTGGCTATGAACCAGCCGGGACGCATTCTGGAGGTGGGGACAGCCATTGGTTTCTCCACACTTCTTATGTGCGAATATGGGAGAGAGGATCTGCAGATTGTAACAATAGAGAATTATGACAAAAGGATTCCTATTGCCAGGGAAAATTTCCGCAGGGCCGGACGAGAAGATCAGATCACTTTGTTGGAAGGAGATGCAGGAGAACTGCTGAAAACTCTGGAGGGACCATTTGACATGATCTTTATGGATGCTGCCAAAGGGCAATATATTCACTGGCTTCCGGATATCAGGAGGCTGATGGCCAAGGGCAGTGTTCTGATTTCTGACAATGTACTTCAGGAGGGAGATATTATTGAATCTCATTACCTGGTAGAGCGCAGAAAGAGAACCATATATAAACGGATGCGGGAGTATCTGTATGAACTGAAGCATGATCCATCCTTTGTAACATCTATTCTTCCTCTGGGAGATGGAGTTACAGTCAGTGTGAAACAGGAGTAATCATTATGAGAAAAATCGAATTGCTTGTTCCTGCAAGCAGCCTTGAAGTATTAAAAATTGCTGTTATTTTTGGAGCAGATGCTGTATATATCGGAGGAGAAGCCTTTGGACTGAGAGCAAAAGCCAAGAACTTTTCCCATGAAGATATGAAAGAGGGAATTGAATTTGCCCATGAGCATGGGGTAAAAGTATATGTGACTGTAAATATCCTGGCTCATAACTATGATCTGCCAGGTGTAAGAGAATACCTGACAGAGCTTAAGGAACTGAAGCCTGATGCCCTGATCATTGCGGATCCCGGAATCTATATGTATGCAAAGGAAATTTGTCCGGAGATTGAACGCCATATCAGTACACAGGCAAATAATACGAACTATGAAACATACCGTTTCTGGTATCAGCTGGGAGCCAAGCGTGTGGTAACAGCAAGGGAGCTTTCACTTGCTGAGATCAGAGAAATCCGGGAGCATATTCCAGAGGATATGGAGATAGAGACATTTATCCACGGTGCAATGTGTATTTCCTATTCAGGAAGATGTCTGCTCAGTAATTATCTGGCAGGACGTGATGCAAATCAGGGAGCCTGTACCCATCCCTGTCGCTGGAAATATTCCATTGTGGAGGAGAAACGTCCTGGAGAATATATGCCTGTATTTGAGAATGAGAGAGGAACCTATATCTTTAATTCCAAAGACTTGTGCATGATCGAGCATATGGACGATATTGTAAACAGTGGAATTGACAGTCTGAAAATTGAGGGTCGTATGAAGACCGCCCTTTATGTTGCAACTGTTGCCAGAACCTACCGCAAGGCAATTGATGATTATATGGAGAGTCCTGAGAAATATCAGGCAAATATGCCATGGTACCAGGAACAGATTTCCAACTGTA
>OLRP01002313.1_pt1 | contig 13318 bp, 13 predicted proteins | sample 1672401 | NCBI WGS metagenome assembly OLRP01 (sample SAMEA3136682, study PRJEB25190) | human gut metagenome | reverse complement strand
CGTCGGTAACCGTGATCGAGTTGTCCTCATTGATTACCACGTCGATGTATGGTGCATGGCTTTCTCCGGGTACGCGCCCAACTATGTGCTCTATGAGCTGTTCGGCCGTCTGTCGCGCAACATGTTCATCGTGCTCTCGCTGATCATTCCGATTGTCGCGGGCATGGGCATCAACTTCGCCATCACCATCGGCGCGATGGCGGCGCAGATTGCCTGCCTGCTCGTGCTGGAATGGGGCGTTTCGGGCATCGGCGGACTGGCGCTGGCGGCGCTGCTGACCGTGCCGCTGGGCGGCATTTTCGGCTTCCTCATCGGCAAGCTGCTCAATAAGATGAAGGGCCAGGAGATGATCGGCTCGATGATCCTGGGCTACTTCGCCAACGGCCTGTATCAGCTGCTGTTCCTGTTCATCTTTGACAACATCATCCCGATTCATAACCCGAACCTGACGATCAAAGGCTCGAAGGGCATCGCCAACACGATGGATCTTTCCCGCGAGGGCGGCTTCGCGTACTCGCTGGAGAAGCTCTGGCAGCTGCCCGCGTCTCAGGCGGCGATTGCGTTCGCTGTCGTCGCGGCGCTGGTGCTGATCGTCGGCTATGTGACCAGCCATCGCAAAAACGCGAAAAAGCTGGGCGTTCAGCTCGCCGTGATCGCTGCGGCTGCGGCGGTCATGCAGCTTCCGGCGATGAAGAATCTGTTCTCCATGGTCAACGTGCCGATGGCGACGTTCGGCGTGGTGGCGCTGCTGTGCCTGTTCAACGTGGTCATCATGCGCACGAGGCTCGGCCAGCAGTTCCGCGCGGTCGGTCAGAACGGCGTGGTCGCCAACGCGGCGGGCATCGACGTGGATCGCGTGCGCATCATCGCGATCGTGTTCTCCACGATTCTGGCGGGCTGGGGCCAGCTCATTTTCGTGCAGAACATGGGTTCCTTCCAGACTTACGGCGCGCATGAACAGGTTGGTCTGTATGCGGGCGCGGCGATTCTGGTTGGCGGCGCGTCGGTCATCCGCGCGACCAACACGCAGGCGCTCGTGGGCTGCGTGCTCTTCCACCTGATGTTCATCCTCGCTCCGGCGGCCGGCAAGAACCTCTTCGGCGACGCGGCCATCGGCGAGTATTTCCGCGTGTTCATCTGCTACGGCGTTATCGCGCTGTCGCTGGTCATGCACGCGTGGAGCGAGAATAACCGCCGGAAACAGGCGGCCAGCGCGCTCCGCGCCGACAACAAGGCGTAAATCTTCTTTCCTCCCCGAAAACGGGGAGGATTTTTTTGTCGAAAGGAAAATAATAGAACTGGAAATACGTTTTGACGCTGTGTGGAGAAAAAAGATGAAACAAACATTTGTGCTGCTGTTGACCCTGATGCTCATCCTGACCGCGTCCGTCGCGGTTGCCCAGCTTGGCGAACTCGTGCAGGATTTCACCGTTGTGAACGAGAACGGCACGCTGACGGCGCTCAGCGGCCTGCTCCAAACGAAAAAAGCAGTGCTCCTGCATTTTTTTGCGGGCTGGCTGGATGAAGATTACAGCGATTTGCCCGCGGTTCAGGCGGCGTATGCGCAATACGGGGAGGATATCGGCTTTATCGTCGTCAGCGTGGAGGAACAGGAAACCGTGCAAAGCCTAGCCGCCGCGCGGGCGCAGAACGAGCTGACCGATTTGCCGCTGAGCCTCGGCGGTCTGAGCGAATTCAGGCAGTTTGGCTCGGCGTATATCCCGCTTACCGTCGTCGTCAATGCGGATGGCACGAGCGGCTTTGAATTTGACGGCGTTTTGGGCGCGGAAGCGCTTGAACGCGTGCTGGCCGTGTTTGTGCGGACGGATGGGCCGCTGGCGATGGAAACAGTGCCGCAGGAAGCGGAATAAACGGCGAAAAACCATAAAAACAAAAATAAACTCTGCCGCAGACGAAGAAACGCGGCAGAGTTTATTTATGGAGCCATCACCGGAATGATCAGCTCGGAATAATGGCGCATTTGTCCGTCGTCGTCCACAAACCACGCATACTGGCGCGTGTAGCCCTCACAGACGGGCGTGAGGTGATGCGCTTGCAGAAACTCGCGGTTCAGATCGACGATGGGTTGCAGGGAGCTTTCTTCCGGCGGGCGCAGTTCAAAGAGCGTGCGGACGGTCTGCGGCCCGGCACTCAGGCGCATCTGCGAAAAATCCGCGTGAATGACGTGCATAAATTCAGCTGGAGCGACGATGCCCACGCGCGCGGCGGCGCTTCCTCCGGTCAGCAGAGCTGGCGGGACGATCGTGCAGTAACTGGTCAGCGGGAGCGCGTCGATCAGGGCTTTCAGAATCGGCAGTTTGGGCACGGAAGCCCACAGCGCGGAGACGGAATCGAAATCGATGAGGTAACCCGCGCTGCCCGCGCAGAGGCGGGGCTGCATGGACAGCCTGTCGCAATCGCGCAGCAGATCCGTGCCGCAGGTCATGCGCTCGTAGACGGCGTTTTGCTGAGCAATCTGCTCGCGCAGCGCGGCGCGTTTTTCGTCCATCATCGCGACCAGCTCCGCAAGCGGGCAGTGGGTCATGATGCGCTTGATTTCGTCAAGCGAAAAACCCTGCCGCTGGAGGCCTTTGATGATGCCCAGCCGCTGCACGTCCGCGATGGAGAAACGCCGAAAGCCGCTGGAAGCGGTTCTATCCGGCGAGAGCAGCCCCTTTTCCTCATAATAGCGAAGAGCTTCGGGCGTGAGGCCATAAGCGATGGAAAGCGCGCTGATGGATATTTTCATGAAAACGCTCCTGCAAAAGAAAATAATCTTGTTCTTTCATATCCATTTTACAGGAAACGGGCGGAAAAAGCAATCCCCCGAAGGGGGACGGAACGCCGGCGTTTCAGAATGCTTCACGCGGTTTGAACGCATGTTTTTTCATTTAAAATCAAATCATGGGTTGACAGGTCGCTTTAAACTGTATATACTGTTCATGAACAGTTGAAACGGAGATGAACGGATTGGAGATACTCATCAGCAATGCGTCCGGCTTGCCGATTTACGAGCAGATTACGACGCAGATTAAACAGAAGATCCTCTCCGGCGAACTGGCGGCGGGCGAGGCGCTGCCCTCCATCCGCGCGCTGGCGAAGGATTTGCGGATCAGCGTTATCACGACCAAGCGGGCGTATGACGAGCTGGAACGCGAAGGGCTGGTGTGCACGGTGGCGGGTAAGGGCTGCTTTGTCGCCGCGCGCAACCGGGAATGGATTCGGGAAGAGCTGCTGCGGCAGATCGAGACGCATTTGGAAAAGGTTGCCGAATTGGCGGCGCAGGCGGATGTGAGCGGCGAGGAGCTTTGCGAGATGCTCCGCGCGCTTCGGGAGGAGAATGAACCATGAATGCGATTGAATTGAACCACGTCGCCAAGCGATACGGCGACTTTGCTTTGGAGGATGTGAACCTGACCCTGCCGCAGGGCTGCGTGCTGGGGCTGATCGGCGAAAACGGCGCGGGTAAATCGACCATTCTCAAGACGATTTCGCATCACCTCGCGTGTATGGGCGGCGTGGTGCGCATCGGCGCTCCGATGACGCCACGACCGCTCGCCTCTCCATGCCGGAAAACAACGGGAAGAAAGTGACGAAGCCGACCGTGGCCACCCAGCAGAACGCCGGCGACGACTTCAAGGCGACCCTTACCGTGAAGGACATGGTGGTATGGGGCCTCATCACCATGGTGCCTATCTCGCCCATGGCCGTTTACGGCGGCGTGTTCGCCGACTCCGGCGGCATGCCCACGCTCGCGTTCCTCATCGGGTTCGTGGCCGTGCTGTTCTCGGTGTTCTCCTTCGGCATCATGATTCAGCATTTCCCGTCTTCGGGCTCTATCTTTACTTATGTGAGCCACGTGTTCGGCAAGCTGCCCGGCTTCATCGCCGGCTGGCTGATGCTGTTGCAGTACTTGGTAAGCCCGGCCATGGTGTACCTCATCGCCGCTATCGCCATCCACAGTATGCTGCCGGATGTGCCGATTTTGGCTCTGTGCTTCGGGTTCCTCATTATTGTGGCCATCGTGTCGCTTATCGGCATGAAGACCGCCATGGTGGTGAACAAGGTGGCGCTGGTAGCCCAGCTGGCGATTCTCGCGCTGTTCGTCGTGTGCGGCGTGATGTTCGTCGTGCAGCATCCCGAGAGCGCGAATTTCTCGCCGACCAACCTGTTCAACCCCGCCAAGTTCGAGTTCGGCGGCACCATGTCCGCTGTGTCGCTGGCCGTGATGTCCTACGTGGGCTTCGGCGCCATCGCCACGCTGACCCAAGAGGCGAAGGATCCCAAGCACGGGCCGTCGCGCGCCATGATGATCATGGCCATCGTGCTGTGCGTGCTGTACGCGCTGCAGTGCTTCATCGCCACGTGCATCGATCCGTCGGGCGCGGCCTTTGCCGGCAACACTGACAACGCGTTCTACGCCGTGGCCAAGATGGCCGCCGGTCCCTGGCTCATGATCGTGTGCGCCGTGGGCGTGGCGCTGGCCCAGGGCGTGTTCACCGCTATCGCGCAGCAGAACTCCATCGCCTTCGTCATGTTCACCATGGCCAATGGCGGCTGCCTGCCGAAGTTCATGGCCAAGATGAACAAGCGCACGAACTCGCCGTTGAACGCCGTCATCTTCATCATCGCCCTGTCCGTGGTGCTGACGCTGCTCTTCCATTTCAGCGGCATCGACATGAACACCGTGGTGAAGATCTCGAACTTCGGCGCGCTGTCCACCTATGTGATGCTGAACGTGTCGGTCATCGTGTTCTGCTGGTTCCAGCTGAAGCAGCGTTCGGGCGCAAAGGCCGTGTTCATGCACCTGGTGTTCCCGGCGCTCGGCGCGCTGGTGTGCTTCGCGATTCTGATGTCCGTGGGCACCGTGGCCCTGGTGACGGGCGTGGTGTTCATCCTCATCGGCATCGCCTACTACCTGGTGCTGACCCGCGTCCTGCATCGCCAGATCAACCTCGGGTAGGGGATTGCCAATCGCGCAATCAGAGGCAAGCTGCTTGTCCGGAAACCTCAAAGGCGGGGCGTTCGCGCGAGATTGCGCGGCCGCCCCGCCTTTTGCTGCCTGGGCGCTTTGTATCCTGCCGACGTCCGCTTGGCTGGTCGCATCCGCTTAGCGAGTCGCACCCGCTCGGCTGGTCGCGCCCGCCTAGCGAGCCGCATCCGTTTAGCGAGCTGCACCCCTTGGCGAGCCTCACCCGCTCGGCTGGTCGCATGTGCCTAGCGAGCCTCACCCGCTCGGCCGCATCCGCCTAGCGAGCCTCACCTCCTTGGCGAGCCTCACCCGCTCGGCTGGCCGCATCCGTTTGGCGAGCTGCGCCCGAAGCTCTGGAGGGGCCGCGTGCAATTTTGGTCTTCTCTTTATGGCAAGTTTTCCGAGGGTTTCGACGTTACAAGGCGATGGCAGATCAAGCTATCCTAGTAAACTGTCGATAAACGATAGCATTAGGCTCTTCCCGGAGCGAGCTTCGGTTTTTCAAGGGAATACGGCCAGCTATAAGGTCGAAATCCTCAAAAAACTTGCCATTTTTCGGGCTGCAGCAAGTATCGATGAGCAGGTATGGCAGCGTGGGCTAATGCGCTGGTGACTATCTCGGGCAGTAGGCGGCGATGCCTTCCGATGGGCCTCTTCGGAAGCTGGTCGGCTGGATTGACGCCGGCGTCTCCCGTTGCGCTGGTGCCGGCGGTGATGGTCGGCGGCGACCCTTCCCGACTGCGTTGGTGTTGGCTGGCGGTGCCCCGTTGGGCTGCCTGGCGGCGCTGTTCCGGAAGCTGGGTCGCCGGCATTCTTGCGATATTCTTCCCACAGACGCTCTATTCTTCGTATGGTCTAGGCGCAAAGGTCTCATAGGGGTAAAGGGGGAGCCCTAGCTGTCGGCGCAATCTCAGCTTGCGGGCATGGTAATTCCCGACTGCCGTGCGAAATCGGACGCCTTGCGCTTTGCGGACAGTCTCCACGATGACATCCGTGGCCTCAACGCTTTCGAGTTCGTTGTTGGTCAGTCCGACGACGGCGATGCCCATAGCTTGCAGGGCGTTCGTCCGTCGCGAATCGCGAATGCGGCATAGGTCGCCCGAGTGGAACTCCCGGCTCTGGTATTCGACGGCGATAGAGGCCTCGGGCCAGAAAAGATCGCACCGAAGGGTTCGTCGTCCGGAGATTGCGGTGGCTTGGGGGGTGCAGGAAATTTCGTAGTTCATGGAGGGCATGCCGAGCCCGTATCCTCCGTAGAATGCGGGCAGTCCTAGGAGAAGCGCGGCTTGAGTTTCGCGGGGAGAAGCGGAGCCGTCGACGAGATATGAAGCTGCGGCACGTGCTCGCTGGGCGCCAAAAAGACGGGAATTGCGCTCGAGGAACCCACGAATTTTACGCACGCTCGTAAGCGGTTGTGTGCCATATACGGTCGACGTTGCCAGGGTCTTCTGCTGGTATGTGCCACATAGCTCGAATCCGAGAACAAGGGTGTCCACGAAAGAACGCAGGGAGGCTTCTTGGATAAAAGCAAGTGAGGGGCTGGAGAGAAGAATGCTCTCGTTCCAGCGCTGCAGGGCGTTTCCCGAAAGGGGGAGTCTGCAGAGGTGAGGCTTGCGGAATTCAGCGGATCTTGGAGTTGACGTGCTTGACGAAACGCAGTGGAGCGGCATTGGAATGCCGGCAGGCAAGTACGGGTCGCACGTGCGGATGGTGAGGTCGTTTGCCTGATCGCGACTGGCTGCCTTTGACGGAAAGTGGCGGTGGCGTGTTGTGGCGAGGGCGATTCCGCGGCGTCTGCAGAAAGCGTGGACTTGGAGAGCGGAAAGATACCCGAGGCAGGTTTCCGAAGAAAGGCTTTTCTGGGTCATGGCACACTCCTCTTGCACCCGGGGCGAAGAGGATCTTGCGAATCTGGTATGCGGAAGGTCGGGCACGGCTTCCGATCATGGGCTGCGCTGGCAGGATTCGCACTGGCTCGTTATCGATGACAGCATCTTATCACGATGGTGCAACAAAGTGTAGAGAGCTGCGTTATTTTGAGGGCACGTTTTAGGCAAGTTTTTCGGGGGTTTCGACATTGCGAACCCATAGAGTAGGCGCAAAAAGGGCGAAACACCAGGATTTGCCTTTGGAAAAGAGTTTCTGAAGCCTGCTTTGCCACGAACGTGTCGCAAACTTTGGAAAACTTGCCAGAAAGCAAGGCGCTTGAATGCAAGGAGCGCCGATCAGCTGAGGTGCTTGGATGATCGGCGCTCCGATGGCTGAGTCGTTTAACGGTCGCGAGGCTTTGCGCTTGACAGGGGTGGAAGTGCGGCGCTATTCCGTGTGCAGCGAGAAGTCGTCCTTGCCAACGCCGCATACGGGGCAAACCCAGTCTTCGGGGATGTCCTCGAAGGCAGTTCCCGCAGTGATGCCGCCGTCGGGATCGCCCACAGCTGGGTCGTAGATGTAGCCGCATATGTCGCAGATGTACTTGTCCATGAGTTCCTCTATTCTCGCACTGGCCGCACGATGCGTCTTGGCGGCCCGACGAACAATGCGCGACTATGATGCCACGGATTGGGACGGCACACCCTCGCCCAGCGCAACTCGAAACTGATTCGTGAAGAATGCTTCGAATGCGCCGGCCGCCTGATCTTAAGCGGGCTGCGGGCTCGCCATGGGTGCACGAAGTGGAGACGGCGAGAGCATCGAGGCGGCAAGCAGAGGCGTCGTGAGCTACTGCATCACCTCGTGCAGGGCCGCTTCCAGGGCCGCGAGGTCGTCGGGGGTGGTGGACCAGCTGGTGACGAGGCGGATGACGGTGCGGCCGTCCCCGAGCTTTTCCCAGGTGCTGAAGCGGATGCGCTCGGCCAGCGCCTCGACCTGGGCATTTTCCAGAACCACGAACTGTTGATTGGTGGGGCTTTCGCGGAAGAAGGTGCACCCGGCCTCGCGCAGGATGCGGCGCAGCTCGTCGGCGGCTGCGATGGCCACACGTCCCACTTCGCCGTACAAGTTATTGGTGAACAGCGTGTCGAACTGCACGCCGAGCAGACGCCCCTTGGCCAGCAGGGCGCCGTGCTGCTTGGCGTGGGTGAGGAAGTGCCGGGGCATGCCGCCGCGCGGGAACACGACCGCCTCGCCGCAGAGCGCTCCGCATTTGGTGCCGCCGATGTAGAAGGCGTCGGCGAGGCGCGCGATGTCGGCCAGGGTGACATCGGTGTCGGGAGCGGCCAAGCCATAGGCGAGGCGTGCGCCGTCCAGGTACAGAGGAATCTGGTAGCGGCGACAGAGTGCCGAGAGCTCCTCCAATTCGGCCAGGGAGTACAGCGTGCCCAGCTCGGAGGGATGCGCGATGAACACCATGCCCGGGAACACCATGTGAGTGTAGCTGGCATCGGCGTAGAAGGCCTCCAGGTAAGCTTTCACGTCGGCGGCGCGCAGCTTGCCGTCGCATTCGGGCACGGTGAGCACCTTGTGGCCCGTGGCTTCAATGGCGCCTGCTTCATGAACGGCGATGTGCCCCGTATCGGCAGCAATCACGCCTTCGTGCCCGGCCAGCAGAGCCGAAATGACCACGGCGTTGGTCTGGGTGCCGCCCATGAGGAAGAACACGTCGGCGGTCTCGTCGTCGCAGGCCGTACGGATGCGGGCCGCCGCGCTTTCGCAGAAACGATCGCCGCCATAGCCCGGCGCCGGCTCCAAGTTCGTTGCCGCCAACGCTTCAAGAATGCGCGGATGGGCACCGGTGGAATAGTCGTTCTCGAACGAGATCATGAGTCCTCCTCAGGGCTTCCCGGAGATGTGTGCCGTGCTATTATTCCACAACGTCGAAGATGGTGTCGAAAGGCGGTAAGCGAGATGGCGATCGACAAGGTGAAGGCATACTTTGCGGAATTCGGGCGCGAGGGGGACGTTATGGAATTCCCCACATCCAGCGCAACCGTGGAGCTGGCGGCTCAGGCCGTGGGCTGCGAACCGGCGCGTATTGCCAAGACGCTGTCCTTCGCCGTGGGCGACCGGGTGGCGCTCGTGGTGTGCGCGGGCGATGCTCGCATTGCGAATCCGAAGTTCAAGGCCCAGTTCGGATGCAAGCCCCGTATGCTTCCCGCCGAAGAGGCTGAGGAGCGCATCGGTCACGCGGTGGGTGGCGTGTGCCCCTTCGCGGTGAATGAGGGGTGCGACGTGTACCTAGACGAATCGCTGCGCCGCTTTGACGTGGTGTACCCGGCCTGCGGCAGCTCCAACAGCGCCATCGCCCTCACCCTCGACGAGCTGGCTGCGTACACCCCTGGCAGCATTTGGGTCGACGTCTGCAAGCTGCCGGAGTAGGGTCAGGCGGATACGCCTACAATGGCCGCGCAGGTTAGCCAAGCCTTTTCCGCAATGTGAGCGGCGGCGATTCGAACGGTTTCGCCGATGGGCTTGGCTTGATGCGTCGCTTGCGGAACGAGCTAGAATTCAGTTACCGTCCGAGTCTTCTTGATCAGAGCATTTCATGCGCTACGCCCGTGTGAGTTGGTCGTCTAGGTCGACCAACTCCTGGCGGGAGTGAATGTCGAGTTTCTTGTAGATGCTTTTGGCGTGGCCGCGAGTGGTGTTTTCCGAGATGAACAGCTTGCCGGCGATGGCCGATACGGTGTGGCCCTTCATGAGCAGCTCGGCCACCTCGATCTCGCGTGGGGAGAGGCCGCGCTCTTCAAGGTAGCTGTGGATGCGGCGCTGTTGCTCGGAGGGGCCGTCGCTGGGCGCCGGGCCGGCTTCTGTACTCGCAAGAGCATCCAAAGAGCGTGGCTCGCTTTCGGTGCGGGCTGCGCCGCTTTCGGTCGAGGAGGGGTCGTGTCGGCCATCGCGCCGCCCCCGTCGCAAAGAAGCGCCGCGGTTCAGCAGTTCCGCGTCGGTCATGGAGGCCAGCGCCTGGCCCTTTCCGCGCGTGACCAGAATGAGCGCGACCGACAGCAGCACCACGCAAAGCAGGATGACGTTCGTCCAATGGGCGAGGTCGTCGGAAAGCGCCGGCCCCAGAAGTTCGGCCAGCCCGCTGCCCACGGCCATGGAAAGCAGGACGGGCCCGATGCACAGGGCGTACAGCGGCGAGGAGGGCAACCCGTTTCGAATGGTATACACCGCGCAGGTGATGATGAGCAGCAGGTTCACCACCTCGAAGCCGAACATGAGAAACGCTACGAGCAGCGTCGTGTACTGCTGTCCGAACAGCGATGGCAGCAGGAACACGACGGTGAGTGCAGGGAAGAGCACCTGGCAGATATGCAGAATGTCGAAGCCCTTCGAGAGAAACAGCTCGAGGGCCACCACCAAAAGGGCCGCCGCCGCGAAACCGACGAGCACCGCGGCGCCGCCGGAGCTTTGGGCCGGCTCGATGCCAGCGATGAGCTTCCACGAAAACCCGAGGATACTGACGCAGAGCACGGGCCGCCATAGGTCGCCCACGGCGCGTCTTAGGGCAGGGCGCGTGAGGGGCGCCGTGACGTCGGCCTCAATCTCGGCGAGGCTCTTCTGAAGGCAAAGAAGCGCCAGAAACGGCAGCACGCAGACGGCGGTCAGAGCCACAGCGATTGAGGGCAGGAGGCAAATGAGCAAGTAGAGGCCCACCGACATGGCCGCCGAAAGGGGAATGCAGATGAGGGCGCGCTGCTGGCCTTCGGTTACGTAGAACATTTCCCAAAGCAGGAAGAACAAGATGCAGGAGCCGCCCATGAGAATGCCTGCTGCAGCTGCGATCACGCCGTCGCCTTGGCCGAAATGGAATGCGAGGAAGTAGAGAAGCGCGGCTCCGCTGAGCATGAAGCTCGCCGCCGAGGCCGTCCAGTGGGGAAGCTCGCAACGACGGAAGGCGCACAGGGTGCCCAGGGCTCCTACGGCCAGGGGCATGAGCGTCTGTTCGGTGAGAATGTAGATCTGCCAATAGTCGGCGATAGCGCCCGCGCCCTGGAACCCTGCGAGCACAATGAAGGTGACGGTCCAGAAAAAGCCGAAACCGAGGTGGTGTATTCGCAGACCTTCCAAAAGCCTTTTGGCGCGTTGCATGTGGCATCCTTCCTCCCCGCTGCATTTTAGCAGCCGCAACCGGTGGCGAGAGGTGGAGCGCCCAACAAGTTTGCGGTGACGATCGGCTGTGAACTGGGGTTTCTCAAAAACAACCCAAAATATGTCCCCCTCAAAAGCGTGATGCCGCGCCACGTTTCGGGTTCCCGTTGCTGTGAATTTACCCAATTTAGTGGCTTACGCGGAACGGCAGAAGGGGGCATAGTGCTTCTCGCGTTCCGCCAATGAGAGGGCCGGGGCGTCGGTTCCAACTTCCCGCGGACGGCTCGGGCGAAGGGCCCGGGCAGCTGCCGCGGAAGGTTCGGAACCGTTCAGTCACCGAGACTATGGAGGGAAAACATGACTGGAATTTCTCGTCGCAACTTGCTCAAGGGCGCTGCTTTCAGTGCCGCCGGTGTGGCCGCACTCGGCCTGGCCGGATGCGCGCCGCAGACCGAGGCCACCAAGGCTGAGGCCGGCCTGGCCGAGACGGGTGAGACTGCCAAGCACACCTGGGAAGTGAAGCCCGAGCCCATCGCGGCCGACCAGATCTCCCAGACCGTCGACACCGAGGTGCTCGTCATCGGCGGCGGCTACTCCGGCAGCTGCTGCGCGCTGTCCGCGGCCCAGAACGGCGCCAAGACCATCCTCGTGGAGAAGGACGCCGTGCTCAATGGCCATGGCGTGGGCGGCACCGGCGCTATCGCCTCGCGCGCCCTGGACGACCTGGGCCTGAAGTTCGACAAATCCCTGGAGATGGAGCGCTGGGTCTCCACCTGCGGCAACCGCTGCCGCGAGTCGCTCGTGGGCAAGTGGTTCCGCGAGTCCGAGCGCTGCATGAACTGGTTCCTCGACATGGCCGAGGCCAATGGCGCCAACTGCATGGTCACCGTGGGCTCCAACTCCACGGTGCACCCGGAGATCGCCTGCTACCACTTCATGTCCGGCGGCCCCATCTTCGAAGAGCACACCATGGCCGATTTCGTCGAGTACATGTTCGAGGCCGAGGCCCTGAAGGCCGGCGCCGAGTTCGTCTACGAGATGCCCGCTGTGCAGCTGGTGCAGGACGAGTCCGGGAAGGTGACCGGCGCCATCTGCCAGAACAAGTCCGGCGAGTATGTGCAGTACAACGCTTCCAAGGGCGTCGTTTTGGCCACGGGCGACATCAGCTACAACGACGAGTACATCGATGCGTTCGCGCCGGTGGCCAACCGCGTGTTCACCCGCCTGTGCTCCGACCAGGGCAACGTGGGCGATGGCCACAACATGGCGGCGTGGGCCGGCGGCGCCTTCCAGGAAGGCCCCTGGCCGACCATGATGCATCCCCAGGCTGCGGCCGTGTTTCACGGGCCCTTCCTGTTCGTGAATCCCGACGGCAAGCGCTTCATGAACGAGGCCACCTGGGTGCAGGGCAAGTGCCTCGGCGTGATGTACAACGGCGGTTCCGATCACGCCTGGTCCATCTTCGACGCCAACTGGCAGAACGATCTGAAGAGCTCGCTGGAGCACGGCGGCGGCATGTTCTGGGACACCTTCCGCCCCTACGGCTCCGACTACCAGGTGGCCGTGGACGGTCACACCAAGACCGTTGAGAACGGCATCGCCGAGACCCCGGACTACTACAAGCGCGCCGACACCCTGGAGGAGCTGGCCGAGATGATCGAGGTGGATCCGGCCGAGCTGAAGGCGACCGTGGAGCGCTACAACAAGCTGTGCAAGGAAGGCGAGGACAAGGACTTCTACAAGGAGAACCACTTCCTGTTCCCCGTGGAGGAAGGCCCCTTCACCGCGTGCATGGTGGCGCCGGGTCTGCTCGCCGTGTGCGGCGGCATCCACATCTCGGACAACTTCGAGGTGCTGAACGAGAACGACGAGCCCATCCCCGGGCTGTACGCCATCGGCAACTGCGCCGGCGACATCTACGCCGTGGACTACCCGATCAACATCCAAGGCAACAGCCACGGGCGCTGCCTCGTGCAGGGCAAGTGCCTCGGCGAGCAGCTGGCCGGCGTGTACCAGGAGATCTAGTGTCTGCGAAGACGCTAAAGTCCGAGGTGGCCGCTGCTGCGGTGGCCACCTCCGGCTGTGGGCCGGAAGGCGTGGAGGTCGTGGAAGGCGCAGAGGTTGAGCAGGCGTTCGGGCGCTTGGAGCATCTGTACGCCCAGCTGCCGGCGATGGAAGAGAAAGGCGCGGCCTTGGCGCGCGCCCGCTCTGCCGCCACGGTGGACGGCCTGGCGAAGGCGGCGGCCTATCGGTTGTCGCGCTGGATGGGCTCGCCCTTGGCCCGGGCGACACGCCATGCTGGCCAATGACCGCGAG
>OLRP01002290.1_pt1 | contig 13407 bp, 13 predicted proteins | sample 1672401 | NCBI WGS metagenome assembly OLRP01 (sample SAMEA3136682, study PRJEB25190) | human gut metagenome | reverse complement strand
TAGAATTTAAAATTTATCTATTTTATGAGTCCTTTTTCTTGACGTAGTACCAGTACAACATAGCCTCGTTGAGTAAATGTATTTTGAATCCAACTCATTCCCGTTGTCTTACCTGCGCAAGGACCTCCTGTGATCACAATTTTAGAAATAGTTTTCATATCTCGTTATCCTTTCTTCCTTAATAAAAAGAATACTATCTCTAGTATTCAATATCAATAAATCCTTTATAAGTATCATATTTCCCAGAAGAAATAGCGTGGTTTGCTGATTGTTTATCAGGTGTCGATCCTTTATAAGTATCATATTTCCCTCGAATGACCACAGAAGAATTGTCAAAGTAAAACAAGTGTCGATCCTTTATAAGTATCATATTTCCCATATGAAAAAACAAAATTATTACTACGTGATGCCGTCTGTGTCGATCCTTTATAAGTATCATATTTCCCCCTGTAAATATAGCACACTTTTGACTTTCATTAAACAAAATGACATAAATCAGAGGTTTTTTGCCTATTTTTTTCGACCATCTCATGTTTTTCGACTATTTTTGGTACTGAAAATAGCTCATTTTAGGTAGATGGTCGAAAAATCAAGGCTTTTGGTTATTAACTAAATAACTAAATTGATTGAATACAACTACTTTTAAGATAATATTTTTGCTTAGGAACATAAAACTTAGTCTGTATATGTCTGAATAATATCGTTATTTCATTCAACATACGATTGTTTTTTCATTTATTGCAGTGAATGCATTCAACATTTCTTGTTCTGTCCAGTTTGTAAACTTATTCCCAAGTGTTTTCCATAGGTCATTAATAGTAATAATAACCTTAACTCTCTTTATCTCTTTGACAAACAGACCGGTTCTGCGAATATAAAAGTGTACATAGTTATAGTTACTATCTAATACTCCATAAATCTAATAAACTCAAATACACTTTCACGACGTGTATTCTTATGCTCATCTACAAATTCAATTGATTTTCTCTCACTTTGTGCAGCCACCACTCGAATACCTTGTTTTTTTAATAACACAATCATACGATATGTAAAAACAAATTCTCCTTGTACCATTACAACAGCATCAGGATACTCTTGTATTTTATTAAAATATTCCAAGACTAAATCATCCAATTCTTGGCTTGTTATATAAGGAGAAACAGCTGGAAAAGGAATATCCACTATTTCTCCAAATATATTAGCCGCAGCTTTCTGTGTTGCAGACCACTTTGCTGATGCATGATTTGATAAATTAATAAACATTATGATTCTCCTCTTGAAAAGTCATGAACTTTCTAGTTATTTCTTTTTCTTATATTTTTGGTTATTATTAGAAGAATGGCGATTATTTCTACTTGGCTTTTTAGTTTGCGGTAGCGAAATATCTTTGTTTAATATTTTTGGCAGCGACATTTTAATCATCATTTCTTCACGTGATCTAGCTATCTTGCTATTATGATTAGTTTGGAACCATTCAAATCCATGATCATCATCACTAGTTGTCTTAGGATAACATATATCATATTTCTTTGGAACAGAATTCAACCCTGCAATCTTTTCAAATTCTTTCTGAACTGAAGCACTAAATCCAACATTACCATAAGTAATATTCGAATAATCATAAGAAGCAACATCATAACTAACTTTACTTTGTTTCAACATGATTTTTCTTTCTTCGACTGCATTCACTTTACAAGTAACACTACCAAGTCCTAATGGTTTACCCATACCAAGCTTATAGCCAAGACCATCCTTACCCGTATTCAAAATATAAATCAATTGATTCAATTGTTTTCTAGAAATACCATCAAAATACAATTCACCATTAAATGTAATTCCTTCTTTTACAGGACGAATTGTTTTATTTAATTTCGTTCTTCCCACATTATTAAAACTTACTTTTTCAGGATGATGGTGCCAATAATATTTTCTACCTCTTAAAATACCTGTATATGCATATACTTTATTATTCGACGACACATAATAGTCATAAGTCCAGAACTTCGCATTTTTAGGTCTCTCTAAGTAAAAATCCACATTTGAAATCTTTGGAGAACTTAGATTCGCAATCGTTACAGAATCTTTTACATAATAAGATTTATTTGAATCATGTTTTTCAACATACATATCCGAAAAACGAATACGTGAACCCTTCGCATTATCCCCAATTTTTCCAAACAAATCACAGGCAGGACAAAATTCGTCTTCGCATGGTGCAAACACTCCTGCATAATCAGCTACGCTTTTACTTGAAACTTCTTTTGAGAAAGTTGCAGGTGTAATACTCAAAAGACCTTTTACTTTGTCACTATAATTAACAGGAAAATACTTTTCTCTTTTACCTTCCAAAAACAACTCAAATTGTTCTTTATAGGCTTCGTATGCTTTGGCATCATCAGGCTTCACAGTAGGTTGTTCCAAATAAGAAGTTACTATAGAATTCATCTTATTTTTGATTTCATTTTTTGATAAGCCATTCCGCACTATACCACCACTTAGTTTAAATGCATGATAATTATTTTTTGCATTTTTCATACGTCGATTAATAAAAAAGCCCCATTTCAACACATAACCATGATCATTAAAATTATTTTTGTTTTTATCAAAACTATGGATTTTCCCATTTACTTTTCCTTCTGGTTTTGGTGTATCAAAATAAATTAAATCACCATCTTTGTATTTATCTATTTTTTTCGGTTTATAAATATCATCATCTATTCTAAATGAATCAGCCTTTAACAACGATAAACTTCCATCTTCTTCAATATGTAATAATCCCGGTTCAAAAGCTACACCAATTCTTTTTACAGGATAATCATCATTTAAAATACCCATACAAGAATCTGTTAATGTTTCATATACATTACGAACCAATCCACGCATTTCACTACCAGGAACAACTGGCTCTTGATATTTTCCACTTACGTTATTCTCATTGGATAAATCTGTATATGAGAAAAAATCATAAGACTTATGACCCGATTCTTTACATACGAACGCATTATCATTTGATGAATTTGGAATAAATAAAGGTGTTTTAGTCGTAATTGAATAATGAATTACACCATAATGTTTATCTTTATCAGTATAAGCAGATGCCTTTTTATTTGGAAGAGAAATAAAATTATATGGATTTACGAAACACTTATTATCTTCCATTATAATTTCACCTCCTGTAAACGATAGTTTGTGATTGTTAATAAATCATCCGCATTGTATTGAATATAATTCACTACATTGACGCGATTTGAACTTGAAGTGACTTCCTCATCCAAATTGGACTGAATATATGTTGATTCCACATATACATCTTCATGTTCAATTGAATCATCAATGACACATTCGATTTCTTTTAATCTTGACTTGATATAACGATACTCTTTGTTCTCATCAAACAAATGCATCTCTAATAATTTATCTTCTAAATACGCATCCTTTGATAATTGATCTTTTGTATATTCCTGAAATACCATTCGATCAATATATAAAGCGTACATTATCCCTTTTTCAGGCGCTAAATTAATGTTCATAATCCATCTCCTTATATTTCACGATAGATGATGCGATATATTCATCCTCTTTATTTTCTTCACCATCAATTGTCAATGGTCCATTTGCTTCAAAAATACCTCGACCAATTGATGTCTGTCCTCCAACAGCTAAAAATCCATTCTGTAAATCTTTAACAGCCAATAATAGAATTCCAATAATCCATTCCACATTTGGATTTTCTCTGCATACAGAAAGTCTTAATGTAAATACACCATCCACATATGTCTTTTCCTTATACAAAGCTCCATTACGAGCTGAATTTTCAAAACGAGAAATACCCGTTCTCGTCATCTCCAAAGCTTTTGCTCCTTCAATCACCATTTCATCTACGATTACACCCGAAATATGTGCATCTTTACCACTCACAAAACCAAACATTTCATCAATCATTTTATTTGGATATAAACCATCCGAACTGTCCTTATCCAATTCCTTGATGATTTCTTTGATACGATGACGCAAAGCACCCATAATACTTGTTCCCGGAATAACTGGACTACCATGATCTGTCATATGCTCAAAATCAGGAGCACCTTTTCTTACCGCATACTTACGAATGGAAATACCACCCTTTAAACGTAATGGCACTTCAATACACATCCAATGACCCTTTGTTGAATAATCCAATTTATATTTTGGCACATTATTCCAAGTACTCTCGCAATAACAATCTTTATATTCTAAAAAGTTATTCTTTGTGAATTCACGCATCTTAATTTCTTCAATATCAATAATTCCATAACCCCTAGTCTTATTACTTCCCAAACGAATCTCTTTTAAATGAATACCATTAAAAATTTCATTCAATGCACCTACCAACAATTCTTCATTATCCTTTTCACGAATTGTTAGTTCAATATAGAAATAGCCTTTTGAATTTCCCTGAAGAACTTCAAAATCAAATTTAGCTCCTTCTTTCGTAATCTTATTATCATCCAAAGCTACACTATCTCGAATATCTGTCTCTGACTTATTAAACTTTAAATCTGAAATAAATACAGGACTCATCTTGCCATCTTCATCATTCGCAAAGCCAAAGATGTCATTTCCATTATTTTTAGATTGAACATATGCTCGAAATGCACCTGCAATTGAACTTCCTGAAATAAATGGATTTCCATCATAATCACGAAGTACATCACTATCTGTCATACCTTCATATCCTGAAGAAACACTAATAGGAGAAACAAATAACAGTTCAACTCTATATACAATTCTTTTTACTACTGAATTCATATCATTTATCCCTCCACTTTAACTCTATACTTCAATTCACGAATATATGCAGAATATAATTTTCTAAATTTCTTTTCTTCACTCCAACACAATTTGAAATTTACGTATTCATCTTGAATTTCTTTTTCAAGATCACTTAAAACACCCATCGGAAGATCCTTCATTAAGTTAGTACACTTACCTTTATTAGCACTCTCCAACTGTTCAAATTCATTTTTCATCTCATTATAATCCGATTTTGTTCTAAACAATAAACGCATCTTAGATAAAGCTGGGTTTAATTGATCTGAACTCATACTATTCTTCGAAACCACATCACGAACTCTTGCATCCATACGTTTTTCTAATTCTTTTTCTAACAATTCATTCATGATATCTAAATTCGCATCCTTATTTAAAGATCTCTCTTCCTCAAACGGTTTATAAACACAAACACGATCATTTTCCTTTGTCTTTTCTAAAACAATTTCTCCAAAACCCTCAGAAATTCTTTCACCCACAAAATAAGAATGATTGTAGCTAGCCTTAAAACCAGTATCTGAATGAATCTTCATGCAAGAGGCCTTTGCTAAGGCTGAAAAGATTTGTTTCTTTCTTTTCCAAGTAACATTAAATCCACCAATCGTATTATAAGAAATAAATGGCGTATCAATTTCAATATCATCCACACCAAAATAGGCATTCAAATAATCTTTCAACACATTTACATCCGCCACCAACATACCATTATCGTTATATAAAATAACATCGGAAGCCAATAGTAAATCAGCATCATGAATCAATGTATCTTTACTTGTCGCATCTTTAACAGAATCTAAAGTGAAGTCAATCTGACCAAATTCACTATTTCTTCCATATCCCATACGAACTTGTCCAAGTTTTGAAACTGCATTCATAATTTGTTTGGCCGTTTCACGATTTGCATAAATCCAACCCTTAAATGTCTGTGATTCACAAATACTAGCCAACTGATAGAACTGTCCTTCCCTGCTTGTAGCACGACCAATCGATTTATCACTAGGACGTTGATGATGATATGAAATCTGTTCTTCAACCGACAACACTTCATTCTTCTCTGTCATATAATCAATGTTTGCCGGTGTTCGCTGTTCTTTATCATTGTCGTTCTTGAAATACATCATATCCACAATATCCATCTTGCCATCTACATAAGACTGGTTCTTGATTTTCTGCAAAGAATTTCTTCCAGGAAGTGAACGATTACCATTCAATGAAACATAGGCATTTGAAACCACAATATCATTCATAATCTTCTGATATGCACCACTTCCCATACTTCGAGCAATCAATCCTAAAACCTTACTTCCCGCAATATAGTCTTCTGTTTTAGCTTGGTTACCCTGAGCCGATTTACAAATCAATGGTGAATTCAAATGAATTGTATATGAAATCTTATTCTCATCCTTCAATTCATTTTCTTTAAACAATACATGATCTATAGGTGTGCTTAAACTATTTTCAACCTTGAGTTCAACCAAACCCAAGCCACGAGTTCTAGATACGCCCATGTGTTTTACCATGGAAACTGCATTCTTGAATTCTTCAAAATATTCACTATTTTCTAAATCCACATTCGCATTGAATATCAATCCCTTTTTCAATACACGCAACGTTCTTAAACTATTCTCAATAGCCGTACCCGTATTCGTATCTACGGCTGTTTGTGTTCTTAAATATGTATAGAGTGATAAAACATTTTGTTGATTCACAAAATCTGTTTTTTCAAACTGTTTTAATTCTTTTACCTTCGCATCATAATTTTCTACTCTTGCATTTGAAATTGTGAAGGCCGACGCATCACTTCCTTCTTTTCCAAAAATCGCATTATAATGTGGCATTAAACCCATTTCATAAAGTTCTAAAGCCGCTTCACGAATACATCCCTTAAGTCGTTTAGCAGGAATATATGGAAGACCATAATCATCATAAACCACATCTGTATCTACGGTTGTATTGTATACTTCACCTGAGTAGCAACATAGATCACTTAATAATCGAATTGAAATTTCCATAACCAAACACCTTTCTATAACTGAAGATCCATCAATTCACATGCATCGTACCATGTACCTTTTTCTTCTTCTAATTTATTAAATTCATTATGTTTACGACTCTTTAAAAAAGCCACTTCCTTTTTGATTTCATTATTTCCCTGAGGAATCACATTACGAATTTCTTTACCCAAACTTCTAGGAAAATCCGGACTACATAATACACTCAACTTATCTTCTAGCTTTGAAACAGAATACTTTTCATTCTTCACATTTAACCCTTTGTCATTTTCAACCCTCACATAATAAGGACGCTGAATAAAAGATTCATTGTCTACGACATAATGTTTATCCCTGTAATCATCTAGATTCGAAGCATTCACATTTGTGCATAATTGAAAATCAAAGAAGTTTCCTACTATCTGATCATTGCCACTAATTGAACACTCCTTACTCTTTGCCCTTTTCTTTGCGCTGTCACAACATGCTTCAGCCACCATATATGCATCTGAGAATGGAAAGTGTGAATTAAAGAAGGCGATACCTGCACATGCGGTAAAGATAGGATTTTTATCTTCTTCTGTCTGAATAAAATCCGTTTTCTTCTCATTTAATTTTTCTAAGAAATATTTCACGGCCGGAATAGCTAATCTTGCATTACAAACAAACGTAATATCATCACCAGCCACAACGATCTTTCTATATTTCATCGTATCTGTTTTAAATCTATCTTGTTGACTATCCATCCAGCTTGTCATGTCTTTAAACGTATCTTTAAACGTTTTATCAATACCACTCGATAAACGACGCATTTTTTGAATAGCTGACTTATAATCTTTGACATCACGCATTAAGTTCATAATACGCTTTCCCAATGAGTTACCATCAATATGAATCAAAGCTAGCGTACTATTATCACCCTTTTGTGTAACCATATTATCAAAGATTTTTTCTACATTCTTTTCATCTACCGCATCACGCTTCAGCAATGATTCTCTACAATAATATTTCTTTTCAACAGACTTTAAGTCACGCCCTACAATAGGAAGTCCCGTAATTGAGTCTGTTGCCGTAAATGAAAAAGCCCCTACAGGTTTTGATACTGGCATACGCGCCTTAATTTTACGCATTTGATCATTGATTTTCGCATAATCCTTTGTATAAGAATCCGTCTTTTCAATCACCGCAACTGCCACATTTAATGAATATGTTTTCTCTAAAACATATTTACCCAAATATTTATTCACTGACGAGCAGATAGAACCTTGTCTAAATAAAACATAGGCATTTCCACCACCGACAAACATAACCTGCATCAAAACTTTAGATCCATCTTTTATAAACGCATCTGCAGTGTCTCCATTATTCCACTCGATTAAATACAAGTCTTTTTCTTCAGGTGAAACACAATTCTTTACATAATCCTTTAACCCATTGATGATAATATCATCCACCAATTTAGAAGCTCCGATAATTTCCTTTACTGCATTCGTTTTAAAAATATAGCTTTGAATCCCACGAATGTCATACATCGCCAAAACTTCTTTTCCCAATAATATCTGTTCCATTCTTTTTCTCCTTTACTCCTCAATTATATTTAGATAAATCGAATCACTTCCTAATTTATCTTTATAAATCTGCTTATTGTTGTAACAATAATAAAGCTGCACACTATCCTCAATCTGAATGATTTTCTTTATCTTTTCTTGAAGCTCCTTCATTTGATGGGGCGTTAGTTCCCCTTCAAAAACAGATTTCTGCACATGAAATAAGTATTGTCTTAATAACTTTTTTAACTTATCACACCGCTTTTCATTCACATCATACGTACATATCACATACATAATCATTCCTACCAATTCATAAGAAACGGATTATATTCCGTACTCTTCTCTCTTATATAATTTGACAATTCATGCACTTCTTTTGAAATCAATCTTTTATAAGAATAATCATGAATTGTGGTTCTTAATTGTTTATCAAATTCTTTCACAAAAAATGAAGCCCCTTCTTTATTTAAATAACAACTTCCATCCAGACCATATTCAAACATATCCTTACGAATTTGGTTCTTTCGAATCAATCTAAAAATCAAACGATCTACAAGAACTGGTTTTAATATGTCTGCCAAATCATACTGCAAAGAATCCTTTGACTTACTCATACTATGAATAAAGCTGATAGATGGTAATAAACTACTTCTATATAACACAGATAAATAGTGTGAATATAACAGTGAATAACCATAACTCATCATCGCGTTCATTTCATTTTTTGGTGGATACACCATCCTTTTCACAAAACAAAAATCTTTATTTTTAGTAATCTCATCAAATCCAAGATAATAAAATTGCTTTGCTCTTGCCTCAAGTAACAATAAATCATTAATCGAGTTCTTATTTTTAATGGTTTGAATTAAATTTTCAATTTCTAGAATTTCACTCTGCAAAAACCTACCCTTTTTCTGATAGTACTTTAAAACCGAAAGACAATTATGAAGATTCGCATACGTCATTTGTTTCGCAATATATAAACGAATAGCTTCATCATCATACGCATGTATCTGTTTTACTAAACAACTACCATCATAGTGTTGTTTAGGAAGAAACTGTCCAATGTAATTCGCATTATAAGTAAAGAAAAAGATTGTAATTCCATATGTATTCAACAATTCAAGAACTCTTTTATTCATTGTGATTTCAGAAAAACAAATAATTAAATCCACCTGTCGTATTGGGATTGGAATCGTTTCATCCTTAGTTACACATGCCAAAGAGAAATCTTTTCTTTTCAGTGTTCCACTCTTATATAGATATATCGTTCTTTTCATGGCACACCTCAATCATGCCAAAGCCACAAGAGCCCTTCGAAGAAATTCCTGAATTATAAATCAAATGTAGTAAATTTGGTGAAACCTCAATTTTCATCTTTAAATGATAAGCTTTGTAGAAACAATCCTTATACTTTACCATTCTTTCCTTTACATTCTTTACTTCTAAAATATCAAATACTTCTTGATGATAATCTAAGTCGTACGCATACACTTTATTCAATAAATTACGACGTATTAGTTGTTCAAACTCTTCCTGAATTGGAGAGTAATACGTTGTGAAATCATCTTGTGTAGAATACACACTAATTGGTGATAGTGTTTTAACCCAAACCTTTTCTACACCTTGTATACGATCCTCTTTCATAATATGAATATTTTTAATTAGTACTTTTTGATTCAACATCATCAAATACTTATATGATGAACAATACTCATAAATCTTTTCAATGAATAAATCATCCATAGCACTGATATAGAAACAAAATTTATTTTTAAAAACCATTGATTTCTTTACAATTGAATAACTTCCAAATAGGTTACTAAAGACAAACATCTTATATACTTTTTCATCCAATCGATAACCTTCATTGTGGTAAAAATCCCCTTCTTCTTCAGAATTCAACATATTATAGATTGTCCCCTGAAGAATATGATTATAACCAATAGGAACTGTGAAATTATCTTTATATAAATCAATTTTTAATCGCATATTTAACCCTCTTAGCACCATTATATAACCATGTTTCTAAATATAAAAATTAATATTCTACAAAATCTATAAATTCAAAAGTACTCTGCTTATGAATTACACCATTCTCATCCTTATACTCTGAACTGCTACGCTCACTACGAGCAGCCACCACTTTTACACCACTCTTCTTTAATTTATTCACCAATCTATGTGTAAAGACAAATTCTCCTTGAACCATCACAACATCAGGACAAAGATCCATTATTCTTTCATTATACGATTCAACCAATTCATCATATTTAATACTGTCATACCCCTTATATATTAAAGGAAATGCAAAATCTACAACCTCACCATATTGCATTGCACTCTTTTTTTGATCTTCCAACCATAACTCACTTGGATGGTTTGATACATTAACAAACATCTTATCCCCTCCTTCATCTCTATATGTAAAGGAACAAGAATTAATTAACCTATACGTAAACAAATTTAAAGAAAAGAAAGAAAACAAAAAAAAGAATACTATTTCTAGTATTCAATCAATTAAGTCCTTCTAAGTATCATATTTTCCAAGTTGCAAAAGGAGCTCGCATATAAAGAAGAGCATCCGTGTCGATCCTTTATAAGTATCATATTTCCCCCAGTCTGTTGAGCAGTGGTTTGACCATGCGTGTTTCGGTAGGTGTTGATCCTTTATAAGTATCATATTTCCCCAAAAAGAAAAATTCAATTTGTGCAAGCAGTTCATGAAAAGCGTGTCGATCCTTTATAAGTATCATATTTCCCCAGCAGTACCAAGATTTGCAGAGATGGGAACCGAATTTGTGTCGATCCTTTATAAGTATCATATTTCCCCAACCTCAACCAACATACGGACAAGCTCCACAGCAAGCTGTGTCGATCCTTTATAAGTATCATATTTCCCTTTGGCGTCGAAATCGAAACCGAAGGTGGTCAACGGAATGTGTCGATCCTTTATAAGTATCATATTTCCCTGATTTGTGCAATAAGAAGTACATTCAGCGTAAGGGCGTGTCGATCCTTTATAAGTATCATATTTCCCCTAGTAAATATAGCACATTTTTGGCTTTCATTAAATAAAATGGTGTAAATCGGGTGATTTTTAGCCTTTTTTTTCGACCATCTCGCTTTTTTGACCTAATTTTCTAAGAAAAAAGTGCTCATTTTAGGTAGATGGTCGAAAATTTTAGCTTTTTTAGCTACTTTTTGACTTACGATTACCTAGGTTGAATAATTACATCCATTATTTATCAAGATTGGTCATAGTCTCTAAGCGTTTATAATAATGTCGTAGTGTCAGACACATCATGAAATTAATTATTAATAAGAGTGTATTCACAACTTTGTAATATACAATCGCATCATTCATATTTTATTTTCCCTCCATTCTTATATATCTGTATATACGGAATCGTTCGTGCCAAATTGCCTCCAGATTTTATCAAATTGATATCATTGTAGGTTCAGTAATTCTATAGATCCATTACGTGCTTGATTTAGAGCATGTTGTTTCTTATTAAATACAAATACGAATTCAAAAATGGAGTTCTAAGAACATATTTACTATTGTATTTATGTAATTTAATAACCTTTACTCTATTGAAATCGAACACCTTTTGTATTAAAAACTATTTGAATTAAGAAAGAATATTGTTTACACTTTACTTATAGAGCATGGAGGATTGAATATGGCTTATATTAAGTGTCCTGTTTGTAACAAGGATGTGGATAAAACAAAATATGAAGATATGCTGAGGCATGAGATAAACAAAGGAATCGAGCCACTCATAAAAAAGAATGAAAATGTCTATAATGTTAATGAATCAACAAATGTATATGCAGATATAGATACTGTAACGAAACTAGACCAAGATGCCATTGATTTTGGTTTTTCTAGAAAAGCGAAGGATGGTACTGTTATTCCAATTCGTAATGCGTTTATTTCTGCTATCATGCTCAATTACTATGATGAATTCAATTTAGAAAAAGAACAAAAAATAAATGTAATAAAAAATACTTTGAAACACTATCTTCCACTTTTGACGGATGCATCTGTCGATGCACTCTCGCCTTTTATCGTGGGCGAAATAGATACTTCAATTGGTGAAAAGATAAAAAACAAGAAAAAAATCATAAAAGTAAAACAAACAAGGGAAAATGAATATATTTATTCTGATATAAAGAATGAATACTCGCTTAATAACTCATTTTCTTCCGTCAGCGATTTTTATTACTCTATGTTTAAATCTTATTTAGGACACCCACAATATATTCGTGAACAGATTATATTTAAAAAGAAGTTCAAGGCAATCAATAAATACATTCAGAATGGAAATACAATTCTCATTAAATATAAAGCGGATAAAAACTATACAAATTTTTACCCATATAAACTTGTCCATTCACCTGAAGAAAATCATAACTATGTATTGGGTGTTGTAAAAACAGAAGATAAACACAATCCTGGTCAAATCATTACACTTTGTATTTCCTATCGTCTTGATAATATTGGTAACATCATTAAATTATCCAAGGATCCCATTCAAATGACAGAGGAACAACAACAAGCATTAGAAGAATCTATTTTATATTGTCCTTCTTCTGCCCAACAAAAGCCAGGAGAACATACTATTGTAGCTCTTACAGAAAATGGTGTTTCCCTATTGGAAATTATCTATACATTTAAACCTACTTATATTGATAAAATCGATCAAATTGGTGAATATTCAATATACAAGGTGCTCGGTTCTTCATTCCAAATTCATAATTATTTCAAGCGTTTTGGTGCAGATGCCATTATTTTAAATGATGAAAAATTCAGTGAAGATCAACAAAAAATGGCCAATAAAATCATTGAAAACTATCGTTCAATTCGTAAAGATTTAGAAAATAAATACAACCAGTAAAAGGAAGAGGAAATTAATCTTCTTCCTTTCGCTTTTTATTCACTACACCAATCACACCAAGTGCTGCCAACATGCTTGCCATCATAGGAACAAATGCTTTTGTCTCTACGCCTGTATTAACTGAATCATTACTCGTTACCGTAGTATCGCTTG
>OLRP01002281.1_pt1 | contig 13452 bp, 9 predicted proteins | sample 1672401 | NCBI WGS metagenome assembly OLRP01 (sample SAMEA3136682, study PRJEB25190) | human gut metagenome | reverse complement strand
AAACCATCGACTACCGTAAGGATGTGGACGGTTTCCATCCCATCAATGTGGGACGGATGTCCATTGGCCTTCCCTGCTATGTATCCGCTACTCCCAACGGTATCCTCGAACTGCTGAAGCGCTATCAGATAGAGACTTCAGGCAAGAAGTGCGTGGTGTTGGGACGCAGCAACATTGTAGGCAAGCCCATGGCTGCCCTGATGATGCAGAAGGCTTATCCCGGCGATGCCACAGTGACCGTATGCCACAGCCGCAGCAAAGACCTGGTAAAGGAATGCCAGGAAGCGGACATCATCATTGCTGCGTTGGGACAACCGAACTTTGTTAAGGCGGAAATGGTCAAGGAAGGCGCTGTCGTTATCGATGTAGGTACTACCCGTGTGCCCGATGCCTCCAAGAAATCCGGATTCAAGCTGACCGGTGATGTGAAATTCGACGAAGTAGCTCCCAAATGTTCATTCATTACCCCCGTACCGGGAGGCGTAGGTCCCATGACCATCGTTTCCCTTATGAAGAATACATTGCTCGCCGGCAAGAAAGCAATCTACCAATAACAAGGCGATGAAAACGCTCGCCGTCTTCATTGTTGTCCTACTGTATAGCGTAACCCTTTCCTCGCAGGAAAGGATTACGCTATTATTTGTCGGCGACCTGATGCAGCACCAGGCACAAATAGACGCTGCACATGTATCTGAAGGAAAATATGACTACTCCTCCTGCTTCTCCCTCATAAAAGAGCAAATATCCCAGGCAGACCTCGCCATAGGAAATCTGGAAGTCACATTGGGGGGCAGGCCCTATCGGGGCTATCCTATGTTCAGCGCCCCCGATGAATATCTTCAGGCCATAAAGGACGCCGGATTCGATATTTTACTGACAGCCAACAACCACTGTCTGGACCGTGGAAAAAAGGGAATGGAGCGTACCATACAATTGCTTGACTCCTCCGGTATTCGTTACGCAGGCACCTACAAGAATCTGTCGGAGCGCAGGCAACGCTATCCCCTGTTCATCAACAGAAACGGCTTTCGCATTGCCCTACTCAACTATACTTACGGCACCAATGGTATCAAGGCTACCTCTCCCAATATCGTAAACTATATTGATAAGAATACCATCCTGCAAGATATCCAAAGTGCCAAGGCACGCCAACCGGATGCCATTATTGCCTGCATGCATTGGGGAGAGGAATATCAGTCCCTTCCCAACCGTGAGCAACGCGAACTGGCCAACTGGTTGCTCCAACAAGGCGTAACACATATTATCGGTTCACACCCTCACGTCATTCAACCGATGGAACTACGTACCAACGGTACCGAACAGCACATCATAGTCTACTCCTTGGGAAACTTCATTTCCAATATGAGCAAGGCCAACACTGACGGCGGCCTCATCTTCACTTTGCAGTTGGAGAAACATCCTCTCCCCCAACCCATCCGTCCCTCTTACACCGGTCAGAGTCAGACGCCCCTGCCAGACTCCAATCCTCTGCCTTTTCCATACTGTCGTGTTTCCTATTGTGGATATAATCTGGTCTGGACCGGCCGGCCGGAACTTACTAAAGAAAAAAATTACATTCTTTATCCTGCCAGTTTTCCTACAGAACATTTAACGCCGGAAGCTCGTAAACACCTGGAAATCTTTGTCAAAAGCTCTCGAAAGCTGCTCCAGCAGCACAATATAGGTATCTACGAGAAGAAAAAATAATGCAGAAATCTCAAAAATTTTCGTCTCATTCTTTGCAATATTAAAGATTATCCCTATCTTTGCACCGCATTTAAGAAATGCACTAACATGGTGGCTGTAGTTCAGTTGGTTAGAGCGTCAGATTGTGGTTCTGAATGTCGTGGGTTCGAGTCCCATCTGCCACCCGCAAAGAAGAGGAAATTCGAAAGAATATTCCTCTTTTTTTGTTATTGTCCAAACAATCCCCCAAAGGGAGGCAACGTGGAATCAATGTAAAAAATTGTAGGGATACTCCTCACAGAGTATCCCTACATCATAGGAAGGAATCAATTACCTAAACCAGTCCTTGTACAAAAGAGTTTACTTTCTCAAAATGTTCAAAATAGCTGGAAACTTATTCCGATATTTTGCATTCTGTATCAATCACACTTAATAGTACTTCCTTCCTTACTTTATCAAGCCAGTGATAAGACAACCCGTTATCACCTTATAGAAATAAGAATACAAAAAGAATATTTCATCTTTCAAAAAACATTCTATACCAATAACTCTACTATTTTCGATTTCCGACATGCAAATATAACCCTTTTTGTTTATACGAAAAGCAAAATCAGTTATCTTTGCAAAGATGAAATTCAATCAAATATGAAAATTCTCTGGATAGACCTCAATAGCTCGTATGCACACTCTTCGTTGGCACTCCCTGCACTGCACGCACAAATAGCAAAGAACAATTCCGTAAAATGGGAAATCGTATCTGCCACCATCAATGAAAACGTAGGAATGATTGTCGACGAAATATACCGGCACCAACCCGACATCATTGCCGCAACGACATGGTTGTTCAACCACGAACAACTGTTGCACATCACAGCGAGATTAAAAGCATTGCTTCCCAATAGCTGCTTCATCTTGGGTGGACCTGAATTCTTAGGAAACAATGAAGACTTTCTGCATAAAAACCCTTTCATCGACTGTGTATTCAGGGGAGAGGGAGAAGAAGCATTCCCCCAATGGCTGTCTTGCTGGAACCAGCCGGAAAAATGGAACAGTATTCCGGGACTCTGCTATATGAATCCTCAAAAGCAATATATAGACAACGGCATAGCCCGTGTACTTAACTTTTCACGGCTCGTACCACCGGAAAACAGCTGTTTTTTCAACTGGAGCAAACCATTCGTACAACTGGAGACTACCCGAGGCTGTTTCAACACATGCGCATTCTGCGTCAGCGGTGAAGAAAAACCGGTGCGCACACTGTCCATTGAAAGTATCCGTGAACGCCTTCAAATTATCCACAGTCATGGAATAAAAAACGTACGCGTCCTCGACCGGACCTTTAATTATAATCCGCGCCGTGCTAAAGAATTACTGCAACTTTTCCTGGAATTCAACCCGGACATATGCTTTCACTTAGAAATACACCCTGCACTATTATCCGAAGAGCTGAAAAATGAATTGAAAAAGCTACCTAAAGGATTGCTCCATCTCGAGGCCGGTATTCAAAGCCTGCGCGAACCGGTCCTCCAGAAAAGCCGTCGGATGGGAAGCCTGGAGGACTCACTGCAAGGTCTTCGTTTCCTATGTTCCCTACCCAATATGGAAACACACGCCGACCTCATTGCCGGCTTGCCTCTATACCGCCTATCCGAAATATTTGAAGATGTGCGTACACTTGCCGGATACAATGCCGGCGAGATACAGCTTGAATCCCTGAAGTTACTTCCCGGCACAGAAATGAGAAGAAGAGCGGAAGAACTAGGCATCCGATATTCTCCTCTCCCCCCTTATGAAGTGCTTCAAACAAATGAAATCAGTGTCAACGAGCTTCAAACAGCCCGGCAACTGTCACGTCTTCTGGATGGATTCTATAACACAACTGCTTGGCAAGCCATCACCCGCAAGCTGATTCTGGATGACAACGACTTCCTACGTCGCTTTCTGGAATTTTTAATCGATAAAAATCTTATAGACCAGCCCATGAGCCTGGAAAAGCGAGGCCTCGTACTCTATGAATTCTGCAGTATGCATTATCCGGCCTATAAAATCATGGTCACCATTGCCTGGATAGAGGCAGGCATGTCATTAAAGAAAAAACCAGCAGAGAAAGTCAAGACCAAGCGCCAGATGCCACCGGAATATTGGGAAGTCATCTATGGAAACTACAAAGAAAGCCTCCGCTTATGTTTTCTACCCATTGACGACAATACCCAAAATGGTTATTGGTTCGGCTTCGAATCGGAAATACAAAAAGCAGAACCAGTATTCAAAGCCAAAGGAATAATGGAGAGGTATCAAAATACACAATCACCGCAGATTAACACAGATAAAAGTTCTTGATTATCAGAAATTCTATAGCAATCTGTGTAACCTGCGGCGAGTTATGCCCTCATTTCTTCTCCTATCCGCAGTGGAAATACTTCTCGACCAGTTTCAGCATCTCCTCCGGACTGTCTTGTATCTCTGCACGCAAGGTTCTATCCTCGTAAGAACGCAGTTTGGAAATAACCCCATCAACCATTGCAGGACTGAACACATGATATTGCTCAAAGACAGCACGCTGTCTTTCCAAACAATCGGCAGAAGCGGCACAACTGTCAGGAAGCTGTTCCAGTTGTTTCAACTTATCTTCATTTTCTTTCTTGTGGATATTTACATTGACATATGTTTTTTCTGCAATTCCTAAAGCATCGTCTATCTCAAATCCATAACGGCAAGCTACAGCAAGTCCGGCAATCAATTGATACAAATCGGCCGAACCGTCAGGCGAACGCATTTCCACCGTCTGTTTCTGTGTAGTATCATAATGACTTGGGGTCTCCAACGGATTTGCCAACATGCACATATCCGTTTTTGCCGACCAGCCCAACGGAACGCGTACCAATACCGAACGGTTGCGGTCGCCCCAGCAAATGTTGGTCGGTGCTTCCTGATGAGGAACCAGACGAAAATAGGAAGTAGGATTTGTATTACCGAAAGCTGTAATGGAAGAAGCCAGCTTCATCATGCCCGCAATGGCCTTACGGGCTGTTTCAGAAAGTGCCCCATCTTTCAGCATCTGGTTCTGCCCGTCCTTCATGATACGCATATGTATATGTAATCCGGAACCGGCTTTTCCTGCCGTGATTTTCGGTGCAAAAGTAATGTTATATCCATACTGGCTAGCCAGATTACGAATAACCCATTTTGCTATCACCAGTTGGTCAGCAGCCTCCTCGGCACGCACCGGCAGGAATTCTATTTCATTCTGCTCATAAATCTTATCGTCCAGCGTAAAATTACCGACTTCAGAATGCCCATACTTTATCTGTCCGCCTGCCTGCGCAATATATGACATACATTCCGTACGGAAATCATTGAACTTGGCATAAGGGGCCGATTCGTGATAACCACGCTGGTCGGTAGCCGGGAACAATCCGTCATTTTCAGAAATGACATAATATTCCAATTCTCCCATAGCCTGAAATTCCATCCCCGTAACCGTAGTGAATGCCTGACATGCCTTACGCAGGGTATATTCCGGAGAACTTTCCAGCGGTTCACCATCCTTATTGAAATAAGAACAGAGCATTGACAGTGTGGGCAATTCAGAAAAAGGGTCTATAAAAGCGGTCCGGAAACGCGGCACTACATACAAATCACTGCTACCGGCCTCTATAAACGGAAACAAGCTGGAACCATCTACGCGTTCACCACATGTAAGTATGGCATCAAGGTATGCTTCATTATTGATGACAAAGTTCAGTGTCTTCAGTCTCCCGTCTGCCGCAGGATACATGAAGTTCACCATACGAATGTCGTTCTCCTTTATATAGGAAACAATGTCTGCTTTCGTAAATTCGGAAGCCGGTTTTTGAAGGGCAGCCACCAATAGATTGGGGCTCATGGATAATTCCTGGTTCATAATACGCTGATTGTTTTTAGTTTTCTATATGGTTAACAAAACACATGCAATTTTCTGTCACAATAAAAACTGCTGTTTCGCAAAGATACTAAAAGTTGTATCAGAAAAAAAACAAACAACCTAAATCTTATCAGTGAGCCTCAACCTTTTCCGTCGTATCCCCACTTCACGTAAATAGCTCCCCAGGCAAATCCTGCTCCGAATGCTGTAAAAATCAGTTTATCCCCCTTTTTAAGCTTATCCTCGAAATCCCATACACACAACGGAAGCGTGCCGGCACTTGTATTTCCATACCGTTCTATATTGACCATTACCTTTTCGGGAGATACTCCCAAGCGTTGCGAAACTGCAGTAATTATACGCATGTTTGCCTGATGGGGAATCACCCAGTCAATGTCCTCCTTCGTCAAGTGATTCCTCTCCATGACCGCCTCACAAGCATCCGCCATATTGGCCACAGCATATTTAAAGACTGTACGTCCTTCCTGATAAATATAATGCATCCGATTGTCCAGTGTATAGTAAGATGGAGCACATACGGAACCTCCTGCTTTGATATGTAAAAAGGGCAGACCTTTCCCGTCTGTTCTCAATACGGCATCCATTACTCCCATATCTTCCCGGGTGGGTTCCAGCATGAAAGCGGCAGCACCGTCACCAAAAATCGGACAAGTGGCACGATCGGTATAATCAATCACCGACGACATTTTATCAGCCCCTACTACAATGACCTTCTTGTATTTTCCCGAACGGATAAAATTGGCTCCAGTTTCCAATGCATACAAAAAGCCACTACAAACAGCCTGCATATCAAAAGCAAAAGCATTCTTAAGCTTTACTCTCTCACATAATATGGATGCTGTTGAAGGAAAATGATAATCGGCCGTTGTAGTGGCCACAATCACCAAATCAATATCATCAGGATTAGATTTTGTACGTTGCATTAATTGTTTTACAGCTTTACGGGCCATAAACGAAGTCCCCAATCCTTCTTCGTGCAAGATACGTCTTTCCTTTATACCGATACGCCCCATTATCCACTCATCTGTCGTATCTACCATTTTGGATATTTCTTCATTGGTCAGAATATAGTCAGGAACATACCCTCCCACTCCCGTAATTACTGCATTTATTTTCTCCATTAATTCTATCTAGTTTAGTATTGGAATCGGCTCAAAGATAATATTCTTAAAACGCCGAGCGCAAATATACTGAAAAGAGGGTAAAATCCAATAAAGGAAGAACAAAAAGACACTCCCGACAAACTATCACATGGATATACAAAAAAAATCAACTGTCCTTTTTCTATCATTCTTTTGTCAATTTTGTATCAATGAGTTTGAGCAATACAGACTAAATTTGCATAATAAAATGTATCGGGTATTTAAAGAGCAAGTAACTAATCAAAAATACATACAAATAAAATTAACATAACATTTTTATATCTTATGAAACAAAACCGCTTAATTAGCATTGGGGCTTTCATTTTAGTGCTTGCACTTTCAGGCCTTATGACAGGTTGTATGGAGAAAGACGTATACGACCCGAATCGTGAAAAAGAACCTCTTCCTGACCCGGATAAATATTTCGGCTTTGAGATGCGCAGTGATGTCCGGCTTTCTGTCAACTATGACATTTACGGGTTTACTCCTTTGATAGAAATTTACGGTGAAAATCCGATGGAAACAGTGGAAGGTACGCCGATAAAGAAAGAGGGTATAGAAGCCTTGTTCAAAACCTATACCGACAACAGCGGTAAGTATGAGGGAAAAATGCAGCTTCCTACCTATCTTAATAAAGTTTATTTATATACTGCGACATGGGGATTGCCGGGATGCATAGAACTTGAAATTAAAGACAATGCTGTCATTTTTGACATGTCGGCAAAATCAAATCCTAAAACAAAGTCTGTCACTCGCGCTTCGTCTGATGTACCTTATTTAGTAAACAAATCCCAAAATCTATACTCACTGTGCTATTGGGGAGAAGGAGGTCAGCTGAACAGCCAATATATGACAAAGGAAAAAAATATTGGTAATGAAAGTATTTTGGATTTGACAGACCGGATGAAAACATTCTTCAATAAAGGAGGACAAGACAATTCAAAATTACTTGGTAATGGAAAAACTATCAATATTTCGATAAAGGAGGACAACACCGCATTGAATCTCATTTTTCTCAATCGAAGTGCAAGTTATAACAATACTTTCGGATATTATTTTTATAAAACCGGAACGTCCGTCGATGTAGACCAAGTGAGGAAATACATTATATTCCCCAATGTGTCTTTTGACTGGTATGGCGGCCAAATATTGATTTTAGAATCCGGGAATAAAGTTCGTCTGCTTTACTTCGATGAAGACGGCCAAGCCCATGATACATTCCCAGCAGGATATACAGTAGGCTGGTTTCTTTATGCCGACGGTTTTAAGAACGGTTATGGAAATAATTTAGAAGATTATCTTAAATTGCCTGATTTATATAATCCATACAATTCAAATCTTCGCACTTCCAATCCCCAAAACAACATGTCGGCCTTTGTCTCTGTTAAAGACCAAAAAAGCGGCAAGACGATTCTTGGAGCAGAAGATGGTGTAAATCAAAGCTACTGTGACCTTTTATTTTATGTAGATGCTACTCCGGGAAGTTCTATTGACGATCCTGAAAGGCCGTCTATTCCCGATGAAGGTGATAAAGAAGAACCCAAACCCGATGAAGATGAAAATGTTACCGGCACACTGGCATTCGAAGATATTTGGCCTTCCGGTGGCGATTATGACATGAATGACGTAATTGTAGAATACGAACGCAAAGTCTATTTCGACAAAAAGAATATAGTAACGAAGATCGTTGACGAATTCACTCCGGTACATGATGGCGCTACATATGTTAACGCATTTGCCTATCAGATAGATGCAGCACAAATTGGCGATAAAATCACTTTGCCGGAAGGTGCAATATTGGAAAAAGAGACTTCGTCCATTATCGTAATGTCCAATGCCAAACAGAATATAGGCAATAAATATGTAGTCACCAGAGAATTCAACGGTTCTTTCCTAAAGAATCAGCTATTGTCCTATAATCCATACATCATCGTAAAATATTCACAAGGAGAACAGAATCGCACAGAGGTTCATCTGCCCAAACACAAAGCTACAGCTTATGCCAATCAGTCATTGATTGGCAGCAATGATGATGCTTACTATATCGACCGTAAAGGAGCATATCCATTTGCTATCGATATACCGATGCTAGGGTTTACCCCGGTAACAGAAAGGAACAGAATTGACAGCCAATATCCCGGTTTTGCTACATGGGCAAAATCAATGGGAAATGACTGTAAGGATTGGTATAAAAAATAACAGAACAAAAGACAATGAATCATGTGTGGAGTGCCCCCTTATTCGGACGCTCCACCTGTTTTTTTTTGAATTATTGCATATTGACTTGGAGAAATATTATATTCTGCCATGAAACACCTGGAAAAATAAGAAGGATTGGAATAGCCTACCATATACATTACTTCCGATACAGTGAATCTGCCTTGTAATAAAAGTGTAGCGGCTCTTATCATCCTAACACGCCGAATAAGGCTTACTGGAGTAACCCCCGTCAACTGTTTAATCTTTCGATACAACAGTTTTCGATTCATTCCCAACAGTTGACAGAGCATAGCAACATTAAACTCTGTATTTTCCATATGCTCTTCCAACACTGAAACAAGCTTGTTAAGCCAAATTCGTTTCAATTCCAGTTGTCTGTTTTCCAATGGTTTGCATGAATCCATTTTCTCCAATTTTAATATTCCTTCTAAGATCTGTTTGGCTTGTAGTGAGTCCATACCAACTTGATTTTGCAAAGCCTGCAGTTCATTTTTATCTGGTAAAGACACAATAATATTAATTAAGACTCCAGTATCATTTTCCTCACATCTTATGTCAACCTGGCCTTGATATAGATTAACAAATTTGGGAATTAAATGTAACCCCACAAGAGCGATTATTTCATCTATTATTTTAAGATATTCTTTCATATCTTTCTTGCCTTTTGGTATAAGTACAAATTATCCAAATATCAGACAAACATTCTCTCACGGTATTCTGACGGAGTAGTGCCTGTATGCTTACGAAAAAAACGTGTCATCGTAGAATTCGATTGAAAATTAGTTCGTGAAACCACTTCCTTTATTTCAAGATTGGAGTCTTTCAATAAGACTTTTATCTCAAGTATGGTATATTCCACAATCCACTCTTTAGCCGAACGACCAGTATTATCTGTTATTAACATTGTCAGATATTTAGGTGAGATACACATCTTATCTGCATAAAATGCCACATCACGACTTATAGTATGATACTCTATAACCAAATAAAAGAATTCAAAAACCTGCTTCTCTTTACGTACAAACTTCACGGAAGCCATAGCCTTGGGGTTACTCTTATAGCCCACATACAAGTCCCAATAATAAACCCTCAATAAATACATCACCGATTCCCTCCTAAGAAAGGCACAAGATAAATCTACACGGCATGACAATATATGACAGAAATGAACAAAGCGCTTATACTCTTCTTCACTGAGCGGAGAGCTATAATATTTCCTCATATAGAAAAAATAGTCAAGTGTAAGCCTACCCAGCCCATTAATGGTATCCATAAACAATTTCTTTGGTACTTTAAAGAAAATAACGGCAAAGTCTGTACTGATTTCGGTTATACTTGCCAACTGATAAGGAAAAATAGTTATCAAATCATTCTTCACAACCCTGCGTTTATTAGAAAACACATTAAAAAGAGCAGAGCCTCCGGTACAAACTCCATTTATCCCTTCTTCTAGATATGTCGGAATCCCGTCAAGAGGCAAATCAATTACCTTTGTATAAATATTGAACTCCTCTAAATCAAACACACCACTTGAAAAAGGCCTATTATCTTTTGTAGCTTTTACCATATTTGTTTTAAATATTATGCTAAGTTACAAAAAAAAATCATTTTTAGATTATTTGTTCTAAAATTGCACATATATACTGAAGTTCAGTCAAAACTAAAGTATAAATTCTTATTCTATAAAGGGCTAAATAATATCCGATAGGGCAGAGATAATGGAATAAAAAAAGTCCCACAAATCGTTGAATTTATGAGACTTACCTATTCATTATCCAGTTAGTTCAGCGGAGAGACAGGGATTCGAACCCCGGGTGCCTCGCAGCACAACGGTTTTCAAGACCGCCGCAATCGACCACTCTGCCACCTCTCCTAAAAACTTCCTTTTCGAGAAGTGCTTTTTTCTTAAAGCGGTGCAAAGGTACAAATCATTTTTAATTCTGCAAACTTCCTTTCTCTTTTTTCATGAATTAATAGTACTTTTGCACCATGATATATCCGCAGAACTTTGAACAGAAAATAGGTTTCGACCAAATACGCCAATTGCTGAAAGAAAAATGCCTCAGTACACTTGGCGAAGAACGGGTGATAGACATGGCATTCTCCGACCACTTTGGAGAGGTGGAGGAGCGTTTGGACCAAGTCACTGAATTTGTACGCATACTCCAAGAAGAAGACAACTTCCCGGCACAATACTTTTTTGATGTACGCCCGTCACTGAAACGCATACGTGTGGAAGGCATGTATCTAGATGAACAAGAGCTCTTTGACCTGCGCCGTTCACTGGAAACCATACGTGATATTGTACGTTTCCTACAGAAAAGCGACGATGATGAGGAAGAGGGCGCTTCCCCCTACCCTTGTCTGAAAAGATTGGCAGGAGACATCACCGTTTTCCCACAGCTCATAGCAAAAATAAACGGCATCCTCTCTCCTTACGGAAAAATCAAGGACAATGCCTCTACAGAGTTGGCACGCATCCGCCGGGAACTGGCAAGTACTATGGGAAGTATCTCCCGCTCACTGAACAGTATTCTACGAAATGCCCAGTCCGAGGGCGTTGTGGACAAAGATGTAACGCCCACCATGCGTGACGGCCGTCTGGTCATTCCCGTTGCACCGGCACTGAAACGGAAAATACGCGGTATTGTACACGACGAGTCGGCCAGTGGTAAAACCGTATTCATCGAGCCTGCCGAAGTAGTGGAAGCCAACAATCGCATACGAGAACTTGAAGGTGACGAACGCAGAGAAATTATCCGCATCCTGACGGACTTCTCCAACCAGCTGCGCCCCTCCATCTCCGACGTACTGCTATCATACGAGTTCCTTGCCGAAATAGACTTCATACGTGCCAAAGCATTGTTTGCCGAGCAAATATCCGGACTCAAACCGGCTCTCGAAAACAAGCAACTACTGGACTGGACACCGCCAGCCCTCCCGTTTCGGCCAGCACCCGGGACGACAGGCTCCGGAAGCTCAGCACCTCCGCATCCCGGGACGCCGTGGGCCCCAGGGCCCGGCACAGGTCCACCTCCGCCTCATGGGAAATATGCTCCGGCACCAGCAGCACCTGCCGCCGCAGTCCCCGGTTTTTCTCCATAGCCTCCAGTACCCGCCGGGATTTTCCGGACCCGGCCCGTCCTACCCATACAGACAGCATCCGCCCCGCCTCCTTTCTGACGCACTGACAGCAGGATACCATGGCTGCTGTCCCAAAAAACTCTCATCTGACAGTATACCGCATTTTCCCCCCGGTGGAAAGCCCCGTTAAGGCGAAAAAAAAACGCCGCCTGCTGGGCAGGCAGCGTTTTTCTTTTATTGATTGGTGCCGAGCTCCTTGAGATACCGACTCAGCGCATCCTTCCAGTCCGGCAGCGGCGTGAAGCCGTTCTCCCACGCGCAGTAGAGGTGCTCGATGGCGTTCTTACGGCTGCCGGGATACATCGTGTTGCAGTCCGTCAGGAACGGCTTGCCGCCCAGCTCCTTGACCACATCCACCACCGCGCGGGCGTAGTTCGGGCGCAGAAAGCTGATGTTGCCCTGCTCGCCAAAATGCATCTTGATGGCGACAAACTTGCCATTCATGTCAATCTGGCCAATCCCCGCCTTTTGAATCAGCTTCTTGAGCTTGGTGGGCAGGCCGTCGCCGAACGCGATCGTTCGGAAATCGGTATAATAGACTTTCGCTTTTTCCATGGTAACCTCTCCCTGAATCTAAAGGTGTTTGACGCTTACACCTCGTATTATAAAACTTAAACCGCAGTTGAAGTCAAGTCTTTTTTTCGTGGAAGGTAACGGACGGGGCTTTTTTGGGGCTTTGCCCCAAACCCCACAATCATTGAGTTTTCTCCACCCATGATTCCAGCTAAACCAATTGCTTTTTCTTCATCACAAATCATAAGCATATCTCTGTCTAATGTTCTTTCCTGTCCATCTAATGTTGTGAATTTTTCACCGTCTTCTGCACGACGTACCACAATCTTGTTTCCTTTGATTGTTGAAAGATCATACGCATGCATTGGCTGACCAAATTCTTCCATAACATAGTTTGTAATATCAACTAAGTTATTAATTGGTCTAATACCACAGGCACTAAGTCTTCTCTGCATCCATTCAGGTGATGGAGCAATCTTTACATTTTTAACTACCTTAGCACAGTATCTTGGGCAAAGCTCTGCATCCTTTACTTCTACTTTGATGTAATCATTTACATCACCTGTTGTTCCAACAGCCTTAACTTCAGGAGCAACAAATGGCTTTCTAAATGTTGCTGCAGCTTCTCTTGCAATTCCTAATACACTGTAGCAATCTACTCTGTTAGATGTAATTTCGTATTCGAAAACTGTATCATGTAAGCCTAATACTTCTACAGCATCAGCTCCTACTTCTACACTGTCATCAAAAATATAAATATCCGGCTTCCTTATGATCGCTCTTGCGATAGAAAGGCGCTGCCTCTGCCCTCCCGAAAAGTTG
>OLRP01002272.1_pt1 | contig 13472 bp, 11 predicted proteins | sample 1672401 | NCBI WGS metagenome assembly OLRP01 (sample SAMEA3136682, study PRJEB25190) | human gut metagenome | reverse complement strand
TATCAATCAAATCTATTCCCTTTAACTCGCTTGCCTGTGGCATTTTCATTCCCACAAGCTTACCGTTATTCTTAAAGGCAACATACACATTAACATCATTCATATCCACATTTTCAAAATCAAGTGTGACATCAAGTTTGTTGTTGCTATTTATCATAGCTGTGATTTTGTTGTTTGCCAAATTTGGTGTCGTTGTTGGGATCACCGTTGGGATTGCTGTCGGAATTGTTGTCGGCTTTAATGTTGAAGTAACCGCCGGTGTTGCTGTCGGCTTTAATGTTGGTGTTGCCGTTGGCACTACCGTCGGCGTCGCTGTCGGCTTTAATGTCGGTGTTGCCGTTGGCACTACTGTTGGCGTTGGTGTCGGCTCTTCTCCCTCAAATTCCAAAACAAGTGTCGGTCCTTGCGCATCTGTACCGCTGTATTCCTTTGACGCGATAACCTGTTCACGTCCTGTACCTGTCCACAATGTAAACGTAATCAAATTATCTGTACACTTCTCTTTTATTACATCCGTCACATCGAACGATATTTCCTTATAATCGACATTGTATGCAGGTGACACTTGCAAACCCAATGACGACAACGGCGTATCCTCGCCTCTTGTCTTTATATCATTTATAGTAACGGTCGCCTCATCCCAATCATTTTTTGAACAATAATCGAGGTGCAAAACCGAATTTCTCTTATCTGTATTAGTAAATTTATCGTACAATTTCAATGTTGCCGAAGTTAATTTTTTACCGGCATACTTTGAAAGGTCAAAGCGAATCAATCCCAAACCTTTAATATCTTTCAATCCCGGCGAGCTTGATGTATATACATTTTGTGCTTGATTAATCTTCAATTCCTCGTCAGAGCCGTGTGCCGTTGTACTGTCCACAAGATATGTATCCGCATCGGCAGTAACAGTCACAGGTGCTGTCGTGGCTTTTACCGTAGGACGTGGTGTAAATAACGAAGTATCGGGATATGTCACTTTAGTGAATGACGTACTCGGTGCAAGGTAGTTTAACGTGTTGCCACCCGAATCTTTCGCCAAAGCCGCCGAACCTATATAATAGCTTGTATGAGGCGGCTGGTTGTATCCGACATTCTGCCATGCTATTGCGCAACGATATTGACTGTCGTGCATAAGCGTTGTAAGTCTGTAATCAGTCGGAATAGTCGAAAAATAAATTCTCACACCGTCACCGTATCTAAGCACGATTTCTTCACGCCAATCACCGAAAAGGTCGGCTGTAAGACACGCATTTGACTTTGTACTGTTATTTATTGAACCCGGCAATGTTGAATTTTTACTGTCATAATAAATTCTTTCCGTACCGCTTTTTATGCTGTATTTTACAAGTTTATTTCCGTCAAGCAATTCTCGTCCCAAATCACCGTCCCAATAAACTGCAAAATTCTCCATATTGCTTCCATTGGTATTAGGTATATTTCCTACTTTTTCACCGGCTTGATTATATATACCGTCAGCCGCTACCGACCAGAACAACGAAAGATTACCGCTTGACAGTGCATATTTATCATCGACATTATCCATAATACCTCTGCCTATATCTCCTTTTGCGGCTTGTAGCATAATATCACCATTATATCTCTTTATATCTACCGCATATGGAATTATTTTATCATTGTGCTTACCTGCCTCGTGTGCCATAAATATTTCTTGTTTTCCGTCGTTATCAAAGTCCGAAACGTGTTCTGCGTCACCGTGTCCTCGGCCGTCATACGTCAAAACAGTTCCGTCATGGTCAAGAACCGCACTGCCGAAAATAATCTCGTCATATCCGTCATTGTCCACGTCAGCTACCGATACACTGTGTGCACCTTGTGCATAAAGCGTTTTGTTTGTATTATTTTTACTTGTACCGTCTGCATATTTTACGGTACAACCTGTACCGCCATTTTCTTCTGTCGGTGTATTAGTTGAAAGCCATTGTTCTTTAAGGTCTGTGCCGTCCCAAGTATATGCCGCCGCATACACATATGTATAATATCCCCTCGTCATAACAACGCTTGGATGTACACCGTCAAGATATGCCACCGCGGCAAGGTATCTTTCACTTCTGTTTGCATAGCTGTCGCCCCATTCGGAAGATGTCAAAATGCTTCTCGGCGGGTCAAAATCAACAGTCTGCATTGCCGCACCTGTTTCACCGTTAAATACAGTTAAATACTCCGGTCCGCCATCCTTGCCCATAAGCAAACCGGATGAATTTCTGTAATCTTTTTTATCGTCACCCTTGGTTATATTTTTTCCTGCTTTTGAGACATAATTACCCTCACCGTCTTTTGAGCCCGGTGCTGTTTTTAATATGACTTCCGACTTACCGTCACCGTCAAAATCATAGACCATATATTGAGTATAGTGCGCACCCGCGCGGATATTAACTCCCAAATCTATTCTCCAAAGAAGAGTGCCGTCAAGCTCATATGCGTCCAAGTACACATTGCCCGTATAACCCTTAACGGAATTATCCTTTGAATTAGACGGGTCCCATTTTACGATGTATTCATATTCTCCGTCACCGTCAAGGTCGCCCACACTCATATCGTTTGCGGTATATGTATATTCTTCATCTGTCGGCGTCTTTCCTCCGTCAGGAACTTTAAACGCAATGTCTTTATATGCCACAGAACGACCTTTATATGTTGTGTTTGTTGTCCAAACATCAACCGCCTCTGTTTTGTCTATTGCCTCACCTTTCGGCACAACTGTATACTTGTTATCCGCCGTGCCTTTTGAATCGGTATAGCAAGTTGCATCGTGTTCGCCTGTTGTGTATATTTTTTCACTGTCACGGTATATATCAAATGCTTGATTTGTAAGACTTTCCGTACCCAAAAGTCGCCACGACAAATACACACCGTCATTTGTTTTAACGGCAACAGTGCCTCGATCAAGTTTTTCCATTACTCGTTTTTCAGTAGTTGAATTTGTGTCGGCATATGACGTCAACACCGGTATTGACGCAACTGATGTAACCATTACAGCTGCCGTCAAAAATGCGGTTAATTTTTTTAACATAGTTTTTTCTCCCTTACTCCAAATCGCTCCAATATCTCTCTTGAGCCTCTTTTTTCATTATAAACTTTAATGAATAAAAATTCAAGAAGAGAATGAAATATTTGCTGATTTTTATACTAAAAAAGCTGAATTTGAATATATCCAAATTCAGCTTTTATGCTAATTTCCGCATTCAATACTTATTTCGTTAAACACTGTCAAATAGTCATTTATTGTCTTATTATCTTTTTCCGCACCCGAAACATCCATAATAGCCTCGCCGTTATGCATCATAACGGTTCTTGTGCCATGCTCAACCGCGTGACGAAGATTATGCGTTACCATAATGGTTGTTATGCTCTTTTCATGAACAATCTTATCCGTAAGCATCATAACCGTATCAGAAGATTTAGGGTCAAGCGCGGCTGTATGTTCGTCCAAAAGCAACAAATCAGGTCTGATCATAGTCGCCATAATAAGTGCAAGTGCCTGTCTTTGACCGCCCGAAAGTGAGCCTGCAAGAGTTGAAAGTCTGTTTTCAAGTCCCATACCCAAAAGTTCAAGCTGTGAACGGTAAAAGTCTTTTCTCTGACGGTTAAGTCCAAACGAAAGTCCGAAATTCTTACCCTTATTATCTGCGATAGACATGTTTTCCCATATAGTCATTGACGGACAGGTTCCCATTGCGGGATTTTGAAAAACTCTGCCTATTCTCTGTGCACGTTTAAAGTTTTTCAGCTTATTAAGCTCCTTACCGTCAAGCAAAACACTTCCGCTGTCAATCGGCATATCGCCCGAAATGACATTTAACATAGTCGTTTTTCCCGAACCGTTTGAACCGATAACGCCGACAAAATCACCGTCGTTTACGGTTATGTTAAAGTCCGAAAAAAGTACCTTTTCATCAATAGTTCCTTGATTAAAAGTTTTATAAATGTGAGAAAGTTCAAGCATTTTTCTTCACCCCAACTTTCTTTTTTTTAAGCAAAAATTCGTCTACGCAAAGTGTTGCGATAAACAAAATCGTAATCATAAGGTTTGTATCCTGTGAACGCAAGCCTGCGGCAAGTGCGATTGAAATACAAGCCTTATAAATAATCATACCGAAAAGCACGCCTGTTGTAATTCTAAGGAATTTAATTTTCTTAAATATAGTCGAGCCGATAATAACGGCGGCAAGACCCATAACAACAGTACCCGTACCAGACGCAACGTTAAACGCTTTGCCGTATTGGCAGTACACCGCACCTGCAAGCGAAACAAGTCCGTTTGCAATCGCAAGACCGATAATTTTAATCGTTCCCGGATTTTGTGCAAGCGTGATTACAAGCCCCTCATTATCTCCGACACTTCTTAAAAGAAATCCCGACTTGGTACGCATATACCAATCAAGTGCAAACTTTGCGATAAGCGTAATCACAAGAATAACAACAAATTTAGAGTACAATGCAAAGTGACCGTTTCCGAAAAGAAAAGCTGTCTGTGAGAAAATAGTCGTTGTATCCATACTTAGGAAATCCGACGCTTTTCCGACTATTCCGTAATTTATCGAATAAAGAGCCGTCATAGTAAGAATACCGCAAAGAAGATTGCGTATTCTGAGTTTTACGTTGAAAATTCCCGTAAACATACCGGCTATGCACCCTGCGGCAAATGCCGCAAGCAATGCAAGCCACGGATTAAGACCGTTATTAATCATCACAAAGCATATAGCTATTCCGAGAGGGAACGTACCGTCTACAGACAAATCGGGGAAATCAAGAATGGTATAGGTAATATACACACCCATAGCCATTATTCCATATATCAGTCCCTGCTCAAGTATTCCGACTATCAGTCCTTCAATCATGATTCAGACGGAGCGTTTTTGACCTCAGCTCTGTCTGTGATTGACTGCGGTATTGTTACTCCGATTTTTTCTGCGGCGTCAGTGTTGATAGTAATTTTACTTTCTGTAAGAGTTTCGTAAGGGATATTCTTAACGTCCTCACCCTTTAGCACTCTTGCAGCCATAACGCCTGCTTTTTTACCAAGTTCAATGTAGTCGATACCGGCTGACGCTATACAGCCGTTTCCTACTTGTTCTTCTTCACTGCCGAATACAGGAATGTTTTTAGCAGTTGCCTTTTCAAGAAGTATAGGCAAGTTTTCAACAACTGTGTTGTCTGTCATATTTGAGATACAGTCAACTTCACTTACCAAAAGGTCTACTGCCTGCGGAATTTCAGCGGCATTTGTAATACCCTTTTCAACAAGTTCAAAACCGTATTCGCCTACTTTTTGCTTGTATGTTTCTATTGTAGAAACAGAATTTGCTTCACTTGTTGTGTAAAGTATACCGATTTTCTTTGCGTCAGGCAACATTTCACGGATAAGCTTTAACTGTTCGTCAACAGGCAACATATCGCTTACACCTGTAATTCCGTCCATTGCCTGTGTATCGCTTTCTGCAAGCTTTGCGGCAACAGGGTCTGAAACTGCGTTAAAGATTACAGGAATTTTTGCTTCATAAGCCGCATTGTAGCAAGCCTGTGCAGACGGTGTTGCGATACCGCATACAAGGTCCATACCTTGTGAAACAAATTGCTGTGCGATTTGTGTATTTGTTGAGTCGTCGCCTTTTGCAGATGATTCTGTAATATCATACTTGATACCCTCTGAATCAAGTCCCTGCTTAAAGCCCTCACGGCAGTTATCAAGCGACGGGTGGTCTGCGTATTGAAGTACACCGATTTTGTATGTATCTTTAGCATTTGTGTCTGTTGCTCCGTCAGTTCCACCGTTTTGTGTGCCTCCGCAACCTGCCAAAGAAACGGCACATAGTGCGGCTGTTAGTCCCATTGCAATAATCTTCTTTAAATTTTTCATTTTACATCTTCCTTTCTTTTTTGCAAGAAAAAACAGAAAAACCTCTCAGACAGATAAGTCCAAGAGGCATAAAAATCATATTAAAATATGCTCTGTCTGTTCTAATCTCATCTAATCTGTGTTATATTATACTAAACTTTACTGCCATTTGTCAATAGTAAAAACAAATTATCTGAAATTAAGCGTAGAAAGTCCGAGCGGTGTCGAATATTCAATCAACTTATTCTCTATTTGAGTCTTTCTGTCACCCTCAGCTATTGCCGGCTGATAGTCGTTATACTCATCATGACCCGAAATTGTTGCGGGAATAAGCGTCATATTATCGTCCTCCTGCATAACCCCGTCAACAAACGTAAATGTCTGTCTGTATATAACTGTGTCCTTGTCCGCCGGATTATTGTTACCGCCGAAGCAGAAGTTACCTAAGCTGTACGCTATATATTTACCGTTGTATTTTTCAATACCCTGCAAAACGTGAGGGTGTGTTCCCAAAACAAGGTCTGCACCTGCGTCAATCGCCTTGTGTGCAAGCTCTGTTTGTGTATCGTTCGGAGCGGTAGCCTTTTCTTCGCCCCAGTGAATACTTACTATAACAAGCTGTGCACCAAGACTTTTAACCGAACCGATAACATTTTCAAGTTTTGCCGCCTCTGTTTCGTCAAGTGCGTCAATTCCGACAAGTCCGACCGATATTCCGTTTACATCTCTTATCGCGGTATTCGTACCTATAAAATTGGAGATACCGGCCTCATTCAAATATTTTATCGTGTCCGAAAGACTTACGTCACCGTAATCGGCACTGTGGTTATTTGCAAGGTTTGCCGCCTCAACGCTTGACGATGTAAGTATCTGCACATATTCAGGCTTACCCCTGAAAGCAAACTGCTTATCCTGTCTTGTTCCTTGATTTGACAAAGTACCCTCAAAATTTACGATAGTTAAATCGTCCTCCGAAAATATCGGTGAAACATTTTTAAAGAAATATGAATAATCGCCGTTTAAAGACTCGGCACCGCCGGGTCATCTTTAACGGCAACGGCTACACTGCCGAGTGGGAAGAGGAAGCCGCAAAGCGCGGTCTGCCCAACAAGAAGAACGCCCCCGCTGCCCTGCCGGCCCTCATCGACCCCAAGAACATCGCCCTGATGGAGGAGTTCGGCGTGCTGACCAAGGTGGAGATGTACAGCCGCTACGAGGTAGAGCTGGAGCACTACTCCAAGATCATCAACATCGAGGCCCTGACCATGCTGGAGATGGCCCGCAAGCAGCTGCTGCCCGCCGTCAACGCCTACATGAGCGAAGTGGCCAACACCGCCGCTTCCAAGCTGGCCGTCAGCGAGAGCATCAGCGTGCGCAGTGAGACCAAGACCCTGGGCCGTCTGTCCGCCGACGCCGATGCTATGAGCGACGCTGTCGATACCCTGCAGGATGCAGTAGATGCTTCCAAGGCATTGCCCACCGAGGCAGAAAAGGCCGTTGCTTTCCACGACAACGTGCTGCCTGCAATGGATGCTCTGCGTGCCGCTGCGGACGACGCCGAGACCATCTGCGGTGAGGATTATTGGCCTCTGCCCAGCTACAGCAAGATGCTCTACTACGTCTGATCTTTCATCAGCGTAACAGCAGAATAGCATCCGTAGGCTGCGGAATTTAAAATTGCCATTCTCCTTTTCCTATTTCTTACACCAGCCTAAAGACCTGCTCCCATTCTGAGGGCAGGCCTTTAGGCGTTTTATTTGAAAGGGAAACCATTATGAGCTATTCGACCCAACAGGACATCCTTGATTTTGTGGAGGACAACAACGTCAAATTTGTGCGCTTTGCCTTCTGCGATATCTTTGGCACTCAGAAGAACATTGCTGTGCTGGCAAACGATCTGCCCAAAGCTCTGGAAGACGGTGTCTGCTTCGACGGCAGCTCCATTGCCGGCTTCATGAAGGTGGAGGAAAGCGACCTTGTGCTGCGGCCGGATCTTTCCACCGTGACCATTCTCCCCTGGCGGCCTACCGAGGGCCGGGTGATGCAGTTCTTCTGTGATGTGGAAAAGCCGGACGGCCAGCCCTTTGGCGGCAACTGCCGCGGCTTTCTGCGCAGCGTGAACCGAAAATTCAAAAAGCTGGGCATCACCTGCAATGTGGGCGCAGAGTGTGAGTTCTACCTGTTCGAGAATGATGACCGGGGCCGCCCCACCCGTATCCCCATCGACTTTGGCGGCTACTTTGACGTAGCCCCGCTGGATGCAGGCGAGAACCTCCGCCGGGACATCTGCCTGACCATGGAGCAGATGGGCATGAGCCCTCAGCACAGCCATCACGAAAGCGGCAACGGCCAAAACGAGATCGACTGCCACCACGCAGGCCCCCTCAAGACCGCCGACAACGTGATGATGTTCAAACAGATCGTGCGCGCCATTGCCACCCGCAGCGGCATCCATGCAAGCTTCCTGCCCAAGCCCCTGCCGGATCAGGCAGGCAGCGGCCTGCACATCAACCTTTCGCTCTGCATGGACGGCCGCAATCTGTTTGAGGGCGATATTGCCCCGGACAGCATTGCAGGCAGCTTTATGGCCGGCGTGCTGGCCCACAGCCGGGAGCTGACCGTGTTCACCAACCCTCTGCCCAACAGCTATCAGCGCTTTGGCTGCGATGAAGCGCCCCGCTATGTGAGCTGGAGCCGCCAGAACCGCAGCCAGCTGGTGCGCATCCCGCAGGTAAAGGGCGACAACTGCCGCATGGAGCTGCGCAGCCCGGACCCTGCCTGCAACCCCTATCTGGCCATTGGTCTGGTTCTGGCTGCCGGATTGGACGGCATCGAGAACCGCATGGTGCTTTCTGCCCCCGTGAACAAGAATCTGTTCGACCCCTCTATGGCTGAGGGCCTCAGCCTTGAGACTCTGCCCGCCAGTCTGGAAGAGGCCGTGCAGGCTGCGGAGGAGAGCGAATTTTTGCGCAGAGTGCTGCCCGAGCAGCTTGCCAGCCGCTACTTTACGGAAGAACTGAAGCGCTGCGAAGCACTGAAACACGCGTCCGACCCTGTTGAGTACGAGCGTACCCATTACTTCAACGCCATCTGACCCCTGCAAAAGAGAGTGTGTAGGAGAAAGGAGCGAAGGAAATGGGACGTGCACTGATCGTAAGTGCCGGTGCAAGCTCCAACGAGTATATCGCTGCACGGCTGACCGAAATGGGCTACAGCCGCCCGGTGATCATTCCCAGCGGTGCCGAAGCCCGGCGGCGCATGACGGAATCGGATTTTGAGCTGATCGTGGTCAACTCTCCCCTGCCCGATGAATTCGGGCATGAGGTGTGCATCAATGCTGTGGAAAAAACAGATGCCGGTGTCGTGTTTCTGGTCAAGGCCGCACAGGCTGAGCAGCTTTTGGGGCCTTTGAGCGAGCAGGGGGTATTGCTGCTGTCAAAGCCCTTCAGCACCGCCTTTTTTGTGCAGGCCATGCACATGGCGGCGGCGGGCAACCACCGCCTGCTGCGTGCCCGGCAGGAGAACGCCCGCTTACAGGAAAAGATCGCACAGGTGCGGCTGGTCAGCCGGGCAAAATGCTGCCTTGTGGAGCACGAGCACATGACCGAAGCCGAGGCACACCGCTACATAGAAAAACAGGCCATGGATACCCGGCGTGACCGCACAGAAATTGCACAGGAAGTCCTTGAAAATTATGAGGACATGGGTGTATAATATTGGATTGGGAAAAGTATCCTTGCTTTCACCGGCTCATTTTGGGAGAGGCTGAGAGCAAGGCCGTTCACCTGAAAGAATTCACAAAGGTTTATAAGGGAAAGAATTCAGAAAAACAAAAATAGAGGAGGAAATTCTATGGCAGAGAAACAAACCAAATTCATCTTTGTCACCGGCGGTGTCGTCTCCGGCCTTGGCAAGGGCATCACAGCCGCATCGCTGGGCCGTCTGCTCAAGTGCCGCGGTCTGAAGGTGGCCAGCCAGAAGCTGGACCCCTATGTGAACGTAGACCCGGGCACCATGAGCCCGCTGCAGCACGGTGAGGTGTTCGTGACCGACGATGGCACTGAGACCGATCTGGATCTGGGCCACTACGAGCGCTTTATCGACGAGAATCTGAACAAATACTCCAACCTGACCACCGGCAAGGTGTACTGGAACGTACTGAACAAGGAACGTCAAGGTGCATATCTGGGCCAGACCGTGCAGATCATTCCCCACATCACCAACGAGATCAAGAGCTACATCTACAATCTGGCCTCTTCCACCGAGGCTGACGTGGTCATTACCGAGATCGGCGGCACGACCGGTGATATTGAAAGCCAGCCCTTCCTCGAGGCCATCCGTCAGGTGGGTCTGGAGCAGGGCCGCGACAACTGCTGCTACATCCATGTGGTGCTGGTGCCCTACATTTCCGGCTCGGACGAGTACAAATCCAAGCCTGCACAGCACTCTGTGAAAGAGCTGCAGGGCATGGGCGTGAACCCGGACATCATCATCCTGCGCGCAGACGGCAGTGTGGGCGGCGACATCCGCCGCAAGATCAGCACTTTCTGCAATGTGAAGCCGGAGTGCGTGATCGAGAACCTGACCATGCCCAGCCTGTACCAGTGCCCGCTAATGCTGCACACCGGTGGTCTGGACGAGGTCGTGGTGAAGAAACTCAAGCTGGACGTTCCTCCTGCCGACCTGACCGAGTGGAAGCAGGTGGTCAGCCGCATTGCCACCCGCAGCAAGACCTGCAGCATTGCACTGGTGGGCAAATACGTCAAGCTGCACGACGCTTACCTCTCCGTGATGGAGAGCCTGTACCACGCCGGCTTTGAGAACGACAGTCAGGTGGAGATCCGCTGGGTGGAGAGCGAAGACCTGACCGACCAGGCCGCCTGCAAGGAAGCCTTTGCAGATGTGGACGGCATCATCGTACCCGGCGGCTTTGGCGACCGCGGCATTGAGGGCATGATCCAGGCTGCACAGTATGCCCGCGAGAATCATGTTCCCTACTTTGGCATCTGCCTTGGCATGCAGATCATGGTGATGGAGTTTGCCCGGGGCGTTTTGGGCTACAAGGATGCAAATTCCAGCGAATTCACCCCGGATGGCAAGCATAATGTGATCGCCCTGATGGCCGACCAGCAGGGCAACATTCCCAAGGGCGGCACCATGCGTCTGGGTAAATACCCCTGCAAGGTGATGCCCGGCACCAAGATGGCCGAGTGCTACGGCGAGGCTGAGATCTGGGAGCGCCACCGCCACCGCTACGAGTTCAACAACGAGTTCCGTCAGGAGATGCAGGACGCCGGTCTTGTCATTTCCGGCACCAGCCCCGACGGTCGTCTGGTAGAGACTGTAGAGCTGCCCGGCCGTGACTTCCATTTGGGCGCACAGTTCCACCCGGAGTTCAAGAGCCGTCCGAACCGTGCTCACCCGCTGTTCAAGGCATTCATTGCTGCGGCACTCAAGTTCCGCGCCAGCGAGCAGCGCAGCCTGCTGCACATGTAAACCATAAAAATAAGGTGCTGTCTGTGCGGACAGCACCTTATTTTTTACCCATATAATCCATGATCCTGCAAGGCATGGTTCTTTTGCTTGTGCTTATACATCCGCTGGTCAGCCAGACGGGTGATCTTGTCTGTATCCGTGCCTTCTTCCGGGTAGAGGGCAAAGCCGCAGCTGGTGCCGATCGTCAGAAGACTGCCTGCAACATGATAGGGTGCTGCAACAGTCTTACAGATAAACTCGACCTTGCGGCGGGCCTCTTCCGGGGACATTGCGCCAATAGGGCCGTCCATGGTGTATACTTCTTCCAGCGCCCCTATGAGGAAACCGCGTGGGCCGTCTTTTACCGGGACATCACCGCCCCGTCTGCTGCACCGGAGGAAAATTTCTAAAAAGTCTATTCCCTGTATCACGCAAAAAGCCACCGGGAGCTTTCCGCTTTTTGCAGAGAACTCCCGGCGGCTTTGTTCTATCCTTGATTTCCGATCAGCACCACGGCCACATCGTTGACATTCGTGCCGGTCGCGCCGGTGATGATGAGCCCATCCACCGCCTTGAGGGCATGGTAGGCATCGTTGTTCTGCAGCACATCGTACACCTTCAGCTGGTTCTGCGCCAGTGCCGCGGCCGTGCTGCCGTCCACATAGCCGCCCGCAGCATCGGTTGGGCCGTCGGTGCCATCGCTGCCCACCGAAAAGACCGCTGCATCCAGCCCGGCGATCACCGGTGCTGCAGCAAGGGCCAGCTCCTGATTGCGCCCGCCCAGACCTGTTCCAGTCAGATGGACGACCGTCTCACCGCCTGCAAGAAAGGCCAGCTTTTTGCCCTGCCCCGCGTGGGTGCGGGCTATGGAACCAAGGAAGCTGCCAGCCTCCCGCGCTTCACAGCAGAGCCTGTCGGTCAAGATCACCGGCTCATAGCCCAGCTCCCGGCAGGCGTTGGCTGCTGCGCTGCACAGCTCCCGCACGCTGCCGGTGATCTGCGTGGCAACACGGTCCAGCACCTTTGGAGTCTCCTGTGCCAGCAGAGCCTTGGCCTGTGCCGAAAGCTGCAGGTGATATTTTTCCGCAATGGCAAGGGCCTGTGCACAGGTGGAGGTATCCGGCACCGCCGGGCCGCTGGCGATCATATCCAGCGGGTCGCCCAGAATATCGCTGAGCACGATGCTGAACACCTGTGCGGGCGCACAGCTCTGTGCAAACCGCCCGCCCTTGACCCCGGACAGGCGCTTGCGAATGGTGTTCATCTCCACGATATCGGCACCGCTGGCAAGCAGCTGGCCCGTGATCTGCTGCAGCTCTGCGCCGGGGATCAGCGGCTTCTCAAACAGTGCACTGCCGCCGCCGGACAGCAGAAACAGCACCGTATCCTCTGCCGTTAAGCCCTGCACCAGTTCCAGCGCTTTCCGGGTGGCGGCAAAGCCATTCTCATCCGGCACGGGGTGCCCGGCTTCGCAGCAGTCCACGCCGGGGATCGTGCCCTTCACATGGCCGTATTTGGTCACGACCACACCGCCATCCACCCGGCCAAGAAATTTTACCGCAGCATGGGCCATCTGCCATGCTGCCTTACCGGCAGCCACCAGCAGCACCCTGCCGCCCTGCGGCCGGAATTTTTTCAGCGCGCGGCGCACCGCTTCGTCCGGCAGAACAGCGTTCAGGCTGGCACGGATGATGGCATCTGCATCTCTGCGCAGTGTTTCGTTTTTCAGCATGTCGTTCTCCCCTTTTCCATCGCTTCTTGTCCGCGGACAAAAAACACCTGTACAGTCTCTTCCTATGCAGGAAAACGCCGTACAGGTGTTCTGATCTTTTTGCTTACTTTGCGCTTGCCGGAGCAACCTCAAAGTCGATCTTGCCCAGGTTCACATCCGCACGCACAATGGTGATCATCATGGTGTCGCCCAGACTCCAGTTCTTGCCGGAGACGGGGTCGGACAGGCGGATGCCCTCGGTGAGCATGGTGCCGGAGGGGGTCAGGCTGGAAGCCGGCACAAAGCCCTCCACGCCGTTCTCCAACTCGATGAACAGGCCGCGCTGGGTCACGCCGGAAATGCGGCCCTCGTAGCACTCGCCCAGATGGCGGCGGGCATACTCGGCCTTGTAGCAGTCCTCGGCCT
>OLRP01002243.1_pt1 | contig 13626 bp, 12 predicted proteins | sample 1672401 | NCBI WGS metagenome assembly OLRP01 (sample SAMEA3136682, study PRJEB25190) | human gut metagenome | reverse complement strand
GTTGTACGCGCCGATGGGCATATCCGACACGTTTGCGTGCGCCAGAAAGCGCTCGGTCTGCGTCTGTCCGGCGTGGCTGAGCAGCGTTTTGGCGACGGTCTTAATGGCGGAGTTGTTCACGCCGCCGATGCACAGGCTGTCCATTTCGCAAAGCGGCGTGCACTCGGCACGCTCCGGTTCGCGGGTGAAATACACCAGCGGAATGGCCAGAATCGTCAGAAGCGCCGCGCCGCTCACAACAGGAGAGCGCCGCGCTGTCGGCAAGCGGCACGAAATCGCGCGATTGATGCAGCGTGGGGCGCAGCTTTTCCATCAGCCGCGCGTCCTCGAACACTTCAAGGTCAGCCGACACGATCAGGTCAGGCAGAACGGCATCCTCGCGGGCAAGATATTCGCTCATGTGTTCGGGATAGCCCAGGCCGAAATAGCGCACGGTCAGCGCGATATCCTCCGCTTTCAGCGATTCGGCCAGCCGCGAAAGGAAGGCTTTTTCCTGATTATGCAGCACGCAGATGTGATTCCAATAGAGCAAAACGTTTGTCATGCGAGCAGTTCTCCTTTCCTGAGCAGCGTTTGCAGGCGCTGGCTGCGGGCGTATTCGATGCTGAGCTGGTCATACAGCGCTGCCTCCCGTTCGCTTCGGGTGATGACGGCTTTCACCGCGCCGCCGGACATGACCAGCCGGCGCTCGGCCATCAGGGCGGTGTGCGGGTCGTGGGTGACGCTGCTTACACCGAGCGAACCGGTGCAGAGGCAAAGACCGTTGCTCTTGTTGGGAACAGCGTCAATCAGTGCCTGGAAATCGGCAGCACAGCTCATGATGCGTGGCAGGCCGAGGATGGAGCACGGTGGGTCGTCCGGATGGATAACGAGCATGACACCTGCTTCGTCGGCTACCGGAGTGATTTCTTGCAGGAAATAGATCAGGTTGGCACGCAGGCGTTCCGGAGTGATGCCCTTGTAGCGGTCCAGTTCCTGTTGGAACTGTTCCAGGGTGAAGCTTTCTTCTGAGCCGGGAAGTCCGGCAATCATGTTGCGTACAAGCAGTTGTTTGTCTGCCTCTGTCATCTGTTCGAAGCGGGCACGGGCTTTGGCCTTTTCTTCATCGGTGTATTCGCCTTCTGCACCGGGACGACGTAGCAGGAAGAGGTCGAAGGCGATGAAAGCGGCACGTTCAAAGCGGAGGGCACGACTGCCGTCGGGTAGTTCGTAGGCGAGGTCGGTACGTGTCCAGTCCAGTACGGGCATAAAGTTGTAGGTGACAATGTGAATGCCGCATTTGCCCAGGTTACGCAAGCTCTCTTTATAGTTGTCGATATACTTCTGGAAGTCTCCGGTTTGGGTCTTGATATGTTCGTGTACGGGTACACTTTCTACTACAGACCAGCGCAGACCGACGGCTTCAATCATTTCTTTCCGTTTCTTGATTTCCTCTACTGTCCATATTTCCCCGTTTGGAATATGATGCAAGGCGTTTACAATGCCGGTAGCCCCGGCTTGTTTGATGTCCCAAAGGCTTACCGGGTCGTTGGGACCGTACCAGCGCCAGGTTTGTTCACAAAGAATCATGTTATTTATTGTTTGATGATTTGCAATTTACTATTTACATGGCGAATGCGTTGAACCCTCCGTCCACTACAGCCACCGTACCGGTGACAAAGCTGGAAGCATCGCTGATGAGGTATTGGATGGTTCCGCAAAGCTCTTCTGCACGGCCCATACGTCCGAAGGGAGTTTGGCGAATCACATCTTGCCCACGTTCCGTGTAGCTTCCATCCGGGTTCGTCAGCAGGGCACGGTTCTGCTCTGTGAGGAAAAATCCGGGTGCGATGGCATTTACACGAATACCTTCACCAAACTTCTTGGCAACTTCCGTAGCCATGAAGGCTGTGAAATTGGAGATACCGGCTTTTGCGGCAGCATATCCGGCTACACGCGTCATGGGGCGGAAAGCAGCCATGCTGGAGAAGTTGACAATAGCGCCTGTCTTCTGTTCCACCATCGGTTTGAGGAAGACTTGTGTAGGCAGTACGGTACCGGTCAGGTTTAATTCAAGCACCCGTTGGAACTCTTCTATCTTCAAATCGAAGAAAGTGCCCGTGGGCGCGATGGTGGCACCCGGCATATTTCCGCCGGCTGCATTCAGCAGGGCATCTATGCGGCCATAGGCTTTCAGGATGTCAGCCAAGTTCTGTTCCAGCAGTTCACGGTTCATCACGTCGGTTGTCAGGAACATGGCTTCTCCACCGTTTGCCTTGATTTCTCCGGCAATGGCGTCCCCTATTTCTGCCTTGCGTCCCAAAATGACGACCTTTGCACCTTCTTCTGCCAGATGAAAGGCGATGGCTTTCCCCAATACTCCTGTTCCGCCGGTTATGACCACTACTTTGTCTTTAATGTTAAATAAGTTTTTCATGATTCGTTCATTTAAAAATTACGTTGTGTTTTATTTGATTAGCGTTGCAAAAATACGGAATAATCTGTTGCACTGACTAACAATCATACAAAAAAGATGCATTTGTTGTCCGGAAGAAAGTGCTATTTCCTTATCGGGTTGTCCAATGCCGTGGCTTGTATATACAGTAGATTGAAGTTGTCATGCGGTTTTAGGATACGGTGGGCATAATAAAGATTCAGGTAGTCTTTGCGTGCAGGATTCAGGTAGACGGCAGTACGGTAGAGGTCTTTGCAGAAATTCTGTATCGAGCTTTCCCAGCCGCTTATCTGCTGGTAGGGCCATTCACTGAGGCCCTTTCCGACGTAGGAAGCCAGGAAATCCATGGCTTTGTAGAAGTTACGTCCATCGGTAGAGGTGATGTCATCCAGCTTGATTCCAAGATTTTTTGCCATCAGCATGATGTCAATAAAGTGGGTCAGGTTGTACTGTGAGTAGTGGAAGGCAAGGGTACGTTGCAGTTCGTGCGGTTGTCGTCCGTCAGGAGCTATCTGGGGGAAGATACGTTTTTGGGGGAAGTCATTGATGATTTCCTGCGCCAGTTTCTTGTTACCGGTATAGAGGGCGAAAGCTATGATTTGGGCATCGTAGGCTACGCTGTGGTTGTTGGCACTGGCTGCTTCTTCCTTACCTTGCGGACTGGCGAGCATCCAGTCGGTCAGTTTGGAAAACCATTTCTTCAGTTGTTTGCTGTCCTGGGTAGTAAATGCTTTTGACTGTTCTAGCAGTGCCACAGCATCCAGCATTTCTATGAAGGAGTAGGTGTCTATCAGCCCATAGCAGCGACCTTTGTCGTTATTGTGTCCCGGCATCATTTGTGCATATTCCAGGTTGGGGTTCATTCGGGTGTCTTTGTTCAGAAACCATACGCGGATAAGTTCTGTGGCTTTCCGGGCATACTGCTCTTCTCCGCTGAAGTACCAGACCAGAGCCAGGGTAGTGATGCGGCCGGCTGTTGTTCCCAACCGATTACGGTCTAGTTTGTTCAGTTCAGGATTGGATACGCCGTCGCGGTTGATGTAAGGCAGGCCGTTTGGCTTTGTTGGGTCGGGCCAATAGTATCGGGCTTGGCTCATATAGTCATGCTTGTCACCGCTGGCAGGTGTTTTTTCTTTCATCATGACAGAAAGGGGCTGGGCGTCCAATAACCTGTCCGCTTCCGCTTTCAATATCTCGTAAGTTGTGGCATAGAAAGGCTCGTGAATAGAGTGCTTTACATTTGCGAGGTGTGCTGTGTTCCAAATGGATTGTGCTTGCATACAAGATGCCAGGAGCAGGAAGGCAAGCGTCCATTGTATTGTTGCTTTCGGTTTCATGTCTTATTTTAGAGTGATGGACTTCTGTAATACCAATAAGCTCTCCGGTCCCATATTGAACAGCAGGTCTATGATGCTCAAGTTGGGCAGAAACCCGAGTCTCTCTTGAAACACTTGATAATAAGGTTGTGGTGAGAATTCTGTATCTTCCAGAGAAAAATCCTTTTTCGGATGAATGCGTTCGCGGAAATCCGCTTCATTCGGAGTGAATTCAGTCCGGTATTCGGTGGTGCGTGCCATATCGGGCTGTATGTCTATCAGAGAACAGATAAGATGGCAAAGTTCTTCGTTGAAATCGACTAAAAACTCATACTTCTTTTCATAGAAAGGGCGGAAGTCGTCTTTATAATATTCAAAGAAAGGAGTGTGGTTGTAGGCAGATTCTATGGCATTCCAGTGCAGATGCCTCCAGTTCCCGTGGTCTGAAATGCGTATATCGCGCATCGGGCATTTTAGGGTATTCGGTTTGACGGTGGGGATGGAAAGGGCCAGTTCACCGTCCGGTACGGCAATGGTACAACGGTTCCGGTAAGTCTGCTTCATATAGTGGTCATGCTGTTCGATGAATACTTTATCGTATGCCAGCAATTTGGTATAATATTCTATGGGAGCCAAATAGGCGGAAGAAAGAAAAACTGTTTTCATCAGTATATTTACGATTAGATGATTTGCGATTTACGATTGAAGCTACTGTGCATTGTTTGTATTTTCATTTTTATTCTTTCATTTGTTTGTCATTCCACTCTTTTCCATATCCTGCCCCATCGGTAACCGCTGAAAGGTCCTGTTCCCTTTTCTTTGGAGAACCAGATGATAGATGCCTTGCCTATGATGTGGTCTTCGGGGACGAAACCGAAAAGACGGGAGTCCGAAAGATTGATGGCATTGTTGGCACCTACCCAGTAGTAGTCTTTGGTAAAATGGCAGTGTTGCACGGGTTTGCCTTCCACATAAAGGGTGTCGTTTTTGATTTCGGCTTGTTTCTTTTCGTGAAGTACCAGGGTATTTCGCAACAAAGTCTTGTTCCACGGATATACGCGCACGGCTTTGCCTTTGCTGGGGATTATCAGAGGTTTCAGTATCTCCATAGAATCTTCCTTGACAATAGGTTCTATCCAGCAGTTCCCGTTCATGGCTTGTTCCAGCAAGTAGTGTTCATAACGGCTGAAACTGCGTATATTCTTTGTTGAGTCCTGCCCCAATAGTTTGTTGGGAGCGATGGAAAGTATGGAAAGCAATGAATCCAACTGTCGTTCCCGTTGTCTGGGGTAAGAATAAAGAAACTTCTGGTCGGGCGCATTCTTTTCGGAAGGAATCACTGAAAAAAGCGAATCTATCAGCAAGGTATCTCCGGGAATACCGATGCAACGGCTGATGAAGACTTCCCGTCGGTCAATCACGGGTTCTGAAAGATTGGCAGGATTGTTGAATACAAGAATATCCTCTTTCTGCACCGGACTGTCCGCCCAGCGATGATACCCCCATAACTTCATGAAAGGAAGCCGCAGACCGTAGCTCCACTTGTTTACAAGAATACGCTCACTTTGGTACAGTGAATTTTCCATGCCGGAAGAGGGGATAAGATAGGAAGTTGCCACACAACCCCGAAGCAGCACCACGACGAGTGCCACTCCAACTATTGTGATTGCTATCTTACACCCTTTTTTCATTTAATGCCGTCCACCCACTTGAATATCCGGTTCCAGCGTATCTTACCGTCAAACCAGCCTCGGTCTTTGTCCAATGACAGCCATACTACAATCGGTTTTCCTACGACATGGTCCTCCGGCACAAAACCCCAGTATCGGGAGTCGGCGGACTTGTCGCGGTTGTCGCCCATCATCCAATAGTAGTCCATATTGAAGGTATAGGAGTCGGTCTTTTCACCATTGATGTAGATGCCGTCTTCCTTGACTTCCAGTTTGTTGCCTTCATAGGCAACGATACAGCGTTCGTAGATGGGCAGGTTATCCTCGGTCAGCTTGATGGTGGCGCCTTTGGCAGGAATCCATATCGGGCCGTAGTTGTTGCGGTCCCATTTGGTGTAAAGGTTCAGCGGATACATCTGTCCCGAGAACTCTCCCGGCTCGATGATAATCTTGCTGATGAGTTTCTTGTTGCCCGTAAGGGTCTCGTACATCTTTTTGGTAAGCGGAAGATGATAGACCGGTGCCAGTCTTCCTTGGGCATCCCGGCGGTCCAGTCCCATTTCAATCAGATTCTCTTCCCAGCCCAGACCGTCGGTCATCAGTGTCTGGTCCTCTTTGCTGATGCCCAGTTCACGGAACATATCATCGGCGATATAAGGACCTGTAGTCTGTACAAAGTAGTTGAACTGCATTTCTGCAGGGTTCTCGATGGCCTTGCCGTCGATGTATACCTGTCCTTTCTTGATTTGCAACGTATCGCCGGGCAGGCCTACGCAACGTTTTACATAGTTTTCACGACGGTCAACGGGGCGTATGACAATGTCACCGTACATTCTAGGATTGGAACGGATAAGATTACGTCCGGCATTGTAGTACAGGTCGTAGACAGTACGTTGCTGCTTGCGTGTCAGGCTGTCCATATTCACCTTGTTGGGATACACGCGTTTTCCTTCTTCGTAAGCAAGGGTATAGAAGTCTGTCTGCTGGAAGTTGGTGGCTACCGTGTCGCCTGCCGGGAAGTTGAACACCACAATATCGTTCAGTTTCACTTTGCCGAAGCCCGGCACACGTTTGTATTCCCATTGAGGCCATTCGATGTACGACTTGGTGTTGAATACCGGTAGTGTATGTTGTGCCAGCGGCATGGAAAGCGGCGTATTCGGTACGCGCGGGCCATAGCTCATCTTGCTGACATAAAGGAAATCGCCTACCAACAAGGATTTCTCCAGTGAGGAAGACGGTATCTGGTAATTCTGGAACACATAGATATTTACGAAGTAGACGGCTACCAGCGCAAATACGATGGCATCCACCCAACTCATGATGCTGCGTACGGCAGGATTCTCCGATTTCTTCCAGAACCCCCAGGGTATCTTCTTACTGATGTAGATGTCAAAAATGAAGGGTAGTACAATCAGTCCCAGCCAGCTTTTTACCCAAACCAGAAAGGCAAGGTAGAGCAGGGTGACTATACTGAATTTAATCCATTGGGTGCGTGTTGCTTTTCTCATGATGTTTTAGTCTTTTAAAAATGGAAACAAGTCACTCATTCCCAAAGCACCTTCGTGCTTGGCGGTATATTCGGCAGCAAGGACAGCTCCCAAGGCAAATCCCCTGCGATTCTTGGCATCGTGGGTGATAGTGATGCTGTCGGCTTCGGAGTCGTAGCGGATGCTGTGGATGCCCGGTACTTCTCCTTCGCGGATAGAACTTATGGGTAGCTCATTGGCTGCACATTCCGTAGAGCCCGAAACGGTTCCGTCGGGAGCCTGGAAAGTTCCTTCTATCCATTTGTCCTTACGGTCGAGATTCTCCAGAATACCTTCGGCAAGCGTGATGGCCGTTCCGCTCGGAGCGTCCATCTTGTGGATGTGGTGCGTTTCGCTCATTGTCACATCATAGGCAGGGAATTGGTTCATTATCTTTGCGAGGTACTTGTTGACGGCAGAGAATATGCTTACTCCCAGACTGAAGTTGGACGACCAGAACAGTGTCTTGCCGCCTTCGGTACAAAGTCTCTTCACTTCGTCTCCATGTTCCGCCATCCAGCCCGTACTGCCGGATACCAGTTTGACCCCGGCGCGGAATGCCTTCATATAGTTATTGTATGCAACCATGGGGTTGGTGAACTCTATGGCAACGTCGGCGCTCTTGAAGGCTGCCGATTCAAAGTCTTCCTGATTGTCGACATCGATGATGCTTACAATTTCGTGTCCGCGGCCAAGGGCTATTTTCTCGATTTCCTTGCCCATTTTTCCGTAGCCGATTAATGCGATTTTCATTGTTTCTATCTGTTTTTATTTAGTTTATCAACAAACTATAGGTCGCAAAGATAATCTTTTTCTTACATTTGTGCTCAACATTAACGTCTTGTTAACATGGAACAACTACTGCATTATGTTTGGAAGCACAAAATATTTCCTTTGTCATTGCTCCAGACAACCTCCGGCCGGCCGGTAGAAGTGATAGATCCCGGTTTGCCGAACATGAATGCAGGCCCCGATTTTTTTAATGCCAAACTGAAAATAGACGGTACGCTCTGGGTGGGCAACGTCGAAGTGCATACGCAGGCATCAGACTGGCTGCTCCATAGGCACGACCGTGACAAGGCGTATGATACCGTCATCCTGCACGTGGTGGGCGAATCGAATTGTGATGTGTACCGCACGAACGGTGAGCTGGTTCCCCAGATGGTGCTCACCTGCCCCGACACTGTCCGCTTGCGTTATGAAGAGCTTCGGCAGACAGAGATTTATCCTCCCTGCTATTCCATCCTTGCCTCCCTTCCGAAGCTGACCGTCCACTCCTGGCTGTCCGCTTTGCAGGTAGAGCGTTTTGAGCAGAAAGCATGCGTCATATCCCAGCGGCTCGAACGCTGCAATCATCATTGGGAGGATGTTTTCTTCATTACTCTTGCTCGTAACTTCGGCTTCGGGCTGAATGGGGATGCTTTCGAGGCATGGGCAAACCGCCTTCCATTCCGCGCCGTAGACAAGCATCGGGACAGTCTGTTTCAAGTGGAGGCTTTCTTCCTGGGGCAGGCAGGCCTGCTGGAGGAGGTCTCGGCAGAGGCAGATGATTATTATTTGATACTTCAGAAAGAGTTCCGCTACCTGCAACACAAGTTCGAGCTGCCAGCTCCCATGTCTGTTGAGCAGTGGCGGTTTCTGCGTCTTCGTCCCGATAACTTTCCACATGTACGCCTCGCCCAGCTTGCCTGTCTGTATCACAAGGAGCAGTCGCTCTTCTCGCGTGTTATGGAGGCTGAAACGCTGGAGGCGGTGAAGAAGATACTGGCTGCCAAGACTTCCGCGTATTGGGAGGAGCACTTCAATTTCAGAAAGGTTTCACCCCGGAGGGAAAAGCGGGTAGGGGACGGTGCCTTGAATCTGATTGCCATCAATACGGTCATCCCGTTTCTTTATGCTTATGGCCTGCACAAGGCCGATGACGTTTTGTGTGACCGTGCCACCCGTTTCCTTGAATCCTTGAAGGCCGAAAACAATCACGTAACCCGACTTTGGGATGGTGCCGGTTTGCCGGTATCTACCGCTGCCGATTCGCAGGCTCTGCTTCAACTTCAAAAGGAATATTGTGACAAGAAAGACTGCTTGCGTTGCCGGTTTGGTTACGAGTATCTGAAACATAGATGATAATAATTATCGCCCCATAGCCTTAGCATTTTATTACTTTTATATTATCTTTGCGCATTGAAAAATAATCCGAGTATATGAAGGCTATCCGCTTTGTTTTTTGTCTGTTTGCGGCACTCATGCTGACGACTCTCAATGGTCTGGCTGCCGAAGAGGAGGATTTCAAGACATTTCTCCAGAAATTCACGTCCAGTGCTTCATTCCAGTATTCCCGAATCAAGTTTCCTTTGAAGTCTCCCATCGCCCTCTTGAAGGATGACGGTGAGACGGAACAGACTTTTCCCTTCACCCGCGAGAAGTGGGCATTGCTAGACGAAGAAACGCTGAAGGAAGGACGTACTACCGAAGAGGAGGGAGGTACCTATATTTCTCACTTCACTGTCAATGAGCCTGCCCATAAAGAGTTCGAAGCAGGCTATGATGAATCAGAACCTTCCCTTCGTGTGGTCTTTGAACTGACGGATGGCAAGTGGTATGTCACCGACTGCTATAACGACTGGTACAACTTCGATCTCCCTATCAATGAACTGGAAGAAACTATTCAGGCGGTACAAGAGGAAAACAAGGCTTTCGAAGAACTTCATCCTTGATGAAGTGGGGGCAGAAATCCGCCTCAATCATTATTTTATCCTTCTTCTGTACGATTTATGCCCCTCTTTTTCCAAAAAGAGGGGTTTCTTTGTACCGTACTAATACATTGAAATATGCGGTTACAACTTCTTTTGATGCAACTTCTCTTATGTGTCCTCCCCGGTATGGAGATGGGCGCTTCCTGCCGGCTTACCGCCTGGGTCGTGGAGGATTCTTCCGGAAAAGTGGAAATTACATGTATCGGCGATACGATGGATATTGTATCGCCGGACGGGCTGTCCCTTTGGTATAAGGAACGGTTGACGGGAAACTATGAGATTACCTACCGGGTACAAGTGGTGGTTGAGAATGGTAGCTACGACCGTCTCAGCGACTTGAATTGTTTTTGGGGGGCCGATGACCCCCGGCATCCGGATGACTTCTTTGCCCGCAGTGCATGGCGCAACGGCGAGTTCAAGAATTACAATACGCTGGACCTTTACTATGTGGGCTACGGCGGTAATGATAATGGAACTACGCGTTTCCGTGAATACCATGGAGAGTATTATGGAGTGGACGATGCAAAGATTAAACCCATCTTGAAAGAGTATACCGATGCCGCCCACCTTTTGAAGCCCAACCATTGGTATGAAGTTAAAATCCGTGTGGAGAATGGAGCCACCACTTATGCCATGGATGGTGAAGAGCTTTTCAGCTTACCGGTTGCCGATGGCAAAGGAGACGGCTATTTCGCCTTACGGTTGTGGCAGAACCACGTACGTTTTGCAGATTTCCAAGTAGCAAATATCGATAACCTTAAATAAACAGACATGATGCAATTCAGTAAATGGAAAATAGGAGCGGTAGCGCTCGTTTGCATGTTGCTGCCGGGCAGTGTACATGCACAAATCGTGAAGAATGAGCGCTTGCTTTCTTTTGAGGAGAAGCAGGTTCCGGCGTTTGTCACTACGGCAGCCGGTTCGCAGTTGGGCATTAGCGACGAACATTATAGGGATGGCGACCACAGTTTGAGCTGGACTTTCGAGCCGGGTGCCGCACTGTCTATCAAAAAAGACTTGAAGTTTGAGAAGAAAGACCCGACGGGGAAAGACACCTATCTTTCGGCTTTCATCGTATGGGTGTACAATGAGCAGGCCCAGGACAAGCAGATTCGGTTCGAGTTCCTGAAGGATGGCAAGGTATGCACCTCTTTTCCTTTTGGCATCAACTTCACCGGTTGGCGCGGAGCATGGGTATGTTATGAACGCGATATGCAAGGCACCCCGGAAGAAGGGATGGACGAAATCCGCATTGTAGCCCTCGACGTGAAAGGGAAACTCTTTTTCGACCATCTGATTACTGCCAGCAAGGTGGATGCCCGCCAGCAGACTGCCGACTTGCAGGTACCGTTTGTAAATAAGGGAACCACCAACCACTGGCTGGTTATCTACGAACACTCCTTGTGGAAACCGGACATCCCTCTGACAGACGTGACCGAGGCGCAGAAGCAGGATATACGGATTATGGAGAAGCGTTTCCGCGGCATGCTCTACACACCTTCCGCGCTTTCGGACAAGGAGATGCAGTCCATCCGTGAGAAGTATGATTTTTATCGGATTACCTACAAGAACGGCAAGGTAGCAGGACGTCCTATCTATTTCGTACGTCACTCCGAGGCATACGAACGTATGGTACCCGATTGGGACAAAGATATGTTCTCCAGACTGGGGATAGAGATAAGCGACTATTTCAACCTGATGAAACGCGTCGCCATCGCCTACAACAATGCGGAAGATGCGGCGCTGAAACACGAGTTGAAGCAGAAATTCATCGCCATGTACGATAACGCCACCGACCAGGGTATTGCCTACGGCAGTTGCTGGGGGAATATCCACCATTACGGATATAGTATGCGCGGTCTGTTTGTGGCTTATTTCTTGATGAAGGACGTGTTGCGTGAGGTAGGTAAGCTGGAAGAGGCGGTACGTACGCTCAACTGGTATGCCATCACCAATGAGGTATATCCCGAACCTGCCGTCAACGGTATTGATATAGATACGTTCAACACCAAGTTGCAAGGCCGCATAGCCAGCATTCTGATTATGGAGGATACACCGGAGAAACTGCAATACCTGCGTTCCTTCTCCCGTTGGCTGGACAAAGGCTGTCTTCCTGCGCCGGGATTGGCCGGTTCTTTCAAGCCGGACGGTGCCTGCTTCCATCATTGCAACAATTATCCTGCTTATGCAGTGGGCGGTCTGGACGGTGCCACTAATATGATTTACTTGCTGAGTGGTACCGAGTTCCGCCTGTCCGAGCAGGCACACGAGACGGTGAAGAAAGTGCTTCTCACCATGCGTTTCTATTGCAACCTGAAGCAATGGTCTCTCTCCATGTCCGGACGCCATCCCAACGGGGGAGGAAGTCTGATACCTATCCAATATGCCACGATGGCCATTGCCGGTACGCCGGATGGCAAGCAGAAGTATGACCCCGAAATGGCCGCTGCCTATTTGCGCCTGGTTGCCTATACAGAAGCTCCGGACAAGAATGCGCCCGACTATCTGCCGAAGGCTTCCACTCGCCACGAATTGGAGATGAAGAAGTTGCTTGAAGCCCAAGGCTTCCGTCCGGAACCCGACCCGCAAGGCAATCTGGCTTTGGGTTACGGTTGTGTATCCGTACAGCGTCGCAGCAACTGGGCTGCCGTAGTACGCGGACATTCCCGTTACCTCTGGGCTGCCGAGCACTATCTCCCCGCCAATTTCTATGGCCGTTATCTGGCACATGGCAGCATGCAGATTCTTACCGGAAAAACCGATGAAATGGTTACTTTTGCCACCAGTGGCTGGCAGGAGGCCGGTTTCGACTGGAATCGTATTCCGGGTGTCACGAGCATTCATTTGCCTTTCGACCAGCTGCGTGCCCGGGTATTGAATGTCGATACCTTCTCCGGCATGGAGGAGATGCTCTATTCCGACGAAGCTTTTGCCGGCGGTTTGTCCCAAGCACATCTGAACGGTAACTTCGGTATGGTGCTGCATGAACATGATAAGTATAACGGTTCTCACCGTGCCCGCAAGTCGTTCCATTTCTTCGACGGCACCATTGTATGCCTCGGTACGGACATCGAAAACCTAAATACCGAATATCCAACGGAAACCACCGTGTTCCAGCTTGCCGCCACCACTCCCGAAACCCGCCGGTACTGGGAGTCCTGTCAGAGTGACGGGCAGACTTATATAGATCCCAACGGCGTAGGTTATTACATTTCCAAAGCCTCCCGCCCTGATGCCCGCTACGAGAAGAACTTCCCGCAAGTGACCGTGGGCGAGCGTAGCACCAAGCCCACTTCCGGCGACTGGGTGTCCTTGACATTACAGCATGGCAAAGCCCCGAAAGGCGCTTCCTACGAATATGCCGTGCTGCCCCACACGGATGCCGCCGCTTTGGAGGCATTCGCCAAGAAACCCACTTACAAGATTCTCCAACAAGACCGCAACGCCCACATTGTGCGTTCTCCGGCAGACGGTCTTACTTCTTACGTCTTGTTTGAGACTCCGCAAGCTCTGCCCGACGGCGGATTGTTGCAGAAAGCCGATACATCGTGCCTTGTCATGATACGCGAATATAAGGACAAGCTTCTGCTGACTGTTTCCCAGCCCGACTTGGCCTTGTATCGTGGTCCGAGTGACGAGGCTTTCGATAAAGACGGAAAACGTATTGAGCGCAGTATCTATTCACGCCCGTGGACTGACAATGAGAGTCAGGAGATTCCCGTAACCGTTACTTTGAAGGGACAGTGGAAGGTTGCCGAGACGCCCTATTGCAAGGTGTTGTCGGCAGACAAGAATCAGACTGTGCTGCGCTTTACTTGCCGGGATGCTGCAAGCTTAGAGGTAGAGCTAAAGAGGTAGGGAGAGTATAGTGTCTTATCCTGATATAGGTAGACACATTTACAAACTAATAAATGTGTTACTATT
>OLRP01002239.1_pt1 | contig 13651 bp, 8 predicted proteins | sample 1672401 | NCBI WGS metagenome assembly OLRP01 (sample SAMEA3136682, study PRJEB25190) | human gut metagenome | reverse complement strand
GCGTACCGAAGTATCCCCTACGGGGACTTCCTTCGGGGCGCGCTTCGTCCTCGCCCTCCCCACGATCTCGGGCACCACGGAAACCCTCGCTGACGTTGCTGGACCAGCGATAAAGAAAGGCCAACCATGAACCAGAGAACCGCCGAAATCGTCCGCACGACGAACGAGACGGACATCCGCGTCGCGGTGAACCTCGACGGCGCGGGTGCGACCGACATCGAGACGGGCGTGCCGTTCTTCGACCATATGCTGACGGCCTTCGGAAGGCATAGCCTGATCGACCTCGACGTGCGCGCAAAAGGCGATATCGAGGTGGACGCGCACCACACCGTGGAGGACGCGGGCATCGTGCTGGGCCAAGCCGTTGCGCGTGCGCTCGGCGACAAGCGCGGCATCGCGCGGTTCGGGTCGCTTTCGCTTCCCATGGACGAGGCTCTCGTGCTGGCGGCCGTGGACATATCGGGGCGCGGCCAGCTGCACTGGGCCGTGGACGTGCCCTGCGTCATGCTGGGCACGTTCGACGCGTCGCTGGCCAAGGAATTCTTCATCGCCTTCGCCGCGAACGCGGGACTTACGCTGCACGTGCGCAGCCTGGCTGGCGAGAACGCGCACCATATCGTGGAGGCGTCGTTCAAGGCCGCAGCGCGCGCCTTGCGCCAGGCCGTCGAGCTCGACCCCCGCATCGGCGATGCGCTGCCTTCGACGAAGGGCGCGCTATGATCGCCGTGGTCGACTATCATAAGGGCAACCTCAAAAGCGTCGAGCGCGGTCTGGTCGCGGCGGGCGCCGAGGTGCTCGTCACGAGCGATCCCGCCGCCATCGCCAAAGCCGATGCCATCGTGCTGCCCGGCGTTGGCGCGTTCGCCGACGCGGCCGCCACCATGCGCGAGCTCGGCCAGATGGACGCCATCCGCGAGCGCATAGCCGCCGGCGTGCCGTTCCTCGGCATCTGCCTGGGAATGCACCTCCTGTTCGAAGAAGGCGTCGAAGGCGCGCCGCGCGAGGACGACGAAACCTCGACCCACAACGCCCGCGGCCTGGCAGTGCTGCCGGGCGTGGTAACCAAGATGCCGAAACAGGATGAACACTCCCTCTCCTACAAGGTGCCACATGTAGGTTGGAACACCGTGCATTTCGGAGACGGCAGCGAGGGGTTCGGCGGCGCCCACCAAGCGAGTTCCGCACGAGCCGGACAGTCCAGCGGACTGTCCGTGCGAGCCAGGACTGCCGAGCGACTGGGTGCCGTCGAGGCTCCCGCTCCCGCAGGTCAAAGGCCGGTTGCCCATGAGGATGTCCAGGTCCTCGCCCTCCACCACCTCGTTGGCCTTCTTCGCCATCTGCTTGCCGGCCAGGTGGATCAGCAGGTCGGTGACGCAGAACACCGGATCGTCCGGGTCGTCGCCCACCTTGACGTCCACCACGGTGCCGTCTTTCTTCGCGATCACGCCGTGCAGCGCCAGCGGCAGCGTGACCCACTGGTAGTTCTTGATGCCGCCGTAATAATGCGTGTCGAACAGCGTGAACCCGTTCGACTCGTACAGCGGGTTCTGCTTGAGGTCGAGACGCGGGCTGTCGATGTGCGCGCCCAGGATGTTGAGCCCCTGCTCCAGCGGCCGCTGCCCGAGGTGCGCCAGGATGAGCGCCTTGCCGTGCGCCTGCGCCCACACCTTGTCGCCGGCCTTGAGCGCGCGCCCTTCGCGCACCGCCTGGTCAAGCGGCAGGTAGCCGTGCTCTTCCGCCAGCGCGACGGCCGAAGCCGCGCACTCGCGCTCGGTCTTGTTGTCCGAGATGAAGTCGATGTACTCGGCAGCCAGATGCTCCAGCGCCTCGAGGTCGGCTTCGTCGTATTTCTTCCATGCCACGTCGCGTTCCATGTCATGCGTCCTTTCGCCGCCGTTTTCTTGTTTCGCCCCATTATCGCCAAGCCCAGCGCCAGCGAAACCCCGAAAGCGCAATCTCCCGCAAATCGTAAGCAAGCGGGCGCGAACCCAAAAGTAACCGTTCGGTAAACTCGGTGAAGATTGCTCTTTCCCAAGAAGGGAAAGCAGGAAAATCAACCATGATTAACGAAGCATCAACCATTGCGTAACACCTGCGTTTCGCCTCCTCGCGAGGAACGCACCGAAAGGCACCCCATGCTGCAACTGCTCAACATCTGCAAGTCGTACACGACGGCCGACTTCACCCAGACCGCGCTCGACAACGTGTCGGTGTCGTTCCGCGACAACGAGTTCGTGGCCATCCTGGGGCCCTCCGGCTCGGGCAAGACCACGCTGCTCAACATCGTGGGCGGCCTCGACCACTACGACTCGGGCAACCTCATCATCGATGGCATCTCCACCGAACAGTATAAAGACAAGGACTGGGACGCCTACCGCAACAACCGCATCGGCTTCGTGTTCCAAAGCTACAACCTCATCCCCCACCAGACGGTGCTGTCCAACGTGGAGCTGGCGCTGACGCTGTCGGGCGTGTCGCGCGCCGAACGCCACGACCGCGCGGTGGCCGCGTTGCAGCAGGTGGGCTTGGGCGATCACGTGAACAAGAAGCCCAGCCAGCTGTCCGGCGGCCAGATGCAGCGCGTCGCCATCGCGCGCGCCCTGATCAACGATCCCGAGATCCTGCTGGCCGACGAGCCCACCGGCGCCCTCGACTCCAAAACCAGCGTCCAGATCATGGACCTGCTCACCGAGATCGCGAACGACCGCCTGGTCATCATGGTCACGCACAACCCCGAGCTGGCCGAAGACTACGCAACGCGCATCGTCACGCTCACCGACGGCGTCATCCGCTCCGACACCGACCCCTACGAGCCCACCGCCGAGGACATGCGCGTGAGCGAGAAGCCCGCGCGCCGTACGAAGATGTCGTTCCTCACGGCGCTTTCGCTGTCGTTCAAGAACCTCATGACGAAGAAGGGCCGCACGCTGATGACGGCGTTCGCGGGCTCTATCGGCATCATCGGCATCGCCTCCATCCTGTCGTTGGCCAACGGCGTGAACAACTATATCAAGTCCGTCGAAGAGGAGACGCTATCGGAGTACCCGCTGCAAATCCAGAGCACCGGCTTCGACATGACCTCCATGATGCTGGGCGCGGCCACCGGGGCAGGCGGCAACACGGGGGAAACCGAAGGCGACGGCAACCAGGACAAAGTAGGCGTCACCGAGATGGTCACCAACATGTTCTCCAGCATCGGCTCGAACGATCTGGCGTCGCTGAAGGAGTACCTGGACAGCGGTCAGAGCGACATCGACCAGTACACGAACGCCATCGAATACACCTACAACGTGGCTCCGCAGATATACAGCTCCAACACCGATAAGCTTCGCCAGGTGAACCCCGACAAGTCGCTGTCCGCGCTGGGCCTGGGCTCAACGGCATCCTCGAACAGCCTCATGTCCATGTCGATGAGCACCGACGTGTTCTACGAGATGCCCAGCGACCCGAACCTGTACGAGAGCCAGTACGACGTGAAAGCAGGACACTGGCCCGAGAACCACAACGAGGTGGTGCTCGTGCTCACAGGCAACGGCAACATCAGCGATTTCATGCTGTACACGCTGGGTCTGCGCGACGCCAACGAGTTCGACGACATGGTTAAGAAGTTCGCGGCCGAAGAAGAGGTGACCACGCCCGACAACATCGAGCAGCCCACCTACGACGACATCCTGGGCATCACGTTCAAGCTGGTGCAGGCCACGGACTACTACGTGCACGACGACGAGTTCAACGTGTGGAAAGACAAGACGGACGACACCGACTACATGCGCAACCTGGTGAACAACGGCGAGGACGTGAAGATCGTCGGCATCGTGCAGCCGCGCGAAGACGCCACCGCCACCATGCTGAGCTCGGGCATCAACTACCCCTCCACGCTGACCGACTACGTGATCGAGCAGGCCGCCAGCAGCACCATCGTGAAGGACCAGCTGGCTCATCCCGACACCAACGTGTTCACCGACAAGCCGTTCGGCGAGGAAGACGACGGCGAGGGCTTCGATATGCAGTCGCTGTTCACTATCGACGGCGATGCCATCCAGGCGGCGTTCAAGTTCGACGAGAGCGCGCTGACCAGCGGATTGTCAGGCATGTCGCTGGACCTGTCGGGGCTGTCGCTGGACATGGGATCGCTGCCGGCGTTCGACGGCTCGTCCATCGCGCTTGATCCCAGCAGCATCGACATGAGCAACCTGGTCGATTTCAGCGACATCAAGCTGGATCTGGGCGATGTGCAGCCGACCATGGATTCGGCGAAGATGCAGACGGCCATGGAAGACATCATGGCAGGGTTCAACCCGTGGTACGCGAACTGGGCGCAGGAACAGGTCGCGCAAGGTAAGGTTCCCACCATGGAAGACGGAGCGAAAGCCTACCTCGAAAGCGAGGAGGTCCAGAAGAAGATCGCCGATGCCATCATGGGATCCATCGACATGAAGCAGGCCACCGAAGCCCTGCAAACCCAGCTACAGCAGCAGCTGTCGGCAAAGATGCAGCAAGCCGTCCCCGCCATGGCGCAGGCGCTTGAGAGCCAGCTGCAGGCGTCCATCACCACGGCCATGAGCTCGTACATGCAAAACGTGCTGGGCGCGTACATGCAGCAGATGCAGACCGCGCTGGAAACGCAGGTGTCCGCTGCCATGCAGCAGTCCATGAACCAGATCGCCGCGAACATGTCTAACGCCATGAGCATCGATGAGTCGGCCTTCGCCAACGCGTTCCAGATGAACATGGACGAGAACGACCTCACCGAGCTCATGATGTCGATGATGGGCAAGGAGGACGCCTCCTACGACAACAACCTGAAGAAGCTGGGCTACGCCGACTTCAACAAGCCGAGCGGCATCGACATCTACCCCATCGACTTCGAGAGCAAAGAGAAGGTCATCGGCATCCTCGACGCCTACAACGACCGCATGACCGCCGACGGCGAAGACGACAAGGTGATCACCTACACCGACTTCGTGGGCACGCTCATGGCCTCGGTCACCGACATCGTGAACATGATCAGCTACGTGCTGGTGGCGTTCGTGGCCATCTCGCTGGTGGTGTCGTCCATCATGATCGGCGTCATCACCTACATTTCGGTGCTGGAACGCAAGAAGGAGATCGGCATCCTGCGCTCCATCGGCGCCAGCAAGGGCGACATCAGCCGCGTGTTCAACGCCGAGACCATCATCGTGGGCTTCACGGCCGGCGTCATCGGCATCGGCCTGACCATGCTGGCCTGCATACCCGCCAACGCCATCGTCTACTCGCTGTTCGACGTGGCGAACGTGGCCTCGCTGCCGTGGCAGGCCGCCGTCATCCTGGTGGCCATCAGCGTGTTCCTCACGTTCCTGGCCGGCCTCATCCCCTCCAGCGCCGCCAGCAGGAAAGACCCGGTGGAAGCGCTGAGAAGCGAGTAAGCGAAGCTGCACCGCACAAACCGAAGAAAGCGCTCCTGCTTATGCAGGAGCGCTTTCTTTTGCACTGCGACAGGGGAGCGCGCCTCGTCCCGATCGACTCCCCCAACGAAGGAAGCCTACTCCAGCAGGCCCAGCTCGCGGGCCTTCAGGACGGCGTCCATGGCGGTGTGCACGCCCAGCTTGCGGTAGGCGGCGGCCGTGTGGCTTTTCACCGTGGACAGCGACAGGCCCATTTCCGCGACGATGTCGGCGTTGCAGCGGCCCTGCGCCAGCAGCTCCAACACCAGCGCCTGCTGTTGCGACAGCTTCACGGGCTTCTTCTTCGGCACGATGTTCGCGGTCACGCCGGAGTGGCGCTGAGCGGTGGCATGGGCGGCCAACAGCAGCTCGTGCACGTAGGAACGCTTCAGCGGACCGTCGTATTCCGGCGCCGACGCCTGCTTGAGCAGCCGCTTGAGCACCGGTTCGACCGACGCGCCCTCGTCGGCCACGATGCGCACGAACCCGTACGGCGCAAGCGCCTCGAGCGCCGACGACAGCGCCTCGCAGGCTTCGGCCTTCTTCCCGTACGCCCACAGAAGCGCCGCCTTGAGCGCGCCCGCCTCGCCCACGTCGAGCGGGCGGTTGAATTCCCGGCCGAACCGATCCAGCAAGTCGAGCACGCGCAGGGCCTCCGCCCGATGTTCCAGCGCCAGATGAGCCCGCGCCGTCGTGAAATGCTGGGGCACGCGGTACAGCTCCACCCGCTCGACCTCGGTGACGAAGAACTCGTCGAGCCAGGTCCGCGCGACGCGCTTGTCGGCGTCGAGCAGCGAAAGCTTCGCCCGATGCGCCTTGAGGTTCGGCAGGAAGAACGGCGCCTCGCGCTCCACCAGGCCGTCCAGCTCGTCCAGCACGGCATCGGCCTCGTCCGTGCGGCCCAGCTGCCAAAGCGTCTGCTGGTACATGACGGCCACGCACAACCGCCCCTCCACCTTGTTTTCGGGGATCATAGCCGCCCGCGCGCGCTCGATGCCCTCCAGCGCCTCGTCCAGGCGGTTGCGCTCGTAGGCGAAGCACGCCGGGATGCCCGGCTCGATGTAGCGCCACTCCTGGCCCAGCAGCAGCGAGAAGTTGCCTTCCAGCTTCCGCATGCTGCCCTCCTCCAGCGCCAGATCGGAGTAGTCCAGGTTGCTGCGGTGCATGTAGGGGAGGTTGTGCGTGAACGACGCGATGTTCGTGGCCAGCCCCTCGGGCGTGAACCGCTTGATGAACCGGCCGAACGCGCGGAAGTGCTTCACGTTCTCGAGGATGCTCGTGCGATGGTCCACGCTGTAGGCCAGAAGCGCGTACTCCATGAACCGCGAGTCGGCACGCGCGATGCGCGGCAGGTTGCGGTACACCGCGTCCATGTGGCGCTCGAACAGCTCGCGTCGGCTGGTCAGGTAGGCGTGCCACGCTCCCAAGACGTGCAGCGGCGGGCATTCCTTGAACGCGCGCTCGGGAACCTCGTCCACGAAGAACGTGTTCAGGAAGTCGGCGTACTCGGCGATGTTGCCGCGGTTGTTCTCGAACAGGAACAACAGCAGATAGGCATCGATGCCGCGGTAGTCGCCGCTTTCCATCCAGAACCGCAGCGCGCGGGAGTAGTCGCGGTGCTCGCGGTAGTACGCGGCGGCCGCCTTGCACAGCTTCGGGCGGTCGATGCCGTCGGCAGCGGCCTTCTCGCGCAGGAAATCCTGGAACAGGTGATGGTAACGGTACGCGTCGCCATGCAGGCGGCTGAGGAACGTGTTCGTACGGTTGAGCTCGTCCATGACGGCGCGGGCGTCGGGACGCCCCGTCAGCAGCCGAGCGAGCTCCGGGTCGAACTCGTCCACCGCCGACGTGCGCAGGCAGAATTCCCGCAGGTCAGGATCCCACGCGTTCCACACCTGCGACTCGAAGTAGCTGGCGAACAGGTAGTGGCTGCTGCCGGAGTCGATCTTGCCCGTCTTCGCCACCGCGGCCACGCCGATGGCCCAGCCCTCCGTCGCCGCGAAGGCGAAGCGCGTCTCCTCGGCCGTGAGGGCGCGCCCCAGGCTTTTGAAATAGCGCCGGATCTCGTCCTCGGTGAAGCGCAGCTGGTCGGCCCCGATGAGCTGGGCCGGCTCGCGCACGACGCCGCGCAACTCATCGGGCAGCTCGTTGCGGGACAGCAGAAACACCGCGAACGCCCCGGGCAGCCGCTTGAGCACGGCCGGCAACGCCTTCATGATCTCGCGGTTCGTGACGAGGTGCACGTCGTCCAGCACGAGCGCGTAGCGCTCGGTTGGCGGCTGCATCTCGGCCAGCATCATGATGACGTGCTCGACGGGCGACGCGGAAAACGACGGGCTCGCGAGGACGCGGCGCATGCCCACGTTCTCCGGCTGCACCGACAGCAGGCCCGTGGCCAGCAGTTTGAAGAACACGGTGGGCGCGTTGTCGTAGCGATCGAGGCCGATCCACACCACCTTGCGCTTGCACGCTTTCAGCCACAGCAGCGTCGAAACGGTCTTGCCGCTGCCCGCCGGAGCCCCCACGTAGCCGAACCGCAGGGCGGCCGCGTCGTCGAACCGGCCGATGAGGCTGCGGCGCGGCGCGCACACCTCGGGCAGCGCCGCGGGCGTGAACTTCTCGCTCAGCATGAGCGAGCTGTCGATGGGGGCTTCTTGGTCCATGGGTTCGACCCGTCTTTCTTCGCGTACGGAGCCTCGATCGTGCTCAGCATAGCAAAAGCGATCGGGGGAACTTCGGGAAAACCCTCGTACCGGCCGATGTTTTCGCTGTTTCGATGCGCGTATCGTGATAGTGCTCCATTGCTGCGAACCGAGAGACTCTGCGAGGAAAGGGGAGGGGCCCTATGACCCGCCATCATCATGCACTTGACAGGCGCACGTTCGTGACCGGGGCGTTCGCCACCGGCGCGCTCGTGGCTGCGGGAAGCGCCCTGTGCGGCTGCGCTGCCGCAGGAGCCGGAACCGGTGACGACGCGGCCGCCGGCAAAGCCGCGCTCGACAACCTGAAAGCCGACGCGAAACCGGCCGCGCCGGCAACCGCGGCGGCCAACGAGGGCGTGTACGCCCTGCTCGACTTCTCCGACGAAACCGAGCGCGAATTCGCCGAGCGCGGGCTCATCGCCGCACCCGATACGCTGGAGATCACCGGCGAAGACGGCAAGGTGGTGTGGAGCCAGAAGGCCTACGCGTTCCTCGACGGCGCCGACGCCCCCGCCGATGCGCCCGACACCGCCAACCCCAGCCTCTGGCGCAACGCCCAGATCAACCACCTCTTCGGCCTGTTCGAAGTCGTGGACGGCATCTATCAGGTGCGCGGCTACGACATGACGAACATCACCTTCGTCCGCGGCGACACGGGCTGGATCGTGTTCGATCCGCTGATGAGCTGCGAGTGCTCGCGCGCCGCGTTCCAGCTGGTCACCGACAACCTGGGCGAGCGCCCGGTGATGGGCATCGTGATGAGCCACCCCCACGTGGACCACTACGGCGGCATCAAGGGCATCGTGTCCGAAGAGGAGGTCGCCGAGCGCTCCATCCCCATCATCGTGCCGCAGGGCTTCGCCGAGCATGCCGTGGCCGAGAACGTGTACGCTGGCAACGCCATGGGGCGCCGCGCGGGCTACCAGTACGGCACGTTCCTGGAAGCCTCGCCCACCGGCAAGCTGTCCATCGGCATCGGCATGGGGCAGTCCACGGGCACCGTCTCCTACCTCGCGCCGAACGATATCGTCACGACGACGGGCGAGACGCGCACCGTCGACGGCGTGACCATGGAGTTCCAGATGACGCCCGGCACCGAAGCTCCCGCCGAGATGAACACGTGGTTCCCCGGCTACCGGGCGCTGTGGGTTGCCGAGAACTGCACGGCCACGCTGCACAACCTGTACACCCTGCGCGGCGCGGAGGTGCGCGACGGCAACGCCTGGGCGAACTACCTCATGGAAACGCTCGCGCGCTACGGCAGCGAGGCCCAGGTGACGTTCCAGGCGCACAACTGGCCGCATTGGGGCGCGGACTTCATACGCGACTATCTCACGAACACCGCCGCCATGTACAAGTTCATCGCCGATCAAACGCTGATGTACGTGAACCAAGGCTACACGTCCAACGAGATAGCCCGCATGATCGCGCTGCCCGCGGCGCTGGAAAAGAACTGGTACACGCGCCAGTACTACGGCACGGTGTCGCACAACGCGAAGGCCGTATACCAGAAGTACATGGGCTGGTACGACGCGAATCCCGTGCATCTGGCCGCCCTGCCCCCGGCGGAGTCGGCCAGGAAGTTCGTGGAGTACTTCGGCGACGTGGACGCGGTGCTGGCGAAAGCCGCGAAGGACTTCGAAGAGGGCGCATACCAATGGGTTGCCGAGGTGACGAACCTCGTGGTGTTCGCCGACCCCGGCAACCGTGCCGCCCGCCTGCTGTGCGCCGACGCGCTGGAGCAGCTGGGCTTCCAGGCGGAATCGGGCCCCTGGCGCAACGCCTACCTCACCGGCGCGAAGGAGCTGCGCGACGGCGTGGACGCCGATCCGAAGTACCGCGCGACCGGCAGCTCGGACATCCAGCGCGCCATGACGCCCTCCATGATGCTGGACTACCTGGGCATCCTGTTGGACGCGAACGCCGCCGAGAACCTGAACCTCACCGTAAACCTGGCGTTCACCGACGAGGACCCGTACCTTCTGACCGTGCGCTCGGGCGTCGTGCTGTACGAGCGGGAAACGCAGGCGGCCGACGCCGACGCAACGCTCACGATGCCGCGCCTGGGCATGTTCGCCATTCTCAACCGCGACGCCGACACGCAAGCCGCTTCGATCGCCGTCGAAGGGGATCAGGACGTCATAACCAAGCTCACCGAACACCTGACGGCATTCGACTTCTTCTTCAACATCGTGGAGCCGTAAGGAAGGTGCGGCGCGGAAGAAGCCGCTTTGTGGACGTTTCGCGAAATACCCGACGGCCATCGATTACCCCCTTGCGTCTCGTTCGGCTTCGGAGTATTCTACTTATTGAGATTGATTCTCATTAAGAGGGCACAGACGAAAACGTAAGACGAGAAGGAGTATCACCCATGAAGGTACGTTCCGAGATCCCCACCGCTGAGAACACCACGAACATGGACGGCTTCGGCACCTGCGAAGTCGGCACCACGCTTGAGAACCTGAAGGCCGCCATCGGCGGCGAGACCGGCGCTTCTGCCAAGTACGCCGCGTTCGCCCAGGCTGCCAAGGAGCAGGGCTACGAGCAGATCGCTCGCCTGTTCGAGGCCACGTCCGCTGCCGAGCAGATCCACATCGGCCTCGAGTACGCGCTCGTCGCCGAAGTCGAGCCCGACTTCGAGAAGCCGGCCGCCCCTGAGGCCGAGGGCGTGCAGACCGACCTGAACCTCATCATGGGCGCTCAGGGCGAGATCTTCGAGACGTCCGACATGTACCCGGCCTTCATCAAGAAGGCTCAGGAAGAGGGCAACACCAAGGCCGTGCAGGTGTTCACCCGCGCCAAGCTGGCCGAGTCCGTGCACGCCGAGCGTTACCTGGCGGCGTACAACGACATCGACGCTCCCGACGACGACAAGTTCTACCTGTGCCCCATCTGCGGTTACATCCACAAGGGCGAGAACTTCGAGAAGTGCCCCATCTGCTTCTGCCCGAAGGCCTCCTTCCGCGCGTTCTAAACCGACGCACCCAACTTTTCCATCTGCCAGAAACGGTCGCCCTCGGGCGGCCGTTTCCACGTCTGCGACCTGCATCTTCACCGAATGTTTCACGTGAAACATTCGTTCGCACATTGCGCGGGAGCAGGTTGCGCTATCATAAGGGCTTCGGACGAAAGAAGGCTCTTATGGATCAGCAGCAGGCGACCATCTCCCCCACCATCGACGGCATCCTCGCGCACAACCGCGCGTTCGTGGAGCGCCGCGACTTCGAACGTTACACCACCGACAAGTACCCCGACAAGAAGCTGGCCATCGTCTCGTGCATGGACACGCGCCTCACCGCGCTGCTGCTGGCGGCGCTGGGGTTGAAGAACGGCGACGCGAAAATCATCAAGGTGGCCGGCGCCGAGGTGGCCCACCCCTTCGGCAGCGTCATGCGCTCGCTGCTGATCGCAGTATGCGAGCTGGGCGTGGAGGACATCATGATCGTGGCGCACACGAACTGCGGCGCACAGCACATGAGCGGCAAGGAAATGGTAGCGAACATGGAGCGCCTCGGCGTGTCGGCCGAGCGCATCGAGTTCGCGCGGCACTGCGGCATCGACTTCGACAAATGGCTGGCCGGCTTCGGCGACACCGAGGAAGCCGTGCGCAAGAGCGTCGACATGGTGGCGAACCACCCCGTCATGCCGCCCCACGTGCGCGTGATCGGCTTCATCATGGATTCCGACACCGGCAAGCTTTCGGTGGTTTGCTAAGCAGGCGACGTCGTCCAGACTCACCGTCGTCCTTGCTTTTCATTTGACTGTCATTTGCTTTTCTGGGCCCGCGAACTTCGGCCTTCGCTACCCCTTCGGGGTTTTCAGGGAGTCGGCCATGTTCTTCAGGGCGGCGTCGCTGAAGCCTTCGCTGTAGGCGCTCGGGATGACCACGGTGCCGCCGGAACCCTTCACACTCTCGTACAGCAGGTGCATCGTGCGCAGGCGCAGGGCCACCTCGTTCTCCTCGTACACGTGCGCGGCGTCCACCAACATGGAGGAGATGTCCTTCTCCACCTCGGCCAACACCATGCGGGCGTTCTTCTCGCGCTCGGCCTGGGCCTCGGTGGACATGACCTCTTGCAGCTCCTGGGGAATCACGATGTCGCGGATCTCCACCGACAGCACGGTGATGCCCCATAGCGACGTGCGCTCTTCGATGACCTCCTGCAACTCCTGATCCAGCTGGTTGCGGCGGATGGCCACCTCCGACACGCTGGCGCGGCCGATGGCGTCGCGCAGCGCCGTCTGCGCCACGAGCGACGCCGAGTGCTCGTAGTCTTCCACAGCCAGGCACGCCTTCTTCGGATCCCACACCATCCAGAACACGACGGCGTCGAGATCCACCGGCACGAGATCGGCCGTGAGCACCTGCTCGGCCGAACACGAGATGGACGAGATGCGCTGGTCGATGACGATGGTCACCGAATCCACCACGGGGACGGTGACGTACAGACCCGGCCCGGCGAGGCGGTGGAACCGGCCGAAGCGCAGCACCACAGCACGCTCCCATTCGTAGGCGATGTGCACGCTGCCTGCCAGCGCCAGGCCGGCGACCACGGCGAGCGCCACGGTGAACGCCGAGCGGAAGGGGAACGTCGCAGCCAGGACGAGGGCGAACGCAACGAGGAACAGCGTCACGGCCAGCACCACCGCACCGCGGCGCGATGCCTTGCGCCTGCCGGAGACGCTCTCCTCCCCGCCTGACAGCACGTCGTTCGCACGCTCGTTGCCGCGTTTGCCGAACTTGACCATAGCTCGCTCCTATCCCATCCGGGAAATCTTGTCCTGAAGGCGACCCGCTATCTCTTCGCGCGTCATGCCCAGCTCCTCGCACTGGCGGATGAAATCGCCCATCATCGCATCGATGGTTGACTCCAGGGAGTCCTCGTCGTCGAACGCGGGATTCTCGGCGACGAAGGTTCCGCGCCCGCGCTTCGACATGATGAGACCCGACGTCTCCATGCTGCGGTACACCTTGTTCACGGTGTTGTAGTTGATGTTGAGGTTGACGGCCATCTCGTGCACGGTGGGAAGCTGGTCGCCGGGCTGGTAGCGCCCGGTCTGGATAAGGTAGACGAGGCGGTTGCGAAGCTGCACCCAGATGGGCACGCCGCTGCGTTCGTCTATGCTGAAATTCTCCATGCCCCGAGCTTCCTCGCGCCGTCGTCGGCTGGCGCGGATTTTCCTACATCTCTAGCCAAATACAACCGTGTATATTCTAGCGCGCTTCGTCGGCATCGCCGGCGAGAATCGCGCATTCGCAAGCACGAAACGACGACAGGGCGAGACGACGAGACGAGGGAGCGAGACGAGGGGACGAGGTTGTTGCCTCATTCTGCGATCGAAGCGGGACACCGACCCCGTCCCTTCGTCTCACAGGTACGACGCGATGTCCATGAAGGGAGCCGTGCACAGGCAGTACCGCAGGAAGAAGCCGCCTATCAGCACCAGCACGCCGATGCAGGCGCAGGCGCGCGCGTCGGGACGCCGCAGCACCGCCTCCAGCGCGAAGGGGGCCGCGATGCC
>OLRP01002238.1_pt1 | contig 13653 bp, 10 predicted proteins | sample 1672401 | NCBI WGS metagenome assembly OLRP01 (sample SAMEA3136682, study PRJEB25190) | human gut metagenome | reverse complement strand
CTCATAAAACAATATATACGCATATTCATATTCGGTAGAGTTTTTATGTAGAAGGCAATTCAACAGTTTTTCCAAGCAACAAAAAAAGATCCTTGTCCTGTTCTTTTCACAGGCAAAGATCTTTTTTAGCATATTTTTTAGCTACTCTTCAACATCCTCTGAAGTCTCTGTCGTTTCTGTTTCAGCATTATCTGTAGAAGCATTTGTTTCAGGATCTGTTGTCTCAGCGTTTTCGTTTTCCTCTTTCTCACCAGTTACAGATTCAAATGCCTGAAACAGTTCTTTTACTGTCATTTTATTTACCAGATATACTTTTTTGTTTATAACAGCGGCATAGTAATTTGTATCATAGGAATAATACTCCACTTCCATTTCATTGCCATCTATATCTGTAAATTTCACAGTCATTTCCGGATCTGCATTGGACTTAAATTCATCAGTCAGACGTTTCTGCGCTGTCATGTTGATCAGCTTATTGTAGAACGTTGTAAATGTTGTGCTGTCCAGGTCTTTTCCATTTAGTGTATAAGATAAGGTTACACTGGTTGAACTTGTGGTGCTTGCAGTAGAAGAACTGTCATCTGTATTTTCAGTATCTTCGCCAGTCAAATCACCTGATGAAGTGTTATCATCAGCAGCATTTCCCTCTACATCGTTGCCGTCGGCAACATCACTGCTGGTATTATCTGTTGTATCTTCATCTTCCGTCTCATTATTCGATGTTTCTACGTTTTCATCCTCAGATGTTTCACGTGAAACATTTACGATATAATCTTCTCCTCCGTAGTTCACATCCAGAGTATCCAGATTATTTGCAGACAAATAGCTTACTGTCAAATCCCAGAAATCAGCATTTGTTTTTCCAAGGAAAGTATCAAGAGAATCCTCGGATATTGTATAAATTTCGTTGCTATCATTTACCCGAACATATCTTCCACCATCTGAAGATTGATCTCCAACCTGAATTACAAGTTCTCTGTCAACCATTTCAGTTTCCGGTTCTGAATCTTCTTCTGCATCTTCAGAACTTTCTGCGGATTCAGTATCTGCTGTTTCCACCCCAGCCTCGTCATCTGATTCAGTTACATCTGTATCTTCTGCTTCGACGTTGTCATCTGCTGTTTCATCTGTATTCTCATTTTCTACAGCTTCTGAATCTTCTGTGTCTGCCACATCCACATCTTCATCTAAGCTTTCGTTTCCATCTGTCTCAGAATCCGCATCTTCATCTGAGCTTTCGTTTCCATCTGTCTCAGAATCCGCATCTTCATCCAAGCTTTCGCTTCCATCTGTTTCAGAATCCGCATTTTCATCCGCCTGGTTCTCATCCCCAGATGCCTCTGAGACCTCCTCATCGCCATTTTCAGCCTCGTTTTCATCATCAGTGGACTCTTTCTCAACTTTCTCCTGATAATCCACTGTAATCTCTGCATACGGCTTATCTAATCCGTACTGAGAGAGCTCATCTTCTGCGCAGTTATAATTTACATAACTTGCATAAGCCACACTGGATAATGTACTGGCTAAGGAAGTGGCCTTCGCGGAATCTGCTTTCTCAGTCTCTCCATCACCAGTAATATTCCAGAAATTATTTTTATCTTTCTCTACAACATAGGAAGAATCCTTTCCATCTACAGAAATTTTGCTGACCGTAGAGGAATCCACAGTTGGGAAAACGCCGCTTTTTGCAAAGTCGTACAAAGTTCCCTCAAAAGAAGAAAACGTGGAATTGCTTACTACATAAACTGTAGAAGAATCCTTGTTCAAGTCAATGTATTCCTGACTTGTGGAATCATTCTCCATTCCAAGCTGGATTACTGTCGTTTCCCCATCTTCTGTGGTAACCGTGATCGTGTTATCCGGCTGATCCAGTTCATATTCTGATGCATCCTCCACATTTTCCAGTGTTCTTTCCGCTTTTATAGAATTCAGGGAGCTGACCAGTGTATCGATTTTATCCTGATCTACCGGGAAACCAGTTTCATCACTTTTCACCCAGGAATCTCCATCTTTTTCAAAGGTAACTTCTTTTTTATCAATTACAAATTTTATTGATTTCACATCAGCAGACGCTATGGAAATAATTTCCGGATTTTCTTCCTCCGCACTTTCAGTATCCGCGGCCTCCTGCTTGGCTACGTAGGCTTTTACGCCTACGTATGCGCCGCTGAGGACAACCAAAACGCCCACTGCTGTAATAAGATTTACTGATTTTTTCTTCATCAGGCTTTTCTCCTCTTTAACCAAATCATAAATCCAATCAACAGGAATGCTCCAGGAATCAGACCAATGGTACAGATTTTCCAGAAGCTTGCATCATATGCTGTCAAAGTCAGATAAGATACTTCCAGACTCTTTGATGGGATAGAAACTGTTGTACTGTCTTCTGTGTCTACCAGAGAACTTAAAGAAGCCATCACAAGTTTCTCATTTCCACCAGAAACCATCTGATTGATCTGGCTCTGCAGCAGATTTGATGTGGAATAATAAATAATATGAGTCTCTTTATCATCATCTACAGTCTCTGTAATGCTGACACCCAGGTCAAATGGGCCATCCACATCACCGTCTTCCTTTTCAAGAGAACCGCTGTTCAAATCTGTCTTTGAATATGCGCTGTCGGAAGTTGTAAGAAGGCTTTCAATATTCACAGTGTCTCTCACATCATCAGATTTCTGGATTCCCTGCGCATACGGCATCAGAATGTAATATCCGGAAGAAGCCACATCAGATGTAATATCTGTGCTGTTTACAGTTGGAACCAGGTAGTACGGCATCTGAGCGGCATAATGCTGTGCATTTCCTTCAAATACCAGGCCATCTACTCTGCTTACGCCGTAGTTTTCCAGCACTGCATCAAAGTTTTCCATTTTTTCTCCTGTGTAATCGGAGAAAATCATTGCTTTTCCACCATTTTCCAGATAATCGATCAATGCAGTCTTCTCATCCTCTGAGATATCTGTTGTAGGAGAATCAATCAGCAGACAGCTGGCATCCTCTGGAACGCTTCCTTCTGTGAGCAGATTCAGGGATTTGATTTCCATGTTTGCTTTCTCAATATCTTCCTTGATCGTAGAATCAAGCTCCTGCTCTCCATGTCCCTCTAATGTGTACAATACCGGCAGGTTTTCACTGGTTACATATGCGATGGCACTTGTGATCTGACCTTCGCCGTCGAAGCCCGTTGTCTGATAACTGTATGTGTTGTAATCCATTGTAGATTCGTAAATATTGTTATAATTTACAACCTTATTTCTGTCTCCGCATACAACAATTAAGCTATTAGAGGAAAGGTTGTCACTGGTGTATTCACTGACAAATTTAGGATTGACCACTGGATCTTTCTGTTCCACCTTAATATGATCAGATTCATCTGCATATCTTTGAAGCAGATTACTGATAGTCTCATCCTCACTTCCGCTCTGGGCGATCTGATATATGGTTACATCCTTGTCCAGATCTTTCAGCATCGCTTTTGTCTCATCACCGATGGTGTAAAGTTTTTCGGAGCTGATATCCAGCTGCGTATACTTTGAAGGAAGATTTCCTACAATCATATTTATAACAATAATGATAGCAACGAAAACAACAATCATAACAGAACTGTAGCTTCCATTTTTCAAGTACTTTTTATTAATACTGTCTTTAAATTTTCGTTTTTCTTTTTTGTTATTATTGTTATTATTTTCAACGTTTTCGATATTAATTACGTTTTTATCGTTATTATCAATATTGTTATCATTTTTCTTCTTAAAAAACATTTCCCCCACCTCCTTAATTCCAACGTCTCTTCAAAATTGTCTGCATGGTAAGGAATATACAAATGGCAATGACAGACAGGAAATAAAGAACTCCAGTCACATCAAAAATACTGTTTGTAAAGTTTTCAAAGTGTGAACTTAAGTTAAACACTTCAAGAACCTTCTGGATTCCTCCTTCAAACACGCTGGATTTTACAACGTAAACGATTACCAGTGCCACTTCTCCAATCACGCAGACAGCACCTGAGATCACTGCATTTTTAATCATACTGTAGATCATAAGGCTAAGCGCTATGATCAGAATGCCAAATGTCACACATGTAGACATTGCCGTCTCTGAGAAAAAGGAAGAAATTCCATTCATCATATAAAAAGCAAATAAAAATACAAAGGTAAGAACTGCTGCAATTACCTGGCTCTCAGTGATTGCTGAGAAAAATACGCCGATCGCAATGTTTGCACTTCCCAGAAGGAAAAATCCAAGGAGTGCTGTGTACGCAGAGCCAAATGCAACGGTTCCGAACTTTGACATGATCAGCGGATAGGTTGCCAGAACTGCAATAGGGATTGCATAAATAGTCACAAGTGCAAGATATTTTCCCATTACGATGCCGGATACAGATACTGGAGAAGTAAGCAGAAGCTGGTCTGTTTTCTGCTTTCTTTCCTCAGCAAGTACACGCATGGTCAGGATCGGCACTGCAATCAGAAACACAAAGGTCATGGCATTTAAAGTATATTCAAATTTCGGATAAGCAGCTGAAAGCTGGTACGCTGAAAAGTAAATACCTGCGATCAGCAACACAAAAAACATAAACAGGTAGCCGACCATGGAGGTCAGGTAGCTTTTCAGCTCTCTTTTATAAATAGCAAGCATGGTTTACTCTTCCCCCTTTTCTTTCTCAGATGCGGCAAAACTATCCTGTTTATCACCAGACAGTCCATTATCTGACACATCATTGGATACTTTGCCCGATTCATCAAAGTCTTTTTCTTCAAGTCCATTATCAAGGACAGTATCTTCGTTTTTCTCATTCAAATACTTCTCAGCATCTGCTGCCGTCTTAAAGAAAGATTTTCCGGATTTTTTTCCTGACGCATCTTTATCTTTTTTCTCGCTCTCTGTAAGTTCAAGGAAGATCTCTTCCAGAGAAACTTTCTTAGACTGCATTTCAAGGATCGGACAGCTGGCATTTACCATACTGTAGAACACTTTTTCACGCACATCCATATTCTCTTCTGTTCCCACTGTAATGGCGTATACGCCTTCCTCCGGGCTTTTCTTTACCGTAACCTCTTTTACCCCTTCTACGGCCTCCAGAGCGGCTCTGATAGTGTCTTTCTGACCTTTTACAAGCAGATTCAGGTTGTTTGAGCCTGCTGCCAGTTTTCCCAGATTCTCAGGGGTATCGCTGGCTACCAGTTTTCCATGGGAAATGATCAGCACGTAGTCGCAAACGGCGCTGACTTCGGACAAAATATGGGAGCTAAGGATAACGGTGTGTTTCTGTTTCAGGCCTTTGATCAGATCGCGGATTTCGTTGATCTGTTTTGGGTCAAGACCGACAGTCGGCTCATCCAGAATAATAACCTCCGGGTAACCAAGCACAGCCTGCGCAATACCAACTCTCTGTCTGTAACCTTTAGAAAGGTTCTTGATCAGACGATTTTTCATGTCAGTAATCTTTACCATGTCCATGATTTCTTCGATCATAGTGGCTTTTTTATCTTTAGGAATTTTCTTCAGATCTGCTACGAATTTCAGATATTCCAGAACGGTCATATCAAAATAAAGGGGCGGCATTTCGGGTAGATATCCGATGCATTTTTTTGCCTCCTCAGGTTCTTCCAGAATATCATGACCGTCTATGACTACTGTTCCCTCGGTGGATGCAATATAGCCGGTTATCATATTCATGGTCGTGGATTTTCCGGCGCCGTTGGGGCCCAGGAAACCATAAATCTTGCCTTTCTCTATTTCAAAAGAAAGGTGGTCTACAGCGGTGTGATCACCGTAGCGTTTTACCAGATTTTTTACTTCAATCAAGTTTCTTACCTCCTTCAAGTTGCAGATGCATGGCTTATCCCATGCATCTGTTTATGATTATTTTATGTGCAACCTGTGAGGAAATTTAGATAATTATGTGAGAAATATGTGATTATTTTGTGTTAGAAATGTGTCCCAAAATAAAATACATTCCGCAAAGTGGGGCACGCAGATTGCGGGAATGATTTTTCAAACACGCTCTAAGGCACGGGGATGTGGAATAGAAAAAAAATCAAAGACAGTTGCAAGGAAGCTGGAAATCCTATGCCAGAATATACGATTAAGTGTGAGGATATTATGGTTATGTTTAAGAGCTTGGTTAGTAGCTTGGTTAATCACACTAACCAAGCTACTGACCAAACTATTCCCAATGAAGACAATTCCTTTGAAAGTGATTGAGACAGAACCTATGTTATCTCAGAAAAAATCGCCGATATTATCGGAGAGAAATATAGTACGGATTTCTTCCTCTTTCAGGACTAAAGTTATCTTAATATTAACACATATTCTACGCCAGCGGCTCCTTCGCCGGCAAGCCAGCCTTCCTGGGGTACTTCTTGGCGGTCGGTTTCATCTTCTTGATCACCACAAAAGAACGATCCATATCCGTGTCCATAAGTGGAAATTTCACTACATCCTGAACTTTTCCACCAAGGATTTTCACAGCATTTTCTGCCTGCGCAAGCTCTTCATCAATCTTGCCGGATTTATAAGAAATAAAGCTGCCACCTTCTTTTACAAAGGGGATACAATACTCGGAAAGGGTGCTTAAATTGGCTACTGCGCGGGAGACACAGAAGTCGTATTTTTCTCTGTGTTCCTTCTGTTTCGCGTAGTCTTCGGCTCTTCCGTGAAGCGCTGTTACGTCTTTTAAACCAAGCATTTCGATTACTTCATTAAGGAAATTCACCCTTTTATTCAAAGAATCCAGAAGGGTGATTTTAAGCTCCGGAAAAGCAATTTTCAGCGGGATTCCAGGGAAACCAGCGCCGGTTCCGATGTCGATCACGGACTTTCCCGTCAGCTTTTTCTGGTCAAAACTGCCAACTTTTACGATAGATAAACTGTCAAGAAAATGCTTTAAAATTACCTCGTTGTACTCGGTAATTGCAGTTAAATTCATTACCTTATTTTTCTCTACAAGGTACTCATAATAAGTGATAAACTGCTTCTTCTGCTCCTGGGACAGAGCAATTCCAAGCTCTTCTAATCCTTTCTCAAAGAGTGTTAAATCGTATTCCATATATGTCTCCTTATACCTCAAACTACTTACTTTCCAGTTGCTTAATACACAGCGTTTTTGCAAGTAATATTTCTTAGCAGGTCATTTCAGGTGCGTTTTTAACGAAGATGAAATCCACTAGAGCGTGTTTGAAAAAGGCTTTCTGCAAGATGTGCGTCACAATTTGTGGGAGATTTCGCCCGGATGAGGGCGCTGCATCGGGCTACGGCAACCGAACTCGGGTGAAATATACCGCAAAGTGGAGCGTGCAGATTGCGGGAATGATTTTTCAAACAGGCTCTGGCATATGATTATTACTTGCGTAAGCGCAAAAATACGCCTTTATTAACGATTTTTCCCATACTGCTCCATATAAACCAGCAGCACCGAAATATCCGCCGGTGAAACACCGGAAATTCGGGATGCCTGTCCAATGGAAACAGGTCTGTAAAGTTCCAGTTTCTGCCGTGCCTCAATACGCAGGCTCTTTACTTTCTCATAGTCCAGATCCTCCGGGATCTTCTTGGCTTCCAGCTTCTTAAATTGCTCTACCTGCTTCATCTGGCGACGGATATAGCCGTCGTATTTAATATTAATGTTTACCTGCTCCTGCACATCCCAGGCAAGTTCAGGGCGGTTCTTATCAATAGGAGCCACCTCTGCATAGGAAAGCTCCGGTCTGCGGATCAGCTCTGCAAGACTGATTCCTGACTTAAGTGGTGTGCTTCCTTTGCTTTCCAGAAGGCTCTGAACTGCCTCTGTCATACCCACATTTGTATTCTCCACACGCTGGATTTCTTCCGCTATCAAGCGTTCTTTTTCCACTACTTTTGCATAGGTTTCGTCATCTACAAGACCTACCTCCCAGCCCTTTTTACGAAGTCTCAGATCCGCATTATCCTGTCGGAGAAGTAATCTGTACTCCGCTCTGCTGGTCATCATTCTGTATGGCTCATGGTTCTCTTTTGTAACCAGATCATCAATGAGAACACCGATATAAGCCTCAGAACGATCCAGGATCAGCTGCTCTTTTCCCAGCACTTCCATGGCTGCATTGATACCAGCGATCAGTCCCTGGGCTGCTGCCTCCTCGTAACCTGAACTTCCATTAAACTGTCCGCCACTGAAAAGACCTTTAATTTTCTTAAACTCCAGCGTTGGATAAAGCTGTCTTGGGTTAATACAATCGTACTCAATAGCATAAGCATTCTTCACAATTTTTGCATGCTCAAGGCCTGGTACGCTGTGGTACATTTCCTCCTGCACATCTTCCGGCAAAGAGCTGGACATACCGCCAATGTACATCTCATTTGTGTACATTCCCTCTGGCTCAATAAACACCTGATGTCTTTTTTTATCTGCAAAACGAACTACTTTATCCTCAATAGAAGGGCAATAACGCGGACCAGTTCCTTCGATCATACCAGAGTACAGTGGGGAACGATCCAGGTTTGCACGGATGATATCATGGGTAGCCTCATTGGTATAAGTCAGCCAGCAGGATTTCTGCTCGATCTGCACATCCTCCGGATCTGTGGAAAAAGAAAATGGCACTACTCTCTCATCCCCAAACTGCTCTTCCATCTTGCTGTAGTCGATGGTATTTCCTGCAATTCGGGCAGGTGTTCCAGTCTTGAAACGGAACATTTCAATTCCCAATTCTTTCAGAGAATCAGTCAGATAATTGGCTGCCTGCAGTCCATTTGGACCTGTATAATTGCTTACATCACCGTAAATACAGCGTGCTTTCAGATAAGTTCCAGTACACAAAACTACCGCCTTACAATGGTAGACAGCGCCGGAATACGTCTTCACACCTGTGATCTTGCCATCCTCTACCAGAAGCTTGGTAACCTCTCCCTGGCGGATGGTCAGGTTCTCCTGATTCTCCAACGTCTTTCTCATTTCATTACTGTAAGCCTGCTTATCAGCCTGAGCACGAAGGGAATGCACTGCCGGACCCTTGGAACAGTTCAGCATCTTAGACTGAATAAAAGTCTTGTCAATATTTTTTCCCATCTCTCCACCAAGAGCATCCAACTCACGGACCAGATGTCCCTTTGAACTACCGCCTACATTTGGGTTACAAGGCATCAGCGCAATACTCTCTGCGCTTACCGTAAACATGATCGTACTCAATCCCAGTCTCGCCCCAGCCAACGCTGCCTCACAGCCAGCATGTCCGGCACCGACCACTACTATGTCATAATTCTCCTCTAAATGTTTCATTTTTATCTCCTCTATAACACACTCATTCATATATTATCGCGTCCCTCTACCACTACTTACCCATACAAAACTTACTAAATATCTCATTCACCAGATCTTCCCCAACTTCTTCCCCGGTAATTTTCCCCAAGCTTCCATAAGCAGCCATCAGATCAATGGAAAAGAAGTCTTCCGGCATGCCATCCTCAATACTCTGTTTTACCATTGCAAGGCTGTCTGCTGCCTCTTCCAGTGCCTCTTTGTGACGGGCATTTGTAATATAAACCTCATCGTTAAAGGAGATTTTCCCGCTGAAAAACATACTCTTAATGGTATCCGCCAGCTGGGCAATTCCAGTCTCCTCTTTCGCAGAAATCGGAATGAGAGGATGGTTGATTTTCTCCTTTAATGCCTCCATACTCACAGCCGAAGCAAGATCTGTTTTATTGTACAGTACAATTGCTTTTCTGTCTTTCAGCATTTCAATGATTTCTTCATCATTTTCATCAAGCGGTGTAGAGCTGTCTACTACGTATAACACCAGATCTGCACCCTTTGCAACCTCCCGTGCCCTGGAAACACCGATTTTCTCCACCACATCCTCTGTCTCGCGAATGCCTGCCGTATCCACAATTTTCAGCGTAATTCCATGAAGGGTAATATACTCCTCCAGAATATCTCTTGTAGTACCCTCAATATCCGTTACAATGGCCTTATTTTCCCCTACAAGAAGGTTTAACAGGGAGGACTTACCTGCATTTGGCTTACCCACGATAACCGTCTCAATTCCTTCCCGGATGATCTTGCCATCTGTGGAAGTTTTCAACAACTCTTCAATGGATTTCTGCTCTTTTTCCACAATTCCATGTAATTTCTGTGGATATCCCTCCAGACTGATGTGCTCCGGATCATCCAGAGCAGACTCGATAAAAGCAATCTCGTAGATCAGGTCGCTTCGAATCTCCTTGATGGTCTTCTGTACAGAGCCTTTCAGCTGACTCATGGAGCTTTTCAACGCATATTCATTCTTCGCCTGGATCACATCCATAACTGCCTCTGCCTGGGAAAGATCCAGCCTGCCATTTAAGAAGGCTCTCTTGGTAAACTCTCCGGGACCAGCAATCTTGGCGCCGTTTTTCAAAACCGTTTCCAGAACCCGGTTCATGGCATAGACACCGCCGTGACAGTCAATCTCCACGGTATCTTCTCCTGTGAACGTTTTGGGGGCGCGCATAACCATGACCAGAACTTCATCCACCGCTTCTTCTCCATCATAAATATAACCATAATGAATGGTGTGGGTGGGCACTTCTTTAATTTTCTTTTTCCCGCCCTTGGAACGGTAAATGCGGGATATAACGTCCATGGCTTCCGGGCCGCTGATTCGGATGATTCCGATTCCCGAAGCACTCACAGCAGTAGATATCGCTGCAATCGTTGTATTCATGTGATTTCCTCCATGTGAATTACAATCCAAATTATAAACTTAACACATCTTATGATACCAGTGTCAAAAGGTCAAAAAGCCGTTCGTGCTTGCACGATAAGGCGTTTGAACTTGGGACACGCCAAATATGAGAAAGCAGCGATTTACGTAGTAAATCAGCGGATTTCGAATATTTGGAGGATTGTGGGAACAGCGTAGCTGGATCGCAATCCTGGGTATCAAATGAGTGGCAAAAGACTTTTTGACACTCCTATCATCTTATTTTATTATACAAAAAAAGTTACCCCAGGGAAAGATATTAAAACAAAAGCATAACGCTTCAGTTCTTCCATCTTTCACCTGGAATAACCTCTTATTCATTCTGCAAATCTTTTATAACACATTCAGATGTTTTATGCAAGATTTACCATCTTTTTAATTTTACAACCACATGACGATACGGCTCTTCGCCTTCGCTGACAGTCTCCACATACTTATTACCCTGAAGCGCTGAGTGAATGATTCTTCTCTCATATGGGTTCATCGGCTCAAGTACAACTGGCTTTCTGGTTTTCTTAACCTTGTAGGCAATTCCTCTTGCAAGATTCTCCAGAGTCTCTTTACGACGTCTGCGGTAATCTTCTGTATCGAGCTTTACTCTGATATAGTTTGCTTTGCCCTTATTTACAACAAGGCTTGTAAGATACTGGAGGGAGTCAAGGGTCTGTCCTCTCTTACCGATGAGAATTCCCATATCCTCTCCTTCAAAAGCAACTTCCAGACAACCGTCATTTGTGTTGTATTTGGAAGTGATCTCCACTTCACCAAGATTCATAGATGCAAATACGTCGCGAAGGAAAACAATTGCTCTCTCTTCCACTTCTTTGATCTCTGCCGGATCTGTGATGATCTCAACAGGTTTGGACTGTTTCGGCTTCTCTTCTCTTGGCTCTTTCGGCATTTTTTCTTTTGCCGGTTTTTCTTTTACAGGACGCTCCTTAAAAGGTTTCTCCTTCGGCTGGCGCGGCTGTTTTTCTTTTGGCTCTTTAAAAGGCTTTGGCTCTTTCGCCTCTTTTACAGGTGCTTTTTCTTTCACCGGTTCACTCTTTGGTGCCGGTTTCTCAGCTTTTACAAAAGGTTTGGCAGGCTTTCTATTCTGCTCTTCCTTAATCGCATCCACTTTAACAGTATCAACGATTTCCTGTATCTCATCCTCTTCAGAAACTGTATTGATCTTGCGTGCTTTAATGATTGCCGGTTTGCTTCCGATGCCAAAAAATCCGGAACTACCTTCAGAAACCACTTCAATTTCCAGCTGATCACTGGAAACACCTAATTCGATGCACGCCTTGGTGATTGCTTCATTTTTCGTTTTTGCTGAAAACTGGATAAACTCCTCCATCTATGAAACCCTCCGTTCCCGACAACAATTACTTCTTCTTGTTTCTCTCGTCAAAATCCCTGACCATATTTGCTTTTGCTGTAATACTTCCAGGTTTTGCATTTCTTGCATTCTGGTAGGATTCCTCTACTTTTCTGGCTCTCTCTTCTGCGTTTGTGTTACTGGAACCTTTATCAATCTTGGTATTGATATTCTTAGTAGACTGGTTTGCCTGATTGGTGATCTTCTGCGGCGGAAGTCCTTCCTTCGTACGCTGTTTCTCCATCTTCTTCATGTTCTCGTTTACCAGATCATTGATATCCATCTTATCAAGATGACGATTGATAAACCACTGCTGAGCACTTCTTACAACCGCACTTGCGATCCAGTAAATACCAAGACCTACCGGGAATGTGAAACAGAATACTGCTGACATAAGCGGCATAACCGTATTCATAGTCTTCATGGAAGCCTGCATTGTATCAACAGCTCCTTCAGCAGATGAAGTAGCCTGTGGCATAAGCTTATAGTTCAGTACCTGAGTCGCCCATGCAAGAATAGGAATCAGAAGTGCAGCGATTGCCAGTGCAATAGATGCTCCCTCAAAAGCAGCCTTAATGTAATTCAAAGGCTGATCTGCAATGTTTAATCCACAGAAATTCTGCATTTTGGAAATTTCTGCAGATGTGGTGTTAATGGTATCTGCAAATCCCTTAAACTGATCCATTGATGCAAGATCTTTCCACTGAGATGGAGATAATGCATAAAGGAAATCAATGACAGAATTACTGGTCGCTTTTCCGTTATCCAGCGCCAGCTGTACACGAGTCATCTTATTGTCTGTGATAAAGTTCTGGATCAGGTCTGTGTAGCCACTTACGCTTGTGATCTGATCAACAAGACCAGTGAAAACATTCTTTACACTGCCAACATAACCAGGAATTTTGTAAATAACCTGCCATAATGCCATCAGGACAGGAAACTGGATCAACAGCTGCACACAGCTGCCGGTAGGTGAAACACCGTATTTCTGATATACAAGCTGAGTTTCTTCCTGCATTTTCTGCACGGACGCCTGGTCTTTTTTATCTTTGTATTTCTTCTGTATCTTCTGAAGCTCAGGCTGCATAACAGAGCTTAACTTAGAAAACTTCTGCTGTTTAACCTGCAATGGTGTCATCAGTGCATAAATAATAATACTGAAGATAATGATACAAAGACCCAGGTTCTGAATACCCACCAGATCAAGAACTCTGTAAATCCCGTCCATGATCCAGCCCATAATAGAAGCAACCTGTCCAATAATCGGGACACTGCTCTTCGTTAATAAAATCATATCCAAGTTTGTTTCCTCCTAGGCTTTTTCGGTGTAACTATTCAATTGTCAAAGTTTGAGTTTTTGTGCTGAAAATCAGTTTAAAGTGTCATTTATTGTACACTGTCTGTTTCAGTACGGTTTATGGCACAGGATCGTATCCTCCATGTGAAAAAGGATTGCAGCGCAAAATCCTCCACACTGCAAGAAGCCCGCCCTTTAACGCACCATATTTTTGAATTGCTTCTAAACCATATTGAGAACATGTGGGAATATAAGGACATTTTGTTCTC